>OCVV011359182.1_pt1 | contig 61261 bp, 103 predicted proteins | sample 1539721 | NCBI WGS metagenome assembly OCVV01 (sample SAMN02144230, study PRJEB22623) | gut metagenome | biome: sheep rumen | host: Ovis aries | place: New Zealand
CCCCCCCCCCCCGCGTGGTTTGGGTAGCATTTGACGCATAACCTTGCACGACCGTCTTGATGCGCTTGCCTGCTTTGGGAAGTGTGACCACACCGTGCATATTCCTGCGGTTGGCGCTCTCGGCCCATCGGACGCCGGTCACGACGATGCGGCCATCGCCTCCCGGTTCCTTGAGCGACGCGCAGCAGTAGCGCACTTTGCGTGTTGGCGGAAGCGTGTGGTCTGCGATCAGGCTCCACATGGTCATCGGCTTCGGTCTGCCATCCGGGAAGTAGTGGCGCGGTTCACCGTCATCGTAATACTGCTGCACGCGCCCTTTCCATGCGTCCGGGTAGTATTCCTTGATGAACTGCACCAATTCAGGCGGGTCAACGCTGGTGACGGCGTAGTGCGCGTCGAACTTCACCCCGGCCATCTGGCACAGGTGATAGACGCACTGACTATCCTTCCCGCCTGAGAAGGCAACGTAGTACCCTTCGTCCGGTTCAAAGCATCGGAGCCGGTCAATGGCGGTCTTGACCTTATCCCTCACGCTACCGTCCGGCGCGATTCCAAGCTGGCCTAACATTCAGTCACCTTCCGTTTCTCTTGCTTTTGCTCTCGCTCCGTGCGGTATTATTCCGTAATCATCCAGGCTTCCGGAAGAGACTCGCACCAATCCCGGAATCTGTGCCACTCATCCAGTTTGTGCCCTTCACGCTGGCGGTAAATGTTCCGAAGCGCGGCGTAGCTGAACATGTAGGTTCGACGCTGGTTGAAACTTGTCGGGAGCAGTTGAATCAGCTGCCACCAGAACAGTTTCTTGTCCTCTGCGCTGTCCGCGTTGAGATAGGACGTCCGGTAGTCGTTCAGCGTGTCGATGGTCATTTGCAGGCTGTTGGTCGCCCGGACCGTCAGGTGCTCATGACTGAACATCGTGATGTCGAACGGCTTCTTGGTGATGGTGTGCATGGTTGAGCAGCTCACCTTCTCAACCCCGGCCCTGTAAGTGTCAGCCTCTTTGTACCAGTACAGCGGTGCGATGATGTCGGCGTAGACCGTCACCATCCGAAGGTGCTTGCAGTGTTCCGGACCGGCCTTCTGGAGGCGGATGGACAGATCCTTGTCGGCATCGCCGATCTGGATGGCGTTGTCCGTATTGGCGTTTACTGTGTCGCTCTTGGACCAACTGTCCAGCGGGTTTCGCATTCCGGTTATTGCCGGGCCAAAGCCGCACACTTTCAGCGTTTCAATCTCGATCATACGTCACCCTCCGCCCGGTGCAGACTGCGCTCCTCAGAGAATCCGTCAGGAAACCGTGCCTTCAGCTTGTCGATGTTCATCTGTCCGACCTCGTTCAGCTCCCACCCGTGCGCGGTGCAGTATTCAGCGATAAACCAGAGAGCGTCACCGACTTCCTTCTTCGCGTGTTCCTCGTCCATCGGATGGCCCTTGTATACCTTCTGGTGCAGGCCGTGCAGTTCGCCGACCTCCGATACCATCCCGTGCAGGGCGTGGTTCATCATGGCGTCAGACCCCATCTCCGTCCGGATGGTCCGTGCCGCCAAGTGCTGGTACTCGTTCAGTGTCACGCTTTCTTGTCCCCCTTCAGTTCCTTGTTCATCCGCTCCAGCATGTCCTTCATGATCTTGCTCGACACGCGCTTGGCCTCCCGGTCTTTGCGGACCTGCTCCGCGTCACGGCTGAGTCGCTTGTCGCTCTTCTCCGGCTTGTCGTACCGACAACTGATGCACTCGCCGTCAAACACGGCGATCTCTTTCGCTTTGCACTTCCTGCTGTTGTTGTACCAGCAGTCGGTGTCATTGCACCAAACCTTTGCCATCGTATCACTCCCTGAGATAATTACAGTTTGTCTTTGTGCTGTCTGCCATTACAACGTCCGCGTTCAACAGTTCGACATCAACGGATCTGGCAATGACACCCATCCATACGACCGGCAGACTATCAACCGACATCGCGATCTGCACATCCGTCACGCCATTGACTGGTTTTCCGTCAAGTTCTACGGCGTAGTGGCAGGCGTCAAGCGGTGTGATTTTTACGTTATGGAGCATCGTCATCCTCCGATTCGACTTCGCAGAAAATCTCAAGTCCGCCGTTGTCTCTGTCATTGGCATGCCATTTTGCTCTTATCAAGCAGACTCCCCAGCTTCATCTCATGCATCCGCAACATCCGTATTTTCCGAAACCTGATGTAAAATCTCGAAGATGTCAATCTGGTTTTTGTGTGCCGCATCTTCCACGTTGCGGACGGCCTGTTGGAAATAGCTTTCCTTCAACTCAATCCCGATTGCCTTGCGGCCCAGCTTGACAGCCATGTAGGCCTCGCTGCCGATCCCCATAAACGGGGTCAGAACAATCTCGCCGGGGTTGCTCCACAGCTCGATTGCCCGCTGAATGACCGTGAGTTGCAAGGGACAGATGTGCTTTTCGTCCTCCTCGCTCCGCGCTCCCTTCGCGTTCAGCACGTCAGTCCTGGGGATGTCGAACCACACAGGAGACGCATATTGCTGCCATTGTTCAAGCGGAAACACCTGCAGCTCATTCCCGTCGTTGCGCTTGCGTTCAGCCTCGTTTGCGTAGTGCCGGATTGGGATTTCCTGGTCCTCCATGTCCTCATCCCACTTACGGAAAATCAGCAGATACTCAGGCATTCCGATCCCGCTGTGCGAAGCGTCGCTGCGAAGCTGTTTATACAGGAGGCGTTGGGTTTTTGTCTTCTGCATTTCGAGAACCGGGTCCGTCCAGATGACGACCTCGCTGTGATAGGTGAACCCGTGCTTCTCATAGTGGCGGATCAGTTCGCCACGGAAGTCCGTCCATCCGGCCACGCCGTCTCGCCCCTTGTAGCGCACGGTCTGCTTGCAGTGAACGGCCATCAGCCGCCCGACGCGGAGGATCCGGTACAGGTTTTCGGTCAAATAGCTATACTGTTCAAAGAAAGCGTCCATGTCCTTGCAGTTGCCCATGTCCCGGATGTCGTCACTGTAGATGTACAGGTTGACAAACGGCGGAGAGAACACCATAAAGTCAACACTGTTATCTGGAAGTCCTGCTGTCACCTCTACACAGTCTCCGTTGTAGAGACAGTAATCCCGCCCGGTCACGCACGGAATCTTGGAAATCGTTTCGCTCATGACACTTCACTCCTCAGCCATTCGGGAACGTCAACCGTTCTGTTTTCCCGCTCGTATTTTTTGAAGTATTTCCGTTCCCCAACCTCGTTCCGGCGAATCATCGCGCTCACAATGCCTTGGTGCATGACATCCTGGAGACGCTGCTTTTCCCGAATCGTGTTCAGGATGTTTTGTTCTGTACTCCCGAGAACAAGATAGCAGTTTACGGGATTCTGCTGGCCGAATCTGTACAGCCTGCGGACGGCCTGGTAATAGCCTTCATAGCTGTAATCCATGCCGCAGAAGATGGCGTTGCAGCAGTTTTGCCAGTTGATACCGAAACCAAAGATGGAGCTTTTTGAAATCAGCACCCGAATCTTTCCGCTTGCGAAGTCCTCAACGGCCTTTTCCTTTACTTCAACGCTGTCGCTCCCGCGAATCTCCGTTGCATCCGGCATAATGCGTTTCAATTCGTCTGCTTCATCGTTGGTGAAGCACCAGATCAGCACCTGCCCGTCAATACCGTCGGCGATTTCCTTGCATTTGGCGCAACGCTGCTTCAGCGTGACGCGCTTTTCCTTGTGAAACCCGGTGGCGCTTGTCTGAATATTCCGGACAAGTCCGTCAGTAAACGTCTCGTCCAGTTCGTCAATCGGTAGCACAACGTCGTGCTCGTTCAGCGGCGGGAGGTCGTAGCCGTCATCCGAATATCGGCTGCTCAGATCGCTCGGCTTCTGAAAGCATACGCACCATGTGGCGCACCAGTCCCAGAACGATTCAATGCCATGACGTTTAAGCCTGTAGGTTCCCATTGCGCTCTGATCCGCGATGAACCAGATTGCAAGCGCTTCGTTGCTTTTCATGACGCCGAGATACTCCGCCTGGTTCAGAATCTCCATTTGGTCGTTCGGACTCGGTGTGGCTGTGCAGACGAGTTTGTATTGCGTGTTTTCCCACATCCGAATCAGCGCACGCTTTGTCTTTCCCATGTAGGCTTTCAGGATGCCGCTTTCGTCCAGCACAACCCCGCAGAAGGCATCGGCGTCAAAGTGATTCATCATCTCGTAGTTGGTGATGTTCACGCCATCCCGGACGTCGGCTTGTGTCCGACATACCGTAACAGGCACCCCGAACTTGTCACCTTCCCGTTTCGTCTGCTGTGCCACGGCCAAAGGCGCAAGAATCAGAACAGGACGATGTTCATGCTCGGTGATTTGCTGTGCCCACCAAAGCTGAATAGCTGTCTTGCCGAGGCCGCAGTCGGAGAAAATCCCGGCGCGGCCTTTTCTTATGGCCCACAGTGCGACGTCGTTTTGCCAGTCAAACAGCTTTGGGTTTCTGTTTTGGCACTCAAATCCTGTGCTTTCCGTTGTGATCTTCTTTTGCTTCAGATAATCTTCATACGTCATTTTTACACCTGATCTCGTAAATGTCCCGCCATTCTCTCCAAATACCCAAACACCATCATCACCATCTCCCGCGCCAGCGCGTTCTCCCGGTTCTCGATGTACGCCGCCGCGCAGACCGGGTAAGCGGTGTTCATGAACCATTCCGGGTCGTTCTTCGGCGGCCAGAGTGCATTCAAGCAGTCGAACGCCACCCGGAAGGCCTTCTTGTGTTGGTCCGCATACGCCTGGTGCGTTGCGATGACTTCCGCGTCTGTCATGTCCTTGTCTCCTGCTCTCTCATGAGCAGCACGGCCAGATCCATATTGATCTCGGCCAGTTCCTCTCTTGCCATCAGGGCGGCGGTGAAGCGGTCAGAGAAACCGTCGCTGTACCGCCTCGGCCTTTCGGCTTCGATGGCTTCGTCTACTGTCCTTGCGAGCGCGTCCGCGTCGCGCTGAAGATCGAGGATGTGGTTCCGCATGGCGGTCTTTGCCTCCCGCGCTCTCCTGCGCCTGTCTGCGGCGCTCTTCGCAGCCTTCACGGCAGCTTCACCGTCTGCCGGACCGTTGTCCAGTCCAAGGTGAAACGCCTCGTTCAGCCACGCTATAGCGTCCTTCAGCGGCACATTCAGCGCTTGCATCGTCATGTCGATCACGTCCCCGCCCTGATGGCAGGCGAAGCAGTAGCACCCACGGTCGCCAGGGTAGAGCTTCATGCTTGGGTGGCGGTCGTTGTGCCACAGGCATGGGCATCGGTCGTTCCGGTCAACCTTCAGGCCGAGCGCAACTGCCACGTCCTTTGCCGTCAGGGTCTGCTTGATCAGCGGCACCGCGTCGCGTGTCATTTCTTCGCGATCATCTGAAGCATGAAGTCGTGCGTCAGGACGAAGGCCTCATGCGCGTCGAATCCGGCATCCTCGAATGCTTCGTACATCGCCCGCACATCGTTTGCGAAGCGGTGGTTGCATTCGCGCAGTACCTCCTGCCGCTTTGTCTCCTCGTCCTGCACCGGTTCGGGCTTTTCCTTCTTGCCGCCCACGGTCGCGGACTCCACAAGTCGGTTCAGCGCGTCCATCGCTTCACCGAAACCCATCCGTCTGAGGATGTCACCGTTAAAGTCGCTGTTCTCCATCGCTGTTCCCCTCCGTCAGTATTTTGAAGCTGCATCTCATTCCGTTGCGGAGTCGGATGCGTCCTCAGTCAGTATTTCGATGATCCTCCGCCCGGTGCTCCGCTTGTCGCAGAAGAGCACAGGGACGCTGTAGCCAACCTCCAGCCGGTAGATCGCGTCCTGCAACTGCCGCCCGGTGACCTTGCCATACTTGTTCTTCCATCCGGCGATGTCAGCGAACGTCTTGATCCCGGCCTGCTCGCACAGAATGACCAGCCGGATGCCCTGATCGTGTGCGCGGTGGATCTCATCATAGAACCTCCGCCTGTCGCTTGAGCAGAGGTTCATGCACATCTCTCCAAGGCCACCCTTCCTGTCGATGATCAGGTCAGGCTTGCCGTCGAGCATGTAGTCCCCGGTCTTCAGCGCCTTGGTCTCGTGCTCAATGCCGTGCCGGTCGAAGTAGGCGATGATGTTCCGGATGGCCTGGGGTTTCTCGCGACTGTCCGTCCAGATCTTCACTGTCAAAATGGCAAGGAATCGTTATCGACCTGCGCGAACTGGGCTGGCTGTTCCTGCGGCTGCTCGGCCTGGGCAGCCTGCCCGTCCCCGCGCTTGCCCATCGCAAACTCGAAGTCGCGGACCACGAATTCTACGGAAGAGCGGTCGTTGCCGTCCTTGTCCTTCCACTTACGCACCTGCGCGTTCGCGTCCGTGATCGTGATGGCATCGCCCTTGTGAAAGTACTTCTCGATCACACCGGCGCGTCCAGGGCCATCCTTGCCGCCCCATACCGTGAAGTCGAAGAAGTCCGTGATCTTGTTGTCTTTGCCCGTGCCGGGGCGGTCAACCGCCAGGGAGAAGCTCGCAACGGAGATCCCGCTCTGGGTCTGCCGCATCACAGGATCCTTAGTCAACCGCCCGGTAAAACTGCATTTGTTCATGCTATCCTCCTTACTCCGCTCTCAGCGCGTCCGCCACGCTGTTGGTCTGTTCCGCTGCCGGAGCCGCGTCTACTTTCAGTGCCGCCGCCAGCCGCTGTGCCGTGCTCTTCGGCTTGGCGTTTCCGCTCACGTCTTCCACTTCTTCGGCGGTCTGGAAGCCCATCAGTGCGTCCGGGCAATGGAGCCTTGCGAAGAATGCCGCCGCCCTGTATCCGAGCATCTGTTCCGGCATGTTCTTCCACTTGCTGTTGCTCGTCCATCCTTCGGCCCGCGCCATCGACAGCGTGACTTCGGTGCCCTCGACGATCTCACCGTCCGAGATGCGGGTGGCCTCGACGTAGCAGCCCCGGTTCTCCGTTCCCTTCGTTCCGGTGTACACCAGCCGCACGTCCGTGAACTTTCCGCACCCCTGGATCATGCTCATGCAGGCCTGTCCGGACCAGGTCGGTTTTCCTTTGACCACATATAGACTTTGCATTACCGTCAGCGGGCTCATGCCCATCCGGGCGGCGACGTCCAGCGCGATGAGGCAGTTCTCCGGCTTGTTCTGGTAGTTCTGCGGTACAATGTCGGTCCGGCTGAAGGCCGACGCCACACGCACCGCCTGATCGAAGCGCTCCTTGTCCAGCCAGATGTCAGCCACGCCAGTGGTCGGCACCTTGGTCAGCGCGGTCTGTGCGTCCTGCTCCTGCGGGACGGAGATAGTTACATTCTCACTCATTTTCCCACCACTTTCTTGTCGGATTTCTTTGATGGTTTTCCTTGTCAAAAACCAATTCTGTTGGCCATCCGTGTCTTATCCGATACGCAATGCGTTGCGCTGGGACACCAGTAATTCTTGACCATTCCGTCACCGTATGCGTTTCGCCGTTCGCTGTATACGTTGCGTTTGATCTTGTGTTGTTTTGCTGCTCTGTTCTTGTTGCCCAACGGCAGTTCTTTGGCTCATAGTTTCCGAATGTGTCAATTCGGTCTATCGTCAAATCATCTCTATAGCCATTTTCCATTGCCCAGTCGCGAAATGCGGCAAAATCGCTTCGCCACTCGTTACACACGGTTATGCCAAGTTCTCTGTATCTCCGCTTCGTTTTGTCGCTGCTGTGCGGGTTACCACGCTGAACCATGCCTCTCCATATTCTGTAGAGCCTTGTGTGCGTCATGCCGTGTGTTGTTAGTGCTTTGTGCATGAGAACATGGTGCGTTTTCCTTTTGCATCCGCAACTCACCGTGTCTCCTTTGCGCAATTGATAGCCTTCCACATAGCATGTATTCCCGCAGTCGCACTTACAGGTCCATAGGTTTCGCCCGCGCAGTTTCTTTTCTCCGTATCTAAGGACGGTAAGTCTGCCGAACCGCCGCCCAGTAAGATCTATCTTAACCTTCGTCATCGTCTGTCACCACACGTTGCCTTTCGCTGGATTTGTTAAGCCACGTTGGGAGCATGAGTTCATTTGGCTGATTCGATGGGCCAGTATAACCCCACCAATTTCCTGTTTTCTCACACTCTGCGTATATTCCAAGCAACTCGCGCATAACATCGATGCCATAATTCATCGTATCTTCCGGAACGGTAATTATGTTAATGGCATGGCTTGCATCCTTCTCCTGAGAGATAAACACGAACATCGGTCGCTCCGTCAGTCCCATCACGCGCATCACCGCTTCGGTGTACCATGCCGCCTGCATGTGATAGCCGTACTTGTAGCAGTCCCGGACGAAGTCCTCAGTTCTTGCGCTCTTGCAGGTCTTGTAGTCCACCACCACCGGCATGTCGTCCGGATATGTCAGACAGTCCAGTTTGGCCTTGCACGCCACACCCGTGTCCGGATCCTTCCAGAAGAACGGCAGTTCCTTTCGGCCTGAGAGCAGTTTCCGGACGGTCGGATCGCCCAGCGCCTTGTCCGTCATGGCGCGGATGGTGTCGTAGGTGTCACGATCAAGCACGGTCTTTCCTGCCTCCCGTGCGAGGAAGTCCGCCCATGCTGCCTTGCCGTCCTTCGTCCTGCGGTCGATGCCGTCCGGTGCGATGGCGAACTCGTCGAAGAAGTCCAGCGGCTCAAGGAGCATCTTGTGCGCCGCCTGTCCGAAGATCAGCGCCGGTGTCGGTTCCTCCTCGTCCCGGTGCTCCATCATGTAGTGGAACTTTTCCGGGCAAGCGCTTTGCAGAATCCACAGGTCGCTGCGCCGGACGCCCTCGGCGGCGTTGTACTCGTGTTCGTTCATGGGTTCATCTCCTTTGGTTGGTCTGGATAACCGGGCGGATCGTTGCGAGCTACGCAGCATTCGCCGTTTCACAGGCTCCCCGCCCGGAGCGGTTTATGGCTGACCGCTGAACCATGTCCCCGCCCACAGTCGCCCTTCAATGCCCTCCGCGCTCCCTGGTACGCGCAGAACACAGGGCGGCACGGGTGAGGTGAAATGTTCCGCTTGCCTTGAAGGCTGGGCGGGGTGGTTAGTCTTCTTCGTCCTCCACGCGCAGGAAGACTGCTGCCATTGCGACCAGCGCCCACACGCCCCAGACGATCCACGCCGGGACCGGGATGGCCACGCCGTTCGCTTTGGCGACGATCAGGAGGATTGCGGTCAGCCAGATCATGCGTCCCAAGCCTCCTCTTCCCGCAGCGGTTGGATGGCTGTGATTTGGTCGCGGACTACAACCAGTTTGCCGTCGCGCAGTTCATGCCGGAAGTCGCGCACCGACTCGACGACCGGGACGACCAGCACCTTGTCCGGGTCAAACGTGATGTGTCCGCCGTTGTTGAAGATGATGACCACCTTCATTCGCATCGCCTCGCTTTCATTGCTTCTTCCGCTTTTTTGCCTGTGCCCGCTTCAGCATCTGTTCAGAGACTTCGTGTCTGCGTTCCCAGCGCTGGTGGCGGGCCTCGTAGGTTGCTTCGCGCTCCGCCCGGTATGCCTTGTACTTCTCGCAGGTCGCATGACACAGTTCGTTCCGCTCCGGGCAGTCCTTGCACGGCGGCTTCACCGCTGTTTCTCCCGGATCACGACTTCCAGTCCCAGCGCCTCGCAGATCAGCACCAGCGTGTACAGCAGCGGTTTGGTTTTGCCGTTCTCGATGTCGTCCACGGTCGAGTGCGACACGCCGTGGGTGTGCTCGATGTCGAGCATGGTTTTGCCGACGGCCTTGCGGCGGCGGTAGAGATACTGGCCTACGTCGAAGATGGTGTCTTGTGTGACAGTCATAAGATTGCTCCTCATCAGTCGATATCTGTTTCCAGTCCCAGTACAATATCCGAATACTTACACTTCCCGCCCTTGTCCTTGCCGACCTCATGCGGGAGCGCTTCTTCAATGGCCTTGCGCCACTTGCACTTTCGGCTCTCCGCTTCGGTCTTGTCGCACAGGCCGCACTCGGTTTCGCAGACGTGCTGTAGCATCGTGTTGAGCGCGGCGGTCGGGGTGTAACTGTAGCCTTGCATGTCCGGCATTCCGGGCAGTCCTGGTGGCGCTACCTTGATATACAGGTGCGTCATGCTCAGTTCCGCCTGGATGTGTTGCAGTTTCTTCGCGGGAATGCTCCTGAGAATCCCCCGCATGGTCTTTTCGGAGAGCGACCGGAGCAGGCAGACATCCCGCCACAGGGTGCCGCCGGACTCGCGGATGCGCTGCTTCAGTGCGCCGTTCTCACAGGCCTCCTGCCACGCCGACACGACGGCGAAGAGCGTCTGGAGCGCGGCGTACTCGTTCCCGGTGAGCGGTTTGACATACTGTTCCTGTTCCGCCATGCCGATCACTCCAGTTCCGGCGGAGTCATGTCCATGTCAGCGTCCTGTTGGACCGTCTCCCGCATGGTCAGGATCGCCTTCGCCGTGCCGATGTTCTTCGGGTAGAAGCCCCATGCTGCGGCGAAACTCTCCACGTCACTGTCGGCGATGTCGAACTCTGTGGTGACGGCCTTGCCGATGCGTTCAGCGCCTGTCGGCGTGGTCTGCAGAACGTACTCGCCGAACATCACGAACGTCCGTCCGTCCATCCGGACCGGTGCGCTCTTGCCGGATTGCAGGTCTCTTGCGATCAGGAAGGTTGCCATCAGCGGTCACCGTCCTTCTCATACATCCAGTCGTTCCGCTCGTGCCACCATTTGTCGTACTTTGCCCGGTCGGCGTTCTCGAACCAGCGGCGCAGCTCGCGGTCAACCTCGTCCCGGTTCAGGTGGTCGTAGATCGCGACCGCTTCCTCCTCCGTGACGGCATCCTCGTCCAGACCGCACACCCATTCCACCAGGGTGGCGACTTCCTCAACGTCCCAGAGATAGCTTTCCATCTGCGGGATGTCTGCCTTGTCGTAGGGCGTGTCCGCGTTTAGTCTTTCCCACTCCGCGTCGGCCCCGACCACCATGCCGTTCTCGATGTCCAACATTTCCAGCACCTCTCTTATTGACTTTTTAACTGAATCTGGTACAATGATCTCAGCTACTTTCGCCTGTAGCCGTTGGGTCTGACCGATGTTTCCCAAAACATCCCCGGTCAGGCTCTTTCGTTAACAGCGCACGCTTCCATGCGCACCTTCTCGGACAGTTCGGATGCCAGCGTCAGCAGCCACCCGTCCGGGGCGTTGGACGCAATCGCGTTCGCCGTCATCATGTGGATCAGTTCCGCAAGCTGACAGCAGTGCTCAACCAACTGCATCCGCTCGTTCCGCTCTTCTCGCGCCGTAATCATGCCGTTCACCTCCCTTCCCTGTCGGTCGGACCGTCACGTCCGGACCGTCAGATGATGCCCAGCAGGATCATCCAGATCGGCATTGCCAGCACCACCGCGCCGAGGACACCGCCCAGGCACTCACAGGCAAACTCGATCTCGCGCTCGCTCTTCTCACGCCGCTCGTGTTTATACGATCTCCGGATGGTCATCTTCCGCGCCTCCTGTATTTGCCGGTAACTTCGTCATGAATTCGATGAAGGGCAACCGGGGGATCTTTGTCCTGTTCCCGATCAGGATGAACGGAAACGGAAGCCCCCTGTCACGCGCTTCTTCCCGGATGGCCTGTGGATGGCAGCCCAGGATCGGCGCGATGTCATCCGGGATCAGAAACGGCTTATTGCTTCGCCTGACCTCGTCCAATGTTTCCATGCCGCACTTCCTTCCATCGGCAGCCGTCACAGGAGCCGAGATACTCGTTCCGGTAGTCTCCGCACCGCAGGCACAGTTCGTTGCAGCAGTCCTTCAGTTCACTCACCAGCCACTGATTGTCAGCCGTCACGCTGAACAGCTTCATGGCGATTGCTGCGTCTTCTGTCATGCTCATCCCTCCAGACTCACGGTCCGCGCCTTGCCGTCTTCGTACACGATGATGGTCAGGTTGTCGTTGTGCGCTTCCATCATCTTGGTCAGGCCGTTGCGGAGCGTCTTGACCGCCTCCGGCCTCGGAATTGACTTGTACCGCCGGATGCAGGTCACGATCTGGTAGATCTCGTCCAGCGTGTACAGCCCGTCACGTTGAATGCCCAGCTTCAGCGCCCGGTTGCTGAACTGCACCTTGGACAGGCCCGTCGCCGCCATCGCTTCTGCCGGGGTGAATCGCGGCACCTTTGCTTTGGCCATTGCTGTCACCTCTCATTTGAGTCATCATGCTTGCCTGTCGCGTTCGTCCGTGGTATGATGGTTTCACTTTTTCAGAAGGGAGGTGAAACCATGCACGACCAGAGCCTTCCCGTGATAGCTTGCCTTGTGTGGGCGGCTACACATTCGGATTCCCCTGAACATATGGCTGAACTGTTCCGCGCCAACGAGAAGAAGTTCAGTGATCTTTTCAGCGAGAAGCCGCAATCGTCAGTCCATGCCGAGGTAGTCCGCCGCCCATTCTGATCGGTCGTCCACAACGCAAAACACATGACTCATGGTTTCCAGGTTGCGCCGAATTTGCTCGATGTCGGGCTTTTCGGCGTTTTCCATCTTTCGGGTTGCCCTGAACAGCCAAAGCAGATGGTATTTGAGGTTCCAATCAAGATCCTCGCCGGTTACTTTGTCGGCTGCGTCCATCACTTCTCTGTCGAAGCCCTTCTTGCTCATCACACTTCACCTCATCGTTTTCCATTGCCAAGGAACATTGATTTCCTTCAGCCTGCTCACTTTAAGTGAGCATTAGCCGAAAAAAATATATTCACTCGGAAACTGGTACACTCGGCTGATCTTCTCAACCATTTCCATCGTAGGACTCGTCTTGCCAGTTTCGTAACTGCGGAGCGTTTCAACGCTGATGCCAAGTTTTTCAGCCGCATCGCGTTGCAGAAGGTGCGCATTTACTCTGGCGGCTTCAAGCGTTACGCGAGGGTAATGGGTAACGGTTTCGCGCCTTACTTCCATCCTCTGAGTGGCCTCCTTTCCTTCACCGGATGTCCCCATTATACTCAGTTAAAATTAGTTGTCAAGCCCTAAACGAAAAAAATTTTGTTTTTTGCTTGAAATTCTTTGCTTTTAGTTGTACAATGAAGCCACACCATAATAAGAAAGGATAGATCGTGATGAGCGCGAATGCGAGAAGGTCATTCGTCAAGAACGTAAACGAAATCATGGAGCGGAGAGGAATAAGCCAAGCCGATATAGCACGGGAACTTGAGCTCAGCACGGCCACGGTTGCTGGATGGTGTACAGGGAAACTGTACCCAAGAGCCAACAACATGCAGAGGCTTGCTGACTACCTTTGCGTGACGATGGCCATGCTCGTTGACGGCGACGGTACGTCCTCTGTCGATGACATCGACCGCCTCGAAGCCATCCACCAGAACCCACGCCTTGGTATGCTCTTCGACCGTCAGCGCAAGATGTCCAGCGCGGACATTGAGTTCATGCTGCAGATGGCCGACCGGATCGTGAAGGAGCGTGATAATGAGTAATGGACGAGTACGACGAATGTATTGTGCGCGTGGAGAACATCCCGACCAGCGTGAATGGTTTTTGCTACCATGACGATGAAGGCCGGTCCTTTATCGTGCTCAACGCAAGGCAGACGCGGGAGAAGAACCGTGACGCATACCGCCACGAAGTGACCCACATCCGCCGTGGAGACATGTACGACCCGAACTACCGAGAATACAACTGAGGTGACCGCCATGCTCTGCCCCAAGTGCGCCAGAGACATCCCCGACGATGCCGCCCTGTGCTGCTACTGCGGAAAGAAACTGACCGCCACAAAGCGCAAGCGGTCAAAGCGGCCCAACGGCACCGGATCCGTCTACCAGCGCGGTTATACCTGGACCGCCCGCGTGGTGGATCACTACAAGAAAACCGACAAGAACAAGTCAGGCTTACAGCCGGTTTGGAAAACAAAAGGCGGCTTCAGAACGAAGCGCGACGCGCTGAACTATTTGCCAACGCTGATCGCTTCAACGCCGAACGACCACACTCACGACGCAAAGACTTTCATTGAGAACTTTGAAAGCTGGAAAGCCCATTATGAACCGCGTGTCAGCAAGAGCACGATCATCGGATACAAGTCAGCCTTCAAGCATTTCGCGACACTGCACCATGTCAAGATCGACAGAATCTCCGCAAACGACCTTCAGCAATGCGTTGATGACTGCAAGTACGGCAAGCGCATCAAGCAACTGATGAAGGTCACAGCCGGTCTGGTCTTCAAATACGCAATCGACGACAAGCAGATTACCGTAAACGCCGCCGCGAACCTATGGACAGGCAATGACGAGACGACACACTTTGAACCGCTGACGGAAGAGGAACTCATCCGAATAGAGCAGTCCGGCCTTGAGTACGCGGACTACATTGTCGCGATGTGCTATCTCGGCCACCGGCCTGCGGAGTTGTTTTCCTTCACAAAAGCCGACCTTCACGAAGACAACGGAACCTATTATCTGCTTGGTGGCAAAAAGACCGATGCCGGGAGAACCCGTGCCGTCACGATCCCGCCCAAGGTGCTCCCGATCCTTCTCGCCAGGTCCAGGGTGGAAGGAACAGACTTCCTCTTTCCCCGCCACGACAAAGACAGCGAAGGGAAGACCGTCGGCTACAGTCAGATGCCAACGCGCTACTTCAGTCAGGTCGTGTGGAAGTCCATCATGGAAAAGCTCGGCATTGTCGGCAAGGTCCCATATGCCACCAGACACACCTACGCAAACAAGATGAAGGCCGTGTCCGGTGATGAAAAGGACAAGGCTGGCCTGATGGGACATGCGTCATATTCTACAACTCGCGAACACTACCAGACAACAACGCTGCAAGAAAAAAAGGCCATCACCGACCAGATGAAGTAGCCTTGCGTTTACATCTTATTTATAACATTTTCGCCGCAAACCCGCATAAAACCTAAGTTTACCTACGACTGGAAATCGTGTGACGGCTGAAACCGTCCTTGGGTTCGAATCCCAAACTCTGCGCGTGAAACCTTGTAAACCCTTGTAAACACTACGTTTACAGGGGTTTTTCTTCTGCCAAGGCGTTCCGAAAAGTACCGCAGAATACCGCAAAATCTTGCTCGGTTTATAACAAGGTTTATTGCAGAATATTGGCCATTTATCCGGCTTGATCTTTGGCTTCTCCATCCAAAGCAGTTTCAAATTTTCTCCCTCCTTTCTTGGCTTGTACAGCATTCGCGGTGCCAAAGACAGTATACCAACATTTGGGGTTCATTGCAAACAAAAACGCCGCCCGGAAATAATCCGAGCGACGCGGTTTGGTCAGTATCTCCGATCCCAATACGGGTCAATGTACTCCATTGGGTATCTCCCGGAGTAGTCCATCCCGCCGTCACGGCTCATATACCGGCCAGTGCGGGAATCCCGCGCTCTGGCGTAGGATCGGCCACGACCTGTCCGATAAGGCCGTCCGCTCTCCCCATCACCTTCGTCCCAGTCCTCATCCTCGGCGTCCTTCATCGCGTGATAGGTCGCGGCGGACTTGAGGGCGTGGTACAGCATGTCGGCGCGTTCAGCGTCGGTGGGAGACATCTCGACATCGGCGGTGTACTTCTTGTCAAGTTTTTCAAGTTCTTTGCACATCGCCTTTTCCAGGTTCTTGTAGTGTTCAGCCATGTTTCTCACTCCTCTCATGCGATTCGCGCCACGGTCAGGTTGGCATTCTTCACATTAATCTCAGGCGCTACGCCACCGGGCGCTGCTGGGCCAGACGTGTTCTCAACAGCCACGCTGAAGCAGCATCCACGCGGTACGGTGATGATTGCTGTAGACGTCACGTTGAAGAAGTTGGCGTCCGTGGGCGGGTTCTCGGCCGCTGCGGCGGGAGTCACGATGGCCTTGCTGGTCTGGAGAGGCTCCCCGTCAATAGCGATTGCGACACTGATGGGACCGACGGTCGCGCCGTCCACCAGGCTGATGTTGCCGTTGAAGGCGACCTGATATCTGGCGAAGCAGTTCGGAGTGATGCCACGGAGAATTACAATCCCGCTCTGGTTGCGGTGATACACATACCCCTTGTTGCAGGGAATCACGGTGTCAAGCAGGACGTTCTGTCCGGGCTCCACAACCTGATTCGGGGCATACGCAAATTCAGCCACGGTCAACCCTCCTTACGCCGCGAAGCCGCCGCAGCCACAGCCGACGGTCTGGCCGCCGCAGGTGAAGATCGGTTGAGAGCCGTAAACGGGCTGTGCGGGGATCGGGCAACTACGCAGTTCACCGATGATGCTTTCACGGATCTGCGCGGTCTGCGCATTCTGGCTTGCGGCCAGGTTTGCCATGTTCAGCTGGTTCTGGAGACCGACATTCTCGCGCTGGGCCTGGGCCAGCTGGTTCTTGACACCATCCAGTTCGAGCTGGCACAGCTTGTCGAGCACCTTCTGGTTGTTATCATCGCAGTTGGCGCGGGTCGCGGCAGCCTCAGCGGCCATCGTGTACTTCAGATCGGCCACGCCGGCGTTGATGCCGGTGAAGCCGGCGGTGTTAGCGGTCTGCTCCGCAAAAGAGCGGTTCAGGCTGGCAATCTCGTTGCCGTAAAGCTGCTGGGCGATGGCGTTCTGGGCACCGTTGACGGTCGCGTTGATGCCGGAGAAGCCGGAGCACAGAGCGGTCTGTACGTTGCCAAATCCGGTGGTGACCGCGTTGTTGATACCGTTCAGCCCGGTCATCACGGCACTATGGTCGAAGCCGCGCTGCACATCGTTGTTGGTGTTCATCTGGCCGCCCATCATCCACGGGAAGAAGCCGCCGCCAAAGCCGCCGCCGAAGCCGTTGTTGCCCCAGCCGCCGAGCGCGATCAGCAGGATGAGAAGCCACCAGGCAGAGTTGCCGCCGAAACCGTCATTGCCACCGCCATAGCCGTAGCCGTAAGCGGGCGCGACGGGCATGTACATCCCATTATTTTCCGAAGTCATTGTGTGGTACTTCCTTTCTTGCGAATCTATAACCACCGTCTGATGCGCACTCGACGGGTGTTATCTTGGTCTTATCTTTTAGTCACCGAAACATCCCGGCCAGTTGGTTCACCATCTGAACCTGCTGCGGACTCACGCGCCCGGTCTGCTGGAGCCAGTTCATGATCTGCCCCGGATCGTTCGCGATGTTTGCGGGTACGCCGGGGAAATACTGGTTCACGAAGGCCTGCGGGTTCTGCATGGAGGAAGCGATCTGCTTTGCCTTCTCAATGGCGTTCTGGAGGTTGTTCACGGGCCAGGATGAAGTGGAACCCATCTGCGATGCGGAAGACTGTACAGGCGGATTCTGGCCATTTAACGGCATGGTGCCTTGCATGGACGCGAACAGCGGATTCATTCAGCCTTCGCCCCTTTCCGAGCGGTCGCCTGAGTCTGGTTCGTCTGTGTCTGTGCAACCGCCTCAGAGAGCGAGTCGCGCAGTTCCTGCTTCATCTTTTCAAGGTCATCCTTGGTCACGAACCCCGTCATGTCCTGATGGCTCTGCTCCGGCATCGGCAGGGCAGCCTGGCCGGACATCGGCTGTGCCATCGGGGCTTTAGGCATTTCGTCCATTGTGTAGTGGATCTTCTGGAGCGGATTCGGCATGCCCATCGGGTTCGTGGACTTGAGATAGATCACCGTGTCGTTGGTGTCCCAGAGCGGCAGCGGCGTATTCGGAGTCCATCCGGACGGCAACTGATACGCCTTCGCACCGACTTCACCGTCCACCCAGATGATGCCGACAGGGGCCTGCTGGGCGGACTGCGTGTAACTCTGCATCTGCTGTCCATACTGCATCTGCGGCTGCGCGTAGGACATTCCGTAGCTGTTGTTGGGCATAACGCCATACGGGTACTGCACGAAACTGTTGTAGGCCATGTTGATTTCCTCCATTCACTTAACTCTCCAGAAGTAACTCGGCACTTCACTGCCGGAGTCCCAGGCGTCGTATAATAGTCACCGTCCATCACATCGATGGCATGGCTCCCTGTCCCGATGATGTAGGTGCCAACCGGGAAGTGCTTGCAGAATGCGCGAACCGTGATGCACTTCGGGCAGGATTCCGGAAGCAGAAAAGGCGTGAAGCCGAGATTGTACAGATATTTGCCCCATACGCTGTTGACGGAAGGCATGTTGCACTCTTCCCGCCCGGTCCGGCAGATATCGTCATAGACGCTGTACCAATCCAGGCCTGTGGCGATGGAAATTGCGCGAACGACACAGTCTGCCACTTGTTTCCCCTTCGGGTTTGGATTGCACTTTATCCACACGGGGGCAAGCGTGTCGCTTTCTCACACATTTCGATGTATTCCTGAAGAACGTCGAGGCCTGTCAGTGCCGCGATCATCACAACCGTCTCTGTCGGGAACCCGCATTTTCTGAGCCTTTCCACACAGTCAGCCACGCGCTTCACTCCCCTTTCTGCATCTCTATTTTTGCAGACAAAAAGCCGCTTTTCGAGGAAATAAAGCGGCAAGTAAAGGACAAGTTTCAGGAAGAAAATAGGAAATAAAAAGGCCCCGGTGCTATGACCGGGGCATGTGGCGTGCGAGGACTTCCTCACCCTTCCTGCAAATACTGCCTATGCTTCTCGATGACATGCCGAGTTCTTCCGCGATCTCCTCATAGGTCATGCCTTTGAACAAGTGCATCCGCAGGATGGTTCGGTTTCGTTCGGCTTTATTGCCGATAATCCATTGACGGAGCAACTCGTCAACGCCGTCCACGCCAACGTCAACAAGTTCTCTTTTCATTTCTTGATTCTGCCGCTCCCACGGCACACAGGACACGGCCTGCTGTCCTTGTCGGTCTTGTCGGTTCTGCGCACGCGGATGATAATCTTTTGCTTAACGCGGCCCATAATACAGATCCCCCATTCCGTTCGCCAGCGAGATGCCGTCATCTGTCTCCACGTCCTGCTCGATCACAACTTCCTGGACATTGCTCTCATAGATGAAGAACGCGACGGCCATTGCGATGATGATAACGAGTTCGACGATGCACAGGATGAACATCCGCTTGTTGGCCATGTCTGCCCTGGCCATGTCGGATTGGTGAACGTAATTTGGAACGGTTGCTGGATTCTCAACGATGCTGGTCTTATCGTTTTCGTCCATCAGCCTTCTTCCTCCTCCTTTTCCGCATCCTCCGCGGATTCAACCTCCGGCACAACAATCGTCTGTCCGCCATGCGCGGAGGCCGCATCAATCAGCCCCTCGCCGATGATGTAAGCCACCACAGCCGCCCCGGCCATGATGAGCGCCGTCACCTGCGTCGCGGTCTCCTGAGAGCCTTTGAACGCCAGAATCAGCATGGTCACAAACTGCGCGACGGCAGCCCAGAACTTACGAGAAGTCAGTTTCGCTTTCCAGTCAATCATGATGGTGTCCTCCTTTACTTGTCGATCAGGTAGTTTGTGATTTCGTCGCGTGATGCTGCAAGTTTGTCTGTGCTATTTCCGTTAATTTCATGACTCAGCAGCGCGAGGATGCCACGGCACAGCACCTTGTTGCCCTTTTCAATCGCGTCGATTTGATCGGCCTGTACGGCCAACTTGCGGGTGTGATCTTCAATAAGCAATTTATCATTCGCCAACTTTCTGTCAATGTCTTGAAACCGTGGTTCAAGGCTCTCCTTGACCTTTTCCGAAACAGTTTCCGCAAACTCCTCAGACGGCGTAGTTTCCAGCGCTTGGCGGGCCTTCCGTTTGCGGAACACGTCTGCAACCTTGTCCACCAGCACGATCAGCGCACCGATGCCGACAAGGCCAACAATGGTATACCAGAGGATGGACGGGGTCAGTCCCTCCACCGCAGGTAGCTGCTCCATTTACCCCACCCCCACAATCGTTTTCAGAAAGTCCACGCCTGCCACCAACTGATCCCGGAGCGTCTGCAATTTCTGCATTTCCTCCGCCGTCAGCGTGCGCACATAGGCAGGAGCCGGGTCGCTCTCATCCGCCGGGGCCAGAAACTTGCTCATCATCCAGCCGTCGATTCCCTGATACATAATCTCCCGCCAGCCACCGATGTCGTCGAATGCGTCCACGACGGTCCCTTTCGGCAGGCGTTTGATAACCATCGCCTCGGTGCTATCGCCTTTCCTGACGGCCACGTCTTTCACCGTCACAACCATTTTCTGCATGGGTTTATCTCCTTTCTGTTCCGGAGGTTTGGTGTATTCGACCGCTTTGAGGTAGCCCACGGCCCCCCAAAGGCTGATCTTCGTGCGCGTGAACCCCGCGTTCGTCCCCTGCGCGTTGAGAACGTATTTACCGGTCTCGTCCACCAGACCGATGTGGTAGTAGTCGTTGAGGTCACCGTTGTAGGCCGCCCCGCCTTTTCGGAACTTCGCCGGGAGCGCATACTTCGGATTGCCAGGTTCCCGGATTTTGAAGGCCGCCATGCCGGGAACCGCCGCCGTCACCGGCATCAGGCCCTTGACGTAGCTGCGGGCAATGGTGTTGGAACCGTGGGCGATGGTTTTCCCGTGCTTACGGTAGGCGTTGACGAAGGCCCCGGAGCAGTCCACGCAGCCATCCTCCGCAGCGCCCCAGACGTACCGCCAATGCTCGCCGTACATCCGGCGGAAGTCGGCGATGAGGTCATTGACCGGAATCTTCGTCATCGTTTTTCACCTCCGTCACCCCGTCATCATTGTCCTCAGGCGGATGGCTCCACCCCCATTTCTCCTGCCGCCGTTCAGGGTCAGCGATGGCCAGCACCACCAGCACGCCGCACACGCCCATCATACCGACAACGACGAGGATTCCAAGCAGCATTGTCACAGGCAGCGCCCTCCTTTTGGGTCAGCGGAGCCGGGGCGGCTGCCGCCCCGGTTCGCGCTTAAAGTGTTATATTAACTAATAATCAAACGTAGGATTACCGCCGACCTGTGCAGCTGTCATATTGTTTATCAGATGGTTATATATGATATATGCAATCCAATAATACCCAATCGCTGTAAAGTGCGTTTTGTCGCTGGAGTAATAGGTCGTATTGTCAGGCTCAAATGGCAGGAACGCATACAAGTCAATCATGTCGAGATTAAAATGTTCTGCAATAGCTTCTTCCTTATAATGCATACTGTCGAGCCAACGTACAGGAACTCCGTTCCTAATTGATTTAGGCGGATTTATCAAAACAATTTTGACCGTGCCTTTTCCGCTGTTTATAATGTGTTCTATTGACGCATAGTATGCTCCAAGCGGTGTTGTGGGGTCGTCCGCATCTCCGTTCATGTAGCCGTTTGTGCCAATCATGATTAAAGCAATATCACAGTTTTCATAAAACGTTTTCCCGGAAATTACACTATACATATTGACTGCCGTATCTCCCGGAACGCCAAAGTTACTGATAGCGGCGCTGTCATTTCCGAGGAATTTTTTTAGCCAGTACGGGTACGATTCTGTGATTGTGGTCGTGCCAGTAATCACACCAGCGGTCAGGCTGTCACCAAAACACCAAATCTTTTTTGAGCCAAGTATCTTATTATGCATGAAATCAAAGTACACGCTATCCTTTAACGTATAAATGCGCGTGGTCGCAATGATTTTATTGGCATAACTGGAAATGCCGTTAGCTTGGAAGATCGACACGCGAATGGTATCATCATATTCGAGTTCGATCTTATTGGACGTGATGTTCAAATCCGCCGTGCCCCATTGACTGAGTTTGCCGCTTTGGGTACTCATTACATATATACTAAATCCAGCATTGACAAACGAATCATCTACATCAATGCGGACTTTCCCCTTGCAAATAAAAGCATCTGATGTGACAAAACGGTTGTTTGCGTCAGCCGCATCGTCCAGATTGTAATCCGTTGATGTAAGCGCAAAATCTGGAGCAATCTGGCTCATATTTTCATATGCCGTTTTTTCTTCAAGTGCGGCAATGTGCACGTCAGCGCCTATAGCAGCAGAAATCCGCGGCGAAAAGTCCAGCTTGTATGCAATATCGGTCAAAGCCTTTACAGGGGAATATGATGCAGCAACGGATTCCCAGTTGATAATCACATACCCATATACCGCGCTCGTGCCCGACATCCCAGAATATATAGTCAGGACACCATAATCAGGACTTGACGTAGCCTCGGTGTGACCAGTAAAAGATGTCCCATCCGAAAAACGCAGAAAATAGCTCGGGCTACCGCCAGAACTGATATACACAGCATGGAGTTTTGTGACCCCTGCCGTGAGCCCGTCCGAATTGATATATAATTCTTTAATAAAAGGGCAATCTTCAACATAGATTCTTTCGTTTACAGCGCTCTTTAAGGACGAAAGTTCATTGCCGACTGCCATCTCCCCGGCCCCGCCCTTGTTGACCGTCAGGTCGCCAGCGAGGGTCTCGTTGCCGTTCCAGTCGAGCGTCCGGGCGTTGCTCCGGGCGTTGTCGCCGGTGCCGTTGCCCGCGATCTCCAGATAGGTGTCGTTGGTGTCCTCGACGTTGTACTTGCCGAAGGCGTGCTGATTGTCGCCGCTGGCCTTTGTGCCGAAGCCCTCCGCGTGGCTGTAGTCGCCGCTTGCGGTGGTTCCGTAGCCCTCCGCGTGGGCAACCTGACCATCGGCGGTGGTAAGCTGGCCCTCCGCATGGCTGGCCATTCCGCTGGCGGTTGTGCCCACACCCGTCGCAACGGCACCATTCGCGCTCGCGGTTGTACTGATGCCAGCAACCAGCTTGCCGGTAGCCGGGAAATGCTCGTCCATCGCGGCCTGCAGCTCAGCCTCGCTCGCCGCGCCGATGTTCGTGCGGGCCTGGGCCTTTTCCGCGTCGGTCTTGCCGGTCTGCTCAGAATAGGACACCACGGCGGTGGCCTGGGCCAGCGCTTCCTGCGCGTCTTCAGCGGCTTGGTTCGCGGTGTCAATCAGCGTGGAGATGTCCCCGATCACGTTACCGGGGTCGTATTCCGGGTCGCCAATGACGTTGACCACAGCGCCAACCGCAGAATAGATGCAGGTGACCTCGCCGTTTTCGGTGTGGTAGATCGCCAGCGCGAAGCGTCCGGGGATGTCGTAGCACGCCTTGACCAGCGTGACCGTCGCCGCGCCGTCCTCAAGACCGCAGGTTTCCGCCAGCAGCAGCGACGCGCCGTTTGCCTGGAAGAACCGCGCCGTCACAGTTCCGGTCAGCGGCACCGCAACGCCGTCCCTGGTGACATGGATTTTGAACGTGTGGGCCAGTTGCTCCCCTGTAAACTCGTTCCCTCTCAGCGTCTCCGTCTGGACTGGTTTGGAAATGTCCACCGTGCGTTCGATTGTAATCATTTGCCGTCATCCTCCTCTGCTGTCTCGACGGTTTTCGCCGCCGCGTAGGCTTCGCGCAGTGCCGCCCGGAGCGCCGCCATCTGTTCGATTGCGCCCCCGGAGACCTGCATCCGGTCGGTAATGTCGTAGGCTCTCTGGATTGCCTCTGTGGTGGTCATTTCGTCGCCCTCCTTATGGATTTACCGTAATGTAGCAGTATTTATAGGCATTATCGCATTTGATGCGGAAACGAAGGTAGGCGTTTGCCTGGACTGAAGACTTGCTGATTGTACCGCAGTTCAGATAGCCGCTGATGCTGTCCGTCCATCTTGCGGCCTGCTCGGTGCATGAAAAAGCATAACTTGGGCCAGCAATGTTGACGGCAACCGCATAGAACCCGATACCGTTTGGCGGCGTGTAGGTTTGCGTTCCGCTACTGGTGATTGTAAGCGAGTCGAGCAGACTTGTGATATTGACCGATTCCGTCACGCTCCTGGTCTGCCAGACTTCATCAATACCGCCTGCCGCCGCTTTAACGCCGATGTCGATGGACATTGGGATCTCGACAACCGCCGTACCGGACGAGTATATCGACCCTTGTCGGATCTCCACGATGTCCGCGTCTTCCGGATCAACACCGCCGCCACCGCTGACCGGGATGGACGCGATCAGCCCGCTGTAACTGCCGCCGGAATAAGTGGTGTACACGCCCACGCTGTTCCCGTTCTGGTGAAGATACCCGTTCTTGCTCTTGCCAGACTGGACAACGCCATGATCACTCAGCAGTTCCGCCGAGAAACTGGTCGAACCGTTGCCGGTCAACTGGATGTTCGCGGTTGTGCTCGGAACCGTCCCGCTGATGCTCCCCGATGTGGCGGAGACTGTATAGGTGCCGTTGCCGTTCCACGCTCCGCTCAATGAAACGGCTTTGTTAAAAGTTAGATTCGTCCATTCGGAGTCACCCATGCGCTTGTACGGAATGGTCACTTGTCCGCCTGATGAACTTACTGTTCCGAACTCGGTCACCGGGGTGATTTGTTGCACCGCTGCTGCCCCACCTGGACTGTAGTACAAACTGCTGAAAGTAAGCATCCCAGCGTCCGTGATTTTTGAACTGATACTTGACGCATTAACGAGCGCACCCTGTTGTCCGCCTATTGTCACAACAGAAATCACGTCACCGATTTTTATGCTCGAACCTGAAATCTTTACATGATCCGCTGTAATCAACGCACTACTACTGTTGTCGGAATTGATCGCCAGTACAATCTCTCCGGCACGGATACCATTGTTATCTACCACAAGCGCGATCTTGCTCTCCGTCTGCTGTATCCTGGTGCTGTGGCTTTTGACGGATCCGTACAGGTTGAGCGCTTCCTGCACTTCTGTCGGATCCCACGGTGTGTTCGCGGCGTGCGCTGTGCGGAAGACGTAGACCTTGCCGTTGTGGACCGTGACATCGCCGACCGCGTAGGCGTTGCTTTCCTTGAATGTCCCGGCATCGATGCCTGTCACAACGGAACTGATACCCGCCGCGTTGACTTCAAACTGACTCTTGCGCGTGGTTTGGTATTCCCCGGCGATCTCGCTCCACTCTTCTTCCGTCGCCCACAGCAGGATCCGTTCGTTGTTCGTATCGATGTCCGCCCGATGCCGGATCAGTTCCTGCTCCTGCTCTTCCTGCCGCTTCCCAGAACCGTAACTGTTCCGCTTCAGAGCAGACAGGGGTGGGCGCTTTTCGGAACCTGTGGACTGAACCTCGACCATCGGTTTGCCGCGCCAGTCAAGGTTCATCTGGTAGATCGGCACGGTGTAGTCCGTCTGCCCCTGGCGGACCGTCACCACATCGCCGGGGTCGAGCGTCCAGTCGGCGAAGAGATTTGCCGTGGCCGGATGGAACCGCGACATGCCGCTCAGTCTGTCGAAGATTGCCTGGTTTGCCGCCGCTGTTGATGCCATCAGATCACCTCCTCACCGCAGGAACGGGTTCCCGGCGATGACGTATGCGTTCTCCGGGTCCGTCCCGTAACTGCTCTCGCTGGTCTCGGACTCGTTGCGGATCTTCAGGCCGTCAATGGCCGCAACCTCGTACCAGCACGGCGTGAAGTCCTTATATTGCGTCTCGTCGTAGATCACGTTGGTCGTGCGGAACCACACGATCTCCAGTTGCCCGTAGCGGTTGAACCGGGCAAAACCGCCCGCCGCCTCGGCGATCCACTTGAGCACTTCCCGCATGGTCCGGTTGTCGAACTGCCTCGGCCTGCTCGACACGGCCAGGTCGCTGTTCAGGAAGGTCTGCGTCGCCAGCGTCACGCCAACATAGTCGCACAGCGCCTGCGCGATGCTCCCGATGGTGGTCGGGAACGTGATGCCAAGATCCGTCATGCTCGGCAGTTCCTCGTCGAAGAGCACCATCCGGTCGCTGGCCGTGATGTCGATGATGTCCACCTGCACAATGTCCGGGCGGTCCACCACGAAGATGCCGACTGGGGCGAATTCGTACAGCACGGTCTTTCCATTCTCGGTGAAGGTCTTGGTCTTGGCGGAGGCGTCCGGCGTGCCGCTGTCGATCCTCGCCCCGATCCAGACCTTGCACTCACCGAATTCAAAGCTGCTGAGTTGCCGCACATCGTTGAGCAGAGAGAACCGCGCCTCGACCGATGGGCACATGCCCAGCGTCAGTTCCTTGTCCGCGTTGAGCGGAGCGCTGACTTGCAGGCCCCGGCTCATCACGATCTCTTCGTTGCTCATCACAACGCCGTTCTCGTCCGGGAATTCCAGCAGGACGCGCTGCGGTTTGTCCGCCGCCATCGCCGCTGCCATGGTGTCGCTCAGTGTCAGCATGCCGTCACCTCCGTTCGCTCAATACTCAATGATGCTGAAGGACAGGTTCACGATGTAGATGCCGCCCTCCGGCCACCACACCGCCTCGAAGTCCCGGTCGCCCACATAGGCGTCCATCTCGTAGAAATCCGCATGGTACGGGCTGAACCATGTGAACTTGAACTTGTCCTTGCGCAGTTTCCTGCAAATGTCCCACGCGATCTCCAGCGGAATGTTGTTGTAGGCCAGCTTCAGCGGGAACTTGGTCGCGACCTTGTTGCGGTGCAGGTAGCCCGTTGCGTCGCGCTCGCCCATTGTGTCCAGGTCGCTCTCCTTGCCGCTGAACTCCGATGGGTCCGGGATCGGCATCTTGTCGATCAGGAAGCCCATCGAATAGTTCATGTCGCGGTAGTATTGCAGGCCGTTCGTTGTTACCATCTGACTGCTCATGCGCTCTCACCTCCCGCGTCAGCCGCTCATGCGCTCGGCCATCCGGATCGCCTGCTGGACTGCGGCACCAGCCGCCGCGCTCGGCACGAACCGGGCGGTGACTTCCTTGTTGAGGAGCTGCTGTAGCACCGTGAGCATGCCGCGCAGGACGGTGGTCTGCTCTGCCTGGGCGGTCTCGGTCGCGCTGTCATCGTCAGCGGGTTCGTCGTAGGTTGGGGCACCGGGGGGAGTGACAGGAACGTCCCCGGAAGCAGGACCGGCCACACCGACTTCGATTACCGTTTCGCCTTCCTCCATCGTTTCTTCGATGGCTTCGATGACTTCCGGGGCGGCGTATGTGCCGGTGTTGGAGACGGTGACCGGTTTTCCTGTTGTTGCCCATGATTCGATAATGAGGCTTGCAAGATCCCGAACATTTATTCCGGCCACATCTGCCCCTGCGGTATTCATTCCAAGAAGACGGAGCGCTTCCTCAAGCGAAACATAGTCTTCAATCTTGCCGATCCCAGCATCAAGTGTTTGTTGAATCACTTTCGCTTCGGAAAAGCCGTAGAGCATAGGCAGTGCATAGTACAACGCCTCGTCCATCGCCTTCTTGAATTCAGCTTTGTCTATGTCCGCAGCAGCATCGGTAGCTATTCGGCCTCCGCCAACATCATGGGTCCATGACGCAACGAAAGCACTATACGCATCATTAGCCGCATTGCCTTCTTCGCGCCTGTTCCCACGGAATAACTTATAGGATTCAAAGTTGACGTCTTGCGTGGTAACTCGGCCACCGCCAACAAGTTCAAGTATCTGCGAAACAAACTTGTTGTCATATTGTACGGTTGCTTTCTTCAGCGCTTCGTCGATGAGATAGTCGATACCCTTGTCGGGATTCTCGTAGATAGCGACAAAGGCAGCGAGTTCGTCGAGACGTTCCTTGGCTTTGCTCGCAGCAGCAACATCCCCGACGTTATCGTAGTGCTGATACAATGCCTCCCATGCCCGCATCTGCGAAAACGCTGTTGCATACTGAGATTCGTACTGTTCTCTGTATTCTGAGCGCAATTCGTCTTTCGCTTTGCCATACTCTTCAACCGCGCTGTCAAACGTGTCCTTGTCGAAATCAACAAGACTATTGACCTTCAATCTGAAGTGCGCTTCTGCCTCGCCGAGATTGAGCGCAGAGTTGACGCGGTACAGGACGTCTGTCAGCGTTTCGAGCCAAACACCTTCGTCTTCCGTCAGGCCCTGCTGATATGCTTTCGTCATCAAGTCCGCAATGTCATCGCCAATCTTGCGGATTGCTTCGCCAAGTTCTCCGGATGAAACATCAATCGTACTGAGGAACTGGGCAGAAACGTCATTGCCGTTCTGGTCCGTAAGCGGTGCGATTTTAAGCGATAGTGCGATATATTCGCTCTCATCCGCGAGTTGCTTCTCCATCTTGGGGATGATTCCGTCCTCGCCTGTCAACTGTTCTTTGAGTTTGTTATACGAGTCTTCGTCAAGCTTTGTGCCAATCTTGATCTTGTTAAGCGTAAGCCCAAACAGCGCAACCTGTGCATTGATGACGTCTCTGTTCTGCTTGAGTTCTTTAAGCCTTACGCCAAGTACGTCCATTTCAGCCACGATTTTTTGATCAAGGAATTCGGACTTGACGTATGATGCTACTTCGTCAGCGGTGAGTTTGACAGGTCCCCAGTCAATCGTGCCTTCTTTTTGGAGCGCAACGCTTTTCAGCTTTTGAATAAGGAACGCCGCACCCTCAACCACAAGAGTTGCAACACCAGCAACAACGCCGAGAACGGGGTGCCCTGTTGCCGCCACGCCAAGTCCTATGCCGAACGCAGTTTCAAGTCCGCTTGTTATAAGACTCGTTAGTTGCTCGTCCGTGAGATCGTTTACGTCAACTTCGGAAATGGTTGTTGCAAGCTTGAGTGCGCCAGAGAGGACGAGCGGGATGGCCGCAGCCGCCATACCAGCCCTCACATTGCCTCCAGACGCTTTCGCTACATGGATTCCAAGCGCCGCAGATGTCACGGCGTCAGTCGCCGCAGACAGGAGAACTTTCGCGAGACTGCCTTCTTGAATTCCGCTGGTATTGAGGGTTGCAGATGCAATGACGGATGCCGCAACGGTAAATGTCATCACACCAATTCCCATTGCGTTCGTGCCGATACTTTTCGCAAGCCTTGTAAATCTCGCATTCCCAGCGGTTAGCGCAGCCGCGCCAACGCCGAGGCCAAGTGCGCTCTTTACTTCGGTAATAATGGTCGCCATGCTAAGATTGCCCTTTTGCACTTCACCCATCGCGAGTGCCAAGTCTGTTACCGCCGTCACAATGAGCGCGGCACCCGTTGCTTTAAGCGCCATCTGCTTGCCGCCGAACATCGCGCCGCCAATGGCAACACCAACAGTACCAACCGCATCAGTTGCAAGAGACTCAAGGATTTTCGTAAGTCCACCGTCAGCGTCCTCGCCACTTAGCGCACCCTTCGTCAGAAGCACGTTCGTGTTGACCATCGCTGTAAGAGAGGCAATCGCAAGCCCGGCACCTATTGCTTGACCGGCTGCCAACTTCGCCCCGTGTTTTCTCGCATTCATTTGTGCGATGCCAACGGCAACCGCTGTCATGCCAAGAGATTCTTTCACGGCACCGCTGACAAGCATAAGCAGGTTTGGCTTCGTGAGGCCCTCCGCGTCAATTTGGCCAAATGCGATGATCGTGTCCACAAGTCCGGTTATGGTCGCAACCGCACCGCCAGCAATGAGCGCAGGCCCAACGCCACCAACAGGCGATCTTGAAAATCCTTTCCCAACAAGCAGCGCTGTCAGCAACGAGCCTATTCCAGTTATCACATTTGCACTCGTAAGATCAGCATAATCCTCACTATCCGCAAACTTGCTCATGAAATGCCAGTCGAGATAGACGGTCACACCAGCCGAAACAGCGCCAAGAATAGTACCGGCTACCGATGCAACGACCGGCCCAAGCGCCGCCATGCTGGTAATCAGCCCACTCCCGATCCGCCACGCGAGCATGGCACCGCCGATGGCCTCGACGGTTGTCAGGAGCCAGTCCATATTGTCTCTGAGCCAGTCAACAGTCCGCTTCAGGCCATTGTCAAACTCGTCAACTTCCTCGAACATCTTCGTATAGTCAATGTCATCCTTTTTCCCGGGCCCGCCGCCACCGTTGCCGCCCTGCGACTGAATGATGTTCAGTTCATCCCACGCGGCCAGAAGATTCTTCGTCTCCTTCGCCGCGCCAGCCGCGCTCTTCTCGGTCTTCTCAAAATCAGCCGCGACAACATCAACCGCTCTGGTCCAGGTGTTCCTGCCGGACAGCAAAGCGATGAACTGGTTGATGTAGTTGGATGCCGTGATGACCCACTGCGACAACTGCTGGAACAGCGGAATCAGCGACTGAATCGCACTGCCGAGAACCGCGCCGAGGCTGTTCTTCATCTTCAGCAGGCTGTTGTCCAGTCCGGTCATGTCCTTGTTGTACAGGTTATCCACGGCCTTGCTGTACTCGCGCAGGTTCTTTAAGCCCGTGCTGAAGCCCTCCGTGATGTTCCTGATCAGGGCGCGGTACATGCGGTACTTCGCCACGCGGATCATGCTGTTGAGGAAACCGAGTACGCCATGCTTGGTCAGGTCTTTGAAACTGTGCTTCAGACTGTCAACAGCAGAGCGGAGGGTTTCCAGTTTGCTGGCGGACTTTTCGGCTTCTTTGCCGGTACTGTCAACACTGGCTTTTGCACCTTCGGCAGCCGTCGCCACTTCATGGAATTCTTCCTTTACCGTCTCGGTTTTGCTCTCTGCGGCAGCCATGCCGTCACCAATCGTGGCGGTGCTTTCGCTTGCACTGGCCGCGCTCGTGGCCATTTCGCTCATGGCGTCCTTGGCAACAGCAAGAACCCAAGCCTTTCCCTCAATGGGATCCATCACGGACGTCGGGTTTCCTTCTCCCCAGTCGATGCCCTGGATTTCCTGCCGAACCGCTCTCCATGCGGTAGCATTGAGCTGACCGGAACCATACAGGTCATCCGCATATTTCAGCATTGTGCCGAGAGCCTGCTGTGCAATGGTGATCTCGGTCTTTGCCCCACTTCCGCCACCGGTGCCCTTCAGTGCATCCGCCATCGCAAGAATTGCCATCTGTGCTTCCCTTGCTTTTACGGCAGACTCGGCAAGCGTGGACGTGATCTTACTACCGCTATCGGCAGCGTCCGTTTCAATTCTTGAAATCGCTTTAACATTTTCGACTACCGTTGCGGCGGCCTGTGCGGCTTCCTGCATTCCGGCGACTTCGTGCCCGCCAACATAGCTTGCATTCTCATGCTTTCCAACATATTCCGAACCAACATGCTTGCCAACGTATTCCTTCACCGCGCTGGTGCTGTCCACCGCCTGCTTGAGCGCGGCAGTACCGCCCTTCACGCCGGAGAGGTTCTTCATCGCGTTGACCAGTCCCGTGATGGAGTTCGTCAGCTTCGTGATCCGGTCGATGTCATCGTTGGTGCCGATGCTCTTGAGGTTGGTGACGAACTTGCCGATCTCCGTCGCCACGTTGCCGAGGTTCAGACCACCGGCAATCTTCTCTTTGATCTTACCTAAAGAAGTGGCCAGAGCGGTAAGGCTACTGCTGGCCCCCATCGCGTTAGACTTGATCTGAAGTTCTAACGCCTGAACCGTAGTCGTGCCTTCAGCCATCTCTGACCATCTCCTTACTGTTCATCTGTGCGAATCTCTTCCGGTTCGCGACCCTCCGTTATCCGCACCTTTCCATCTTGTGTTTCTTCCAATATATATCCGGCTTCTTCGGCCTGCTTCTCCATCAGGAGGTATTGATCCTTGCGCTTCTTCTCCTGCTCCTGTTGCTGGACGAACGCCAGCATCTTCATCTGAATCTTGTCCGCCTTCGCCTTGGCCTCGGAGTCCTTGCGGTTCATCCGACCGGCCTTTCGCTCCGGCTTCTTGAATTCGTATGGCTTCTCAGAGTATTTCCTGGCCTTGGTGCCCTTCTTGGCGAATGCGTGAAGGATCGGCGCGATGTCCGCGATGGCCTCATAGACGTACATGCCCTGGAGCCATGCGTTGCGGTTCGCTTCCTCCTGACGGATCTCGTATGCTCTTCGGTAATATTTGACGAGGGAACTGTCCTGCTCCCAGTACTGCTCCCACGTCATGCCAATCGCGAGGTAGTACGGGCACGCTTCCTCAAAGATGTCCGCATAGGTTTTCTGCGGTTGAGGAAGCGGCTCGCTTACCAGACGATCTCGAACGTAGGGTTTTCGTCGGCCTCTTCGTCGTCGCTGCCGTCGCCCATCAGGTCGATGGCGGGAGCGGAGAACATGTTGGCCAGATAGCCCAGCAGCTCGCCACGCTTGTTCTGGTGGGTCCAGACCGCCTCGATCTCTTCCCACTTCATCCAACTGTGGTGCATCTTGAACGCGCCGGTGATCAGGTCGCGGGCGCACATGTACAGCCGGTCCAGGTCCAGGGTGAACCCGTTGCGCTGCATCTGGAGCACGACCTTGCGGTTGAACTGGAGCGTGTACTGCCGCCCATCAGGACCGGTCAGCACCAGCTGCTTCGGGGTCTTCTTCTTTTCTTCCGACACAGGGGCCAGGGGAGTCACGTTGTTCTTCTCAGTCTTTTCAGTAGCCACAGTGTTAATCTCCTTTCAATCGGGCCGTGCCCGTGACTTGCCGCCGCAGAAGCGGCAGGGAGGCTACCGTCAGGTAGCGCTCCACTGCACGTCGGTGGTGGGGGTGATTGTGATGGTCATATCCTGGACCTCGTCCACGCCCTTGCCGGGGAAACCGACACGGACGTCGCCGTTCCAGGAAAACTTGCCGTTGTGGCCGTCGGGCTCACCGGCGGTGCTGCCGCCAAGCCACAGGGCGTACTCGTAGATGTTGTTCTCCAGCGCCTTGACCTTGGTGAAGTTCGCAGGCGTGTAGTTCGCCGTGAACTGGAAGCCGTCGCCCAGCCGGATGATGCCGGGGATCTGCTTCTCCATGCCATCCGAAAGCGTGGTGGCATCCAGCATGTTCGGGTCCCCGATCATGTCCGGATAGTCTTTAATGTCGATCAGCTTGTCATAGCTGCCGCTGGAAGACGTCCGGTACATCAGGTAAGTCTGATAGGTGCTGTAAGCAAGAGCCTCAGACATGGTATCTTCCTCCTTTGAATAGTGGTGTGTTTTCAGTTGCTACAGAACCGGCTTGTACAGATTGCCGTCTTGGTCCACACCGCACTGGAACCGGGCGACATATCTGAACACGCTCTGGTCTGCCAGGTTTGGGATTGGCTGCCCCATGTTCTTGGTGAATCCCATCATGCCGACCATCGCTTCATCCAGGGCAGCGGCGATTTCCTTGATCTTTGCTCTTGACGAGGCAAACGCCTGGGCCTCAAACGTGACGATGGCGGAGTACTCGTTGTGACCGGAGTCACGGGTTCTCTTGTCCGGCATGTTGTCAATTTCAACCAGAGAGACATGCGGCAGTTTCGCCGGGGACGGAACAAACTCGCTTGTGAAGCCGCCGCTCGGCACAAGGTTTTCGATGTACGGATAGACCGCATTGAAGACGTCAACCTCGATATCGATCATTCTCCGAACACCTCCCTTGCCAGATCACCGATGATGGCAACCGCTTCCTTGTAACCGTTGTACATGGGCATTGCCGCCGGTGTGCCGCGTGTCACGACGAGATGTTCCTTGTCCTTTGGGCCGTTATAGAAGCCCCACGCGGGTTGGCGTCCATGCAGTTTGTCGTACATGCCGATCAGGAAAGTCGGATTGCTTGCCGTCCACGGGTGCGGCGATTTCCCAACTGCGCCGTTGCTGTAAATGCCAGCGCCAAACTCGATGAACACGGCCTGTTCGCCGCTTGCGATGATGACCGTCATATTGCCGTTATCGGCGACCGTCACGGTCACGTCGTTCGGCGGAGGATCGCCGGATACAATGATCTGCTGTGCGTTTGTGAAGCCAGCCTCAATGGTCCATCGGATCCGTTCAGCAAGCCGATTCCGAAGTACGGCCAGTTTATCCTCAAGTTCCTTCTTGTACGCCTCGATCTGTTCGATGGCGTCATCAATGGACTCTACCGACAGTTCACATGTGATGACCTTCTTGCCCACACCATCACGTCCAATCCGGCTCTGCCGTGAGTTTCTTGATGGCGATGGACAGGAAGTTGATGCTCGGTCTGACGGCCTTGACTTCGTAGGTCGCGCCCTGCCAGTCGATGCGGTCCTCTTCCTTGATGCCGTAGGACGGGTCGTCCATCAGCAGGATGTGGGTGTAGTCTGTGTCGATGCCGAACCACGTCGCCGTGATGTACCCCGTTGGAATCGCGATGTATCCCACGCACGGGATCGGCCCGCCATAGTGCGTTTCATAGCGCCCGGTGTGCCGCCCGTCTTGCAGGACTTCGTGTTTCCCCAGATAGGGCATGTGCCCAAAGGTTGTCTGGTTCCGCTTCAGCAGCTTCATTTGACCACCCCACAAAACGGCGTGATGTGACGGATCATGGCTTCAGGCACATCGGAGGAACCGTAATTTCGGTGGGTTCCGTTTTCGATGTGCTGAATCTCGCCTTCCGCACCGCGCTTGTTCAGCAGATACTCGGCGATCTCGATCTGCTTCATCTCGTACATCGAGGGGACATCCATGTCTGCCCTGTTCCGTTCCGTCGGGTAGACGATGTTCAGGATCAGTTCCCTCGCCCGGTCAAGGTAGATGGACAGCGTTTCCTCGCTCGTACCATCATCAACAAGCGTTTTCAGCATGCGGATTTTCGTTGCAAGATCCACGCTGTCCACCTCCTCGCTTACTCGGATGCCTTGCGACTGCGCTTGCGGACCGTGGGCGTCTCTTCATCATGGACGGGCGCTTCGGCCACCACAGGGGCGGGCGTTTCGTCGATGATGTCCACCGTGCCGGTCAGGGTCTCCACGCTCTCCACCTCGAAGGTTTCTCCAGCAGGATGCCAACCGGTCTCAGTTTTGACCCAGTGAAGTGCCTTGACCTTCATGTTCTGCACCTCGATTACGCGATGACCTTCAGCAGGGCCACTTCGTCAGCCCGCTCGTAGCTGGGCAGGACGATCTCGGACGCGAAGGTGTTCAGGTTGACGGGATGCGGATCGACGATCTGGGTGACGGCCACGCCGGTGTTCACGATGGCGACCTCGCCGGCGTTGGTGCCCATCAGGTCGGCCTCCTCCGGGGTCGTGCCGTACCAGGTGGTGCCCAGCGCACCGGCAGGCAGCAGGGCCACATAGCCGTCCGGGACGAACTTCGCGGCGACCTTGCTCTCGTTGCGGTACTGCTTGTCATAGACAATCACGCCGTCCAGATCAGAGGTATCCTTCAGGATGTTGATGATCTCGGAGTCGGTCAGATAGCCCAGGCTCAGGCCGTTCACGGACAGGTAGCGGCTCTTGATGGCGGCATTGTTCCGCAGATAGCCGAAGGTGGTGCGGTTCATGACGATAATCCGCAGATCGGAACCGGTCCGGGCGGAGATGGCGTCCTTCGCGGTGCGGATGTCGTTGAAGGGGTCAGCCGTCGCGGCGACGGTCCAATCGGTCGTGAAGTAGTTGTTCGTCTTCCAGGCACCAGTCGGGTCGTAGTTGTAGGTGTAGTCAACACCATTGGCCTTGATGCTGATGCCCATGTTGCCGTTCAGCGGGAACAGCAGCTGCATCCGCTCACGCTCCGGCACGACGTTCGCGCCCTCGATCAGGTCGGCGGCATCGTCGAAGATACGGGCGATGGCGGCGGCCACGAAGGGATCGTTGGCAGACTGCGCACGCAGGATGTCCTGACGGTCGCGCTCCTTGATCTTGTAGCCCTCGCGGAACAGCGGCATCTCGGTCTCCAACTTCTCAACGCCCACCCGGTCACGGAAGGTGGCCTTGGCGTCGAAAGCGGAGGGCATCAGGGAAACAGGCACGCCCTTGGAACCCTTGATCCACTTCAGGTCAAGGCCAGCCTGCTTGTTGGCGGGGAACAGGCCCTCGCCCAGGTAGGGAATCCGGTTGCTGGCAGCCTCAGTCCACCGCGCAGCGATGGCCACAGGGCTGAAAAGTTCAGTCAGATTCATGTGATGGTTCTCCTTTCTTGATGTTATTCGTCGGCGGTAGGCCACTGAATGTATCTGAACATATGACCACAGCCGACCCGGACATCCGCATGGATTTGGATCCCGGAATTCCGACACAACGCACAGAAGTACAGGTCCTCTGACAGCATTCCCCTGTTCGCATCTCCGTAATTCACCCAGTCATACCAAGGGTATGAAAGCCTGCGAAATACATCGGTTTTGATCAGGGAACACCCCATCCCGCCTCCGTGTACGATGATTTTCGACATTCCGGAACGAGCCATGTCGGCCATTTCGGTCACTGTATACTCAGATTCCAGTGGATAGTGGTAATACTCCTTGCCATGCTCATCCTTGAGTTTGCAAATGCAGGTTCGTCCGTTGTAGCGATTATCGTTGTTCCGATGTGCGTAATATCCGAGGCAGACGTCTTCTCCGTTTTCCAGCAGAAGCATCAGCGCGTCTTTCGGGAGCACCACATCGTTATCCACGGACAGCACATAATCCGTATTGAGATCGATGGCTTTCTGGGCAATCCTGTTTCTTGCAGTCGCTACATCGTAGCCACGAACGCTGTCAAACAGGACTTCGTGTCCGCCCTTATCCAGATCCCAGATGGACTTGTATGTGTCCGCGTAAATCGTTTCAAACGTCGGCACAGCAACGAGTATTTTCATTCAGACTCCTCCGATTAGCCGCCTGTAGCACCGGTGGCACCGGTCGCGCCATTCACACCAATGTTGGTGCGGAACACGATACCAGGCAGAGCAGAGTACAGCGCAGACGCATAGGTCACGCCGGAATGGGACTGAGCCTTGGTCGCGTCGATGATGCCCTGCACAACGGCAGCAGCGTTGGGGTTCTTGGCGGTGTCCACATCGTAGAGCAGAACGCCAACAGCGTTCGCACCGGTGGTGGACGCGCCAGCCGCCGTCAGGGGAGTACCGGCCTTGACCACGGTGCCGCTCTGAGGGGCAGCAACCTTGATCGGGATCGCCTGGAAGTCCTTGGACGCAAGGATCTCCACGCCGCCAGCGATGGTAGTGTCGTTGAAAATCATGTGGGTCTCTCCTTTCATCGGATTGTGTTTGTATTGGCCTGTCAGCGCATGTACGCCGCCAGAGCATCCTGTGCCGTCTTGGCGGCCTCAGACTTGGCCTTTCCAAGTTCCCTGGCCCTCTTCACGGCTTCACTTTCCCCGCCGTTGGCCGCGCCAGCGCCGGGAGGAGGCACTCTGCCGAATTCCAGACGAAGTTTCTTCTCCTGTGCCGCGAGGATCTTCTTGAACTCGGAGATGACGGCATTGGGGTCTTCGGCACCGTTGATGAACTCCGCAATCTTGTTCGAGGAGTCCTCACCGCACCCAAGTTCCACCGCCACGTTCTTGGTGATCTCCATCACCTGGAACTTCTTCCGCAGTTCGTTCAGTTCGTTGTTCCTGGCTTCTTCCGCCGCTTTCGCCTCTTCGGCGGCGACCTCTTCAGCCGTCTGCTTGGCCCGCAGCTGCTTCTTGTAGGAATTTGTCTCGCTCAGAGCCTTGTCCATCGCAGCCTTCTGCCTTGCCATTTCCGCCCGAAGCCGCGTGACTTCAGCGGTCAGGTCGTTCGTTTCCTGCTCGCTGCCCTCGTCCGCACCCTGTGGATCAGCACCGGCACCAGCGTCAGGAGCGGGGGCCGCACCGCCTTCGGGAGCGCCGTCAGGGGCGAGGAAGATTCGCGAGTCATAGATGTTTCGCCACGTCCAGAACATGTAAGTCCCTCCTTGCGCTTTTTAAGGTGATCTCCCACCTGTCGTTTTGCGTTTGGTAAAGCGGTTCTCTCCGCTCTGTGCGGATTGTTTAGAGACGCTTCTCTGCGTCTTATTTCAAGCGGTCTCCCGCCGGAAATCATGGAATGTAAGGTTTGACGCGACATCTGCATAACCAATGTGGCTTTGTGGGGATTTTGTCGATGTCGTACACGTTCCCGTCCATGTCCTCGCATACGTCGCACACTCTCGCGTCATGCTCGGACACCCATTGGACTTTTGGCACCCCGGCGTCCTCAAACGCCTTGATGGTCGCCGCGTCCGTCACGCTGATGGCAGCTTGTCCGATCTGCCTTGTCCAGTCTCTGAGCGCCTTGTCAACTTCCTTGGCCATCGCCGTGGTCGCCGCGAGCGCTTCCGTCAGCCGCGCCTTTTTGCGCTCCGCTTCCGGCAGGAACTTGTACAGCATCACCGGGTCTGCCGTCATCAGGAACTCGATAAGCCAGTCGTGGTCGATGGGGTTGCGTTTCCGCTTCCCGGTCTCCCCCATCGCCGCCAGATACGCGATCCTCGCGCATTCCAGCAGCCGTCTTTCCACCATCCGGATGGATGCGTCGTAGGTGTCGCCGACCGCCCGGATAATGTGCAGCTCGTCCGCCTTCATCAGCTTGATTTTCAACTGCCCGAACAGTTTCAGGTTCTCCCGGTTGATGGCTTTGATGGCCTTATCAGCCGCGTCGTAGTTCATCAATCCAGATCACCCACGCCCTCGCCGGTTTCAAGACCGCTTCCGCGCCTCCGTGCTTTGTTGCGGCACGCGGGCCTGTCGTAAACCTGATTGTTCGTGCGCTTCTTGAAGGACCGTCCACACACCGGGCATACGCCGGTCGCCGCCTTCGGATGTCCGGTACCCTCAACCGTAGTAGAGCCGACGTTGTCCGCGCCAACGCCATCCTCGGTGTCAAGGTCGGTGTCCGTGTCCGTGTCGGTATGAACATTGGCGGCCTTGTCAAGCTGCTGCGCCTGCTCTTCCTGATACTTGTCGTAGACCAGCGCGTCGCTCTCCGGATCCTTGGACAGGTTGCTGAAGGTGAACGCCTGAATGCTCGGCATCCCGGCCCCGCGCAGCGTCGTGAACGCCTGCGTCTTTACCAGCGTGTCCTCATAACTCTGCCGCCAGAACTTCGGCTCGACTTCGGCCACCTTCAGACCGTTCAATTCGTTGGCGTCCTGGCAGATCCGCATGACGATCTTCAGCGTCTCGGTCTCCGATGCGATCCACATGGACTGCGTTTCCAGCGACCGCGCCTCCGCGTGCCACCAGCCGTTCTTCATGATGACCGCGCCGTTGTTGCTGGAGTCGCTGGTGCCGCCATTGCTCTGAGACGGAATGCCGACAATCTCCAGCACCGTCTCGTACATGTCGTCCACCAGCGTCTGCGTCTGGCTTTGGTTTAGCTCTTCGTTCAGGTAGTAGACCTTGCTCGTCCGACCGTCCATCGCGGGCGGCAGCTTCAGCGCACCCAGGTCCTTCAGTTCAAGGAACTGCTCCCTGGTGATGTCCACGCCCTCGAAGACCATGATGGCCTGGATGAACTGCTCAATGCCGTCCAGACGGTTGCTCTGCGTCAGGTTGATGGCATCCAGCAGCGGGAGCACCACCTCGAACGCGCCCATCCGGACCGGATTGCACGGGTACTCGACCAGCGAGACCATGCCGAAGTTGTGGTGGACTTCGTTGACGATCTCAAGGCCCTCCGAACCGACGCCTCTGATGGTGTACGTCACGTTCGGCGTGTACACCGTGTACTCAACCCCGGTCCCGCCTTCGTCCGTGTAGACATAGGTCACGCCCATCACGGGACGCTTGCTGACATCGTTCAGCCGCACCACGAACGTGTTCTTCGGATCCGGAATGGAGATTTCAAATGGCGCTTCGTCGTAAAGTTCACGGTTTGGGTTCGGGTCATGCACGACCAACCGATAGCCGACACCGCAGGTGAACATCTGGTAGGCCAGCAGCAAGTCCTTCGACTGCTTCTCCTCGGTCAGCATCATGTCGTTCAGCTTGCTGACCTTTTTCGGAGCCGACTTATTGCTGCCACGGCTGACGTACTGGATCGGCTTCCCGGCAAACTCGCTGGCCTTGAATGTCACGATCTCGTTGGCGAGATTGACGACCACCTTGTTGTTAATCTCCGCGTTGACCGTCTTGACCCTGTTCAGGATCGGCTGCCATCCGCGCAGATACCGCTCCAGGTAGATGATCTCCGCCCTGTTCTTCAGGTGCGTCCCCATCGCCCTCGCCAGAACCTTCAGCACGTTGTCGCGCGTGATCTCGCGCTCGCCCGTCAGGATGACCCGCCTGCCGTGCAGTTCCGGCGAAACACCGTCGCCGTGCACACGGCCTTCAACCGTTGTGATGTCCGGTACCAACGTGCCACCCCCTTCCCCGAATCGTGCCCGCAGTCCCGGATATAGAAAATGCGCCTATGCTACAGTCCGTCATGGACCGCGCATAAGCGCATCAATATCAATACATAGGGCTACTTGCCCGCGTACAGTTTACACTATATGTTGTATCCTGTCAAGGTTTTCCACAGATATTTTGTTGTGAATATTTTATCCACAGGTTTATCCACAGCTTTATGCACAGGTTTATCCACAGCTTATCAACAAGTCACCACGGTCTTCTGATCACTTCGACCGTTCGATTGACCGTATTTCTGATCTCATGCGACAAGAGGCTCATCCCGTCCGGGGCATCGTCGTGCGGCACCTTTCCGTTCCGTGTGTACGTTGTGAACTCGCGCATCATCATGCCGTATTCGCTCCCAGGCTGATAAAGCGACTTATCTTTGAAGTAAAAGTGCTTGATGATATAGTCAGACTCAACTTCTATTCTTGTTGTCTTTTTCGATACTGAACGGCGGAGGCGAATGCTAACTTTCCCGCCCAAGCTTGCTACGAGGCGCTCAACATCCCGCGCGTAATACTCGCCGGTGCTGTTGGACTCAAACGTCGCTACCGCCACCTTGTGCTTCACAAGGATGTTTGCGCATTCCGGCTTTGTGTGCTCCGGCGTTGCATTACTGAACACACAATCCTCAATGTACACGTCATCACCGTAGACATACCCCACAGGGAGCATCACACTGTCGGATCCCTTCTCTGCCGTATCGCACGCCGCCACAACGGCATCAGGCTCTTTTTCAGGAAGTTTGAAATACCTGTTCAGTTCGTCCTCCGGGAACAGTCTGCCCTTCGCCTCAAACGGCTGCTGCTGAAACTGAGACATCCACTGCATTTCAGTAACCAATTCGCGTTCATGGCGGTAGTATTCCGTTGTGAACATCGGCTTCCCGTGCAGAACAATCTGAAAGTTGCTTTCGTCCGTGACAGGGTCCAACGCCGGGATCTCAAGGATTTTCGTCCGCCAGCCCATTGACGGCGCGACCTCTTGCAGTTTCCCGATGGGATCGTACAGCGAGTACCTTGTCCCCTGTGCCACAATCGGGCAGCCCTCCAAGCGCCTGCCAAGTACGTCACCGCGCACTTTATCCCACAGGAACTCAAGCCTGTCGCGGTTTACGCTCTCTTCTTCGTCGCGCACGAGATCGTCCAGATATATCAATCCGTCCGGCGTTGCCTCCGTTGAACCTGTGATTTGGCCGTCAATCGACCTGCACGTCACTGTCGCAAAGCGCTTTTTCTCTTTCAGGTTGAACGTCTTTTCGTCCGCGTTCGTTGACGCGAGTTGTGCCTCTGGGAACACATCGTAAAACAGATATTTACCCTTTGATGTCAATACGTCCAGCATGCCATTGTAGAAGCTCTTTACAAGCGAATCACCGGCACCAGAGCATACGGACGAACCGTTCGGCGCGTTGCCTGCTCTGAATAATACAAACCACGTTCCGATGGTTGACTTCCCGGTACGCTTCGGCTGGCTTACTGTAAGCAAATCAATCTTTCCGTCATGTACTTCTTGAAATGCTGACACAATCTTTCTGAGAACCTTCCTTCGTGGCAAATAAAATTGATCGTCCGGTGCCCGTGCGCTCTCCAAGTACAGAAGAAACGCATCAAAGTCCACCTTCGCGTCCATCAGCAGGCTCTTCCGCCACGCGCCGTTCAGCCTCTCCAACGCGCTGAATGCCCCTCCTGCCGCCACGCGCCGGACCGCCCGGTTGATCTCGTCCCGGAACGCCTTGTTGTGCTGGTGCCACCCGTCCTCGCCAGCTTGCATGTGTCCGTACATCATTGTCAGCACGTCCTCGTATATCTGCGGATCGTCCGGTCTCCGCTCCAGCCATTGCAATGCCGTCCGGATCTCCCGGTCGTCCGTCTCAATCATAAACATCCTGCTTCCCTCCAGTCCTCTTTTGCCATCCAAGGTGCGCTGTCTGTCCGGTTCCGTGCCAGATCAACAGCTCCGCCAATTGGGCCGGCCTTTTTTGCTTTTCGCGCCGCCGCGCCGATTCGACCGCCCGGAACATAAAAACCGCCCTGCCAAGCCGACACCACTTCCCAATGGTGCCAACCCGCACAGAGCGGTATCAAATCATCCAAAGTACTTTGCAGGCTTATCTTCGCCGTTTATACCTGTCGTCGCACGTTCTCCTGTCGCGCACGCCGCTTCCGCGATTCAGCCAATAGTCTCTTGCGTTTCTTCTCGCGGCCTCATCCTTTTCGTTTTCAATAAACCCTCCGACGATGAACGCGATTACGCCAACAATGATAACGATTGAGACAAACCTGTCACTTGCGTGAATCACGCCCGTAGCGCACAAAAGCACAATAATTATGGCCGTTGAAGCAATGAACATTTTGCCGCCTTCTCATGCTGTTTTCACTCGATTGTACCAGGTTGATCTGCTGATGTTGAGCGCTTCACAGCACTCCTCCACCGTCATCTCGCGCCTTTTTTGTTTTTCGCGGAATTTTTGGAAGGCGTCATCGTCCATTTCGATTTCCTTCCGGCCTTCCCTCCATCCGGGCTTCGACGCCTTCGCCATCTCCTTCCCGGCCATCGTCCGTTCCACAATCATGTCTCGCTCAAACTCCGCAAACCCCAACAGCATCGTGACCATCAGCCGCCCGGTCGGCGTGTTGTCAATCAGGCCCATGTTCAGGATGTGTATCGACACGCCCCGCCCAAGCAGTTCCCTGATCGTCTCGATGCCGCCCGCCGTCGTCCTCGCAAACCGGTCCAGTTTCGTTACAACCAGCCTGTCTCCATTCGCCAGTTTTGCCATCAAAACCGTGAACTCCGGCCTGTCCATCTTCGTCCCAGTGTACGCATCATGGTATATCTCTTCGCACCCGGCTGACCGTAGTTTCTGTGTCTGATCCTCCAGACTGTTCCCGTCCCGCGACTGCCCTGCTGTGCTTACACGAGCATAGCCGTAAATCATTCGGAATCACCGCCATCGCTTACTTTCGGTTTTGTGATCTTCCATGTGTTCTCCCGATTGTTGCTGTTTCTGTCCTTTGCAATCAGGTCAAACCCAAGCGCGTCAAGCAGCAACACCAAGTTGTCCACGCGCATGCTCCTCCCTCTTAGCATTTCGCTCACGTTGCTCTGTCTCTTTAACCCGGCCATCTCCGCAAGCATCGTTTGGTTTACTCCGCGTGCCGCCATCGCCGCCCGAATCGTATCCTTCTCGTTCATCCCTATCTGTACCTCCATTCCTTTTGTTCGGTTATAGTCTAACATGTTATTTTGTTTTTGTCAAGCCTTTTTTGTTGTTTTCGGGAGTCGCGGGACTCATGGGGGGTGGTGGCCTGGTGCCTGGTATTCCCCGCCGGATGGTATCGCTTCCAGCATGATCGACGCGCAGATGACCGCCTCCACCTTCCAGCATGATCGACGCGCAGATGACCGCATTTCCCGCGCGGCCGCGCAAAAAATGCTTGCAATGTGCAAAAACTCAAAAGAAAACAGACACAAAAACAAAAACAAAAAAAATCTGTTATTTTTATCATTTTCCTATTGACAAAAACAGATTTGTCTGTTATTATAGCATTGCAAACAGGAAAGCCTGTTATAGCAACACAAAACAGACGGCCACAAGGCAAGAAAGGAAGAAAACCATGATTAAAACTACGTTCTACATCGGATTAAATGACAAGGACACAAAAGCCCAAAAAATAACAGACGATAAAGCCGTTGATATCGTAGAAGAGACATTTGACAAGTACAGCGAATTTGGCGCCACAATTTACCATTGCAACGGGATTTATAAGCACGTCAGCGGGGGAAAAGTCAGGGAAAAGACAATTGCCGCGTTTGTACTGGACATTGACGAAAGCGCAAAAAAGCAAATCATTGAGACGCTAAAGAAAGAGCTGAATCAAGAAAGTATCTTAGTGACAGACGAAGACATAAAAGTCACGTTTGCATAAAGATAGCATGCCGCGCCGGCCCGGTGGAAAATAGGCCGGTAACAAAAAGAAAATGGAGGCGCAAACAATGACAATCGTGGCAAAAACCCGGCCAGGTTCGGAATTCCTCTACAGCAGCAAGAGCGCGCACCGCGTCAGCAAGGCAAGCGCTGAATACATCCGCGACGTCCTGAACCAACACAGATACCTTCTAAAGCCAGGCGAAACGTGGCATATTTACGAAATTGACGGCTATGACGCCGCAAGCGATTATGCGCAAGAGCAGCATTGCAGGGTTTACAAGGGACGTGTAAAGGCATATAGCCCATACGCATAAAACAAGCCAAACAAGAGCAAGTTTGGCCGCCTTGCCAGGCGGGGCGGCCGGATCCCATCTGAATAGCAAAAGAAAAGAGGAATATAACCATGATCAAAAGCAACAGCAAGCAGGCAAAGCAAGCAATCAGAAATTACATTGTTGAGCATTTCGACGCTACAGGCTACAGCCCCAAATTTGACTATATCGAAGCAGAACAAAGGAAAGCAAGCGCTGGTCTTCTAAATGCAGATATCTTTTCCATGGTTGCGCATGCTATCGCGGAGACGTTCTATTCTGAAAAATGCCGCTATGATAACAGATACAAGGCCGGAAAGATTTCACGATTTGACATGTTTGCAGATTGGTGCAGCGGCCTGCCGTCAATCCTGGACACCTGTTATTATTACAATCGTTCCGCCGTTGACGACCTCGCCGGGATCCTTCAGGAAACAGAAGCAGAAAAAGCGAAAATCAGCGAATCAGAAGCAGAAAAGCGTCTAACATGGCTGATTTACAGAGAAATCTATAGCGTTAAGGGAGTCAGCTAATGAACATGATTAAAGACATTATCCGCCAAGGTGTTCTGAATAGCAATTGAAAGAGAGGTAAACACAATGCAGCAAATTCACAAAATCGGATCCGTTGAGCTCCTGGAAGAAGACGCAGCGCGTCTCTACGCTGAAAAAAAGTATATTGTCACCTATAGCAAAATCTTTCAAATCATGCCGCCGTCGAAAGGATATCCATTGTATCACGGGCACCCGATTTACACCCAGAGGGGCGGCGGGCTGACAAGGCGCGGAAGGTTCCACGCTCTGACCGGAAAAGAAGTAAATTCCTTGATCGGTTACAATCTTCTGAATGATTAAAGCCGAAACGGCCCGCCGGGGCCGTCGGTGGAGGGGTGACCGCCTCCGCCCTGAAGATGGCAGGTCCAGGAAGAGGAGGTAAATCCATGTCTAAGATGTTCACGATCCAGGTTGGAAACAACGACAGCCTAACATTCTTCTGCTCATCGCGCGACACTCGGAACGGATTCGCGCATGATTGCACAGTATTTCTGAACGGAGTGGAAATAACAAACGGACATGCATATTACTTAAATCGCACTTGGGAGAGATGGACATATGAAACAGTATGCATTGAAGCCTTGAATAACGGAATCAAGCAGGAAGAAAAAGCCATTGCAGCAGACTATAAAATCAGAAACAATATAAACAGAATCACGGCAAAACACAAGCAAACGATAGATGAGATTAAAACGGCAACAGATGGATCACCATGTACAAGCGCGCCCTTGACAAAATAGAAAGTAAATCATTCTGATTGCATAGCTGACCTATCCGGCTATACGGGGAGAAAGTGAGCGCAACAATGAAAACCTGGTTAATCGTCTGTTCTGCTGACGCCAATGAAATCACATACGAAACCACCGTGCAGAGCGAAACAGAACCTGGATTCTGGGAGGCATATACCATTGCCGAGGCCCACGGCTGCCCCTGGTTCACCGTTGAAGAGATCAAGGAGGCCTGAACAATGCCACGTTATACTGACAAAAAAGCCGCCTCTGTTTGCAGGAAAATCTTTGCCAATTCCGCGACCGTTACCCGCTACGACGCGGAAGGCCACCGGATCCACAAGCCCATCAATGGATGGTATACGGAAGAGCATTATATCATGACAGACGGATACAGGGCCATCGGATTAAAAAGCGTTCCTTCCGACGGCGTGCCCTGCATGCTTTCCGCAAAGCTGCTAACCGATGCCGAAAAAGCAAGGCTAAACCAAATGCGGGCAGGCGTCGAAAAACTTCTGAATGCAATTTTCACCGAAATTCCTTCTGAATGTTTCGGCCCCCTAACAGAGGACGTTGTAAACGACCACACAACCCGCACAAAAACACAAACCTATTTCCGACTAACCAACCAAACCTTCAGCCCTGCATATAATCCGCGATATGTGAAAGATTTCATCACGCTGTACCCTGATGCAGGCTATTTCATCGACACGAGCAAGGGCGCGTTGTCTCCGCTCTGGGCCGTTTCTGCGCACGGCGTCGGCGTTCTGCTGCCGGTCCGAGTGATGGACTAATGGAAAGAGCAAGCACGAAGGGAAGGAATCAATCATGCAATATCGCACACCCGCCGGTCAGTACAGCCCATTATATTACAACATGGCACAACAGCCGCACCTTCTGATTGCAGGCGCGACCGGCAGCGGAAAGTCCGTTGTGATCAACGGGATCCTCCACGCGCTGCTGATGAACCATAGCCCTGCAACGTGCCGTTTGATTCTGATTGACCCGAAACGTGTCGAGCTGGTGCAGTACAAGCAGCTTCCGCACGTCCTGGCTTATGCGAGCGAACCAGGCGAACCAGCGCGGGCCTTGCGCTATGCCGTCCAGATAATGGAAAGCCGATTTTCTGAAATGCAGAAGGCAGGCGCACGGTCCTACAACGGCAGCCACGTCTATATTCTGATTGACGAACTGGCGGACCTGATGCTCACCGATAAAAAAACGGTGCAACCCCTGATTCAGCGGATATGTCAACTGGGCCGTGCTGCACGAGTCCACCTGATCGCAGCGACGCAATGCCCGCTTGCCAAAGTTATCCCTACGGAAATCAAATGCAACATGGACGCAAGAGTGGGCCTGCGCACCCGGTCCGCGCAAGACAGCCGGAACATCCTCGGTGTGTCCTGCTGCGAGAACCTGCCGCGATACGGCCAGGGCTACTACATGACGCCGGAAGGCATGGATCGTTACCAACTTCCGATGATACCCGACACGATGCTCAACACTCTGATTGACTACTGGACAAGCAAGGCCTGCGTTGCCTGAAGAAAGGAAAATCGCAATGACTATGAAGCACCTGGACCCCAAAGCCGCACGCCATCGCGCGGGCTTTTTTCGTGCGCACAATCCGCCCGTTCTGACGCACAACGCCCGCATTCTGTCAATAACGCCCTTCTGACGCGCTCACTATCCAGATGGACGCGAACCAATCCGACCACCGCAAAGCCGTCACAGGCCCCTTCTGACCGCCTTAAAATCAATTCTGATTGCGCTGTTCTGTTTCGCTGCTATCAACCGCGTTATTATCCGCGCTGTCAGACCTGTTATCAACCCCGTTATAAACGACACGCTCACAGAGCCGCAAAAACGCCATTCTGAGCGCCTCTCGTTTCTGACGGGTATTTCCTCCACCAAACACCGCGAAGCGATCCTGACGCATTTTGGACGGCATAGCGGCGATTCTGGAGTGCATTGCTCGCTTCTGACGCGCTTTGCCATCCAGGGGCGCGATTGCCGCCTGTCCCGTTCCCGCCGCACCGTCACGCCGCTGCCCGGAGAAAGGCAAGCCGCAGTCACTACCACCCGGACGGTCAGAGCTGCGGTACAGACTGCACGCCCAGAAGCCCGTCAACAGGCAAAAGCAACCTGACACGTTATAGACATATATATTTATTTATAACGTACATTATGTTATGTTATAGGGTACGTTATAAACTATATATTACGTCTCGTCGGGTACAGGTTGCTTTCTTATGGTTACCGGGCTTGCTGGTTACTCGTTGCCATCGTCAGCGATCTCAGGCAGAGCGTTGGCGTATCTGTTGCGTGCATCATCCTGGCTCATGTTGTCGAGCGGATTGTTGGGGGTGACGACGATGTTCTGCGTGTCAGTAAGTTCGTAAAAGTTCTTCGCCCTGAAGATATATGTGACCTGTGGGATCTTGTTTCTGCTTACCAATTCGGCATCTAAAGCACCCATTATATCGTAGGCTTTTTTTATCATGTCCATGCGTTCACGATTACACCCAATGCCATTTTTCCAATTCCAGCAGGTAGATCTGGCGATACCCAAAGCGAGGCACATTTTTTCGACGGTAGGGATTTCGCCGGTTTGAGCGACATGGTGGAAGTATTCGTTGAGTCGGTCGGCGCACTCTTCGTTAGAGCGGACGGGTTTTTTATCATACCAGTAGAGGACGTTGCCGATCATCTCGGAGATTTCGGAAGATGTGGCGGTAGTAGTGGCTTCGATGCTGGCGGACTTAGAACCACGTTTACGGACGGCGTTAGCGATCTGTTCGGTTGGCAGTGTCTGGTCCGCTTTGGCATCGTTATTGACTGGCATGCTGAATCACTCCTCTGTATGGTTTGGTGTTGGTTCTAAATGTTGGTTGTTCTGTTCTGAATGCGTGTTATTCTGTTCTGAATGGTCTGCGTTCTTCCCGGTCAACTCAGTCTTCCCGGTCATTTCGATCAGCCCGCTACTGGCGACGACGGTCCTCTTGCCTGAACCAGGAGCATGGCGGAATGATTTACGCTGTTCTGGCGGCAGGCGGTCAAGCAGACCACGCTCGACAGCGGTGATGGTACGGATGGAGCGGAGGGCGTTGTTGGCCTGTTCGGTGGAGACGTTGTGCTCTTCGCAGTAGACGGTCAGGTTATCCTGGGCGGTGCCGGTGAAATAGGGGGCGTAGTATGCTGATAGGATTTCCTGGCGGAACGGGCTGCTCTTGTGGTAGATGCTGTCGCAGACCGTCCAGTTTTCGCGGGAAGCGTTGCCGAGTGTGTCGAGTGTGGCGGTCTGGTTGCGGATGTAGAAGCGCCACATATGGTCAACATAGCCGTCAAAATAGTTCGTGTTGGTCACGTCCTTTCTGCGTGGTTTGGTTGGTTGGTCTGGTTGGTGTCGTTCTGATTGACATTCTCACTGTCCTGATGGCATGAACTATCGTGATGGGCACCGCTGTTCTGAATGTCATTACCGTTCTGAATGTCACCGTTCTGATGGTCGTCCATATCCGGTACAGCACGCTGCTGGGCGATCCAGGTGCCCTCATCGAAGATGGCGGTGCCGATGTGCCCGACAGAGATGGACGAGTCGCACCAGATTCGCTGTCCCATTTCCCGGACGCGCCAGCAGAAAGACAGATCCTCGCCGATGTTGAGGTATGGCGTGAAGGGCGGACCGTAGCGATCCCAGACAGCGCGGACGAGGGCCACGTCCGTAATGACGGCACCGAAACCGCAGGCGTCGATCTCGAAGGTCTGGTTTCGCGGGTAGTCTGTGTAGGGCACCGGGCGGATGTGTTCGCCGAGTACCGGGTCGGTTCGGCGCTCCTGACGGCAGTAGATCACCGGTCCGGTCGGCAGGATGCGCTTGAAGTAGAGCCCGCACACCATGAACTTGCCGTTGTCGATGTGCCTGCTCAGCCGCTCCAGCAGGTCAGGCTGGAACGTCATGTCGCTGTCGATCCAGAGGATGCGGTCGAAGCCGTGCTGGATGGCGATGCTGGCGAACTCGTTGCGGGCGTCATGGATCAGGGTGCCCTGGATGATGGACGTGTAGGTGTCCGGCAGACGGCGCATGCCCTCCAGCGAGCGCAGAAACGCGGTCGGAACGGTCTGCATGCAGGGGACTGCGATCAGTGTTTTGATGGTATCGCCTCCGTTTCTGGTGGTTTTGATGGCGTTTTGTGGTGTTCTGGTGTACGCCGCTACTTATAACGTACACCGAATGTACACCGTTGAAACCCGCACCACGACTGAGTTTAGATGGCCTGGTGTACGAAATGTACGTTCTGCGAGTAAATTCGTCTTACGCGCGCGAGCGCGCTTGTCTTATTCCGGGTAGGGGGTGATGTGATTTTTTTCTCGCGCGTATAGGCTTATATTTTTCCGCCAAAACGTACATTTCGTGCATCGGCCTCTGAAAGTCAACGCCCATGCGGGTTTGCGAGTGTACACTCCAGTGTACGCTGCTGTTTTGAGCGTACCCGGAGTGCGACCGTCAAGAATTAGAAGGGCATATCGTCATCCTGAACAGGCGTCATCATAACCGGGACTGGTGCCTTATCATCGTCGGTCGGCAAGAGGAGTGCCACGCAGGCGACCTTCGCGCCGCCGACCTTTTTCCGAACGGTCATCCGGTTATTCCCACTGTTTTTACCGTAATACTCCCGGATGATCTTCCCGTTGCGGTCGGCCCATGTCAGGAAACTGGACGGAGAGAAGGCTTCCGCGTGCATCACGCGGTCGAAGAAGGTGCGGTTGAAATAGCAGATGCCGCTCTCGATCACGCCCCAGACCTCGCCGGGGTTTTCCTCATTGGCGTCGAACCGGCGCGGATTACCGGCGATGTAGCCGCACAGCCAGTTGTATGCCCGCACATTGACATCGGCCTGGTCGCGTGTGATCAGGTAGGGCTTGATCTCCTCGACCGTCAGCGCCTTGCCGTCATGGAACAGGGCGGCATCAGCCAGCTTGTCGGCAGCCAGAAGGATGGACGCGGCCAGCACCTGCTTGTCCTGAATCTCGCCGGAGAGCTGACTGTAGTACCGCTTCTGAATGTCCCGGAGAGCCTGAAGCGTTTCCGGATCCTTGAGCGACTCGATAAACTTGCGGCCCGCGAAACCGTAGTTCTGCTTGAGCGTTTCCGCCACGGTCCGGCTGTCCTCAAACAGGGATTCTCCGCCATAGTTGACTTCGATGGTCCGGACGGCAGCGCCGCCGCCGCTGTTGCTCTGCACGATGGGCATCTCTGCGGATGTGATGATGGTGCTCGACCAATGCCGCTGTAACTGGAGTCCGCCGTCTTTCGCACCGCGACCCTTGCTCACGCCCTCGCAGAGCATGTAGATGATGTCGTCAAAAGACTTGCGGTCTGCCATGATTTGCAGCTCGTCGAGGATGATCGGCACGTTCCCGCAGAATGATGCGTACAGTTCCTGGCTGACCTTGGTGCCACCGAACGTTTTGATGTACTTGCCGACTTCCGGGTTGCCCCAGACGCTGGCGGCCAGCATCAGGCCGACAGTCTTGCCGCAGCCCTGTGTGCCCCAGATGTGGACGAAGAACGGCAGGGCGTTGAGGATGCTGACCAGCGGGGCCGCGAAGGACGCCGCCAGTGCCAACCGTGCCGGGACGCTCTTCCCGCTCCGTGTGGCCTTGGCGATGTCCATCCAGACGCTCTCGCTGCCGGTCTCGCGGAAGCCGTCGAAGATGCGCTTGAATTCCGGGTTGTCGCCGTCGTAGACCACGCCTTCACAGTACGGGGAGAACTGTCCGTCCGGGAGCCAGCCGAGGTGGCCGGTGCTGTTTTGTGTCGGGATCTCGTCGTAATTCATGCTCTCCATGTCGGTCAAGTAACTGACCAGATCCTTGGCGTTCTCGCTGTTGACGGCCACGCCCTGTCTGGCAAGGCTGATGATCTTCTGGCTGCTGGCCAGCACGTCCTTGGAGATGATGGGGGTGCTCCACTCCTTCTGCTTGCTCCCGCGCCGGAAGGCGATCTGCATTTTCTCCTCCTTGCTGTCGAGATTGACCACGCGCATGACCGGCATGATCGGATGGGAGCACACCGTGACGGACTCGCCCATGCGTCCTGTGTAGGACACGCCAAACTCGTCACAGTTGTAGTGGCCGGAGCGCAGTTGGAGCGGCTGGTCCGGGAACATGGTCTGGTAGTCGCCGAGGATGGTCTGCTTTGGACTGTTCGCCTCGACATAGCTGTTCCACATCCGCATGAAACCGGAGAATTTCAGCGCTTTGGCCTGCGCCTGCGCACGGTTGAGCATCTGCTGGAGCAGAAACTTCTTGTCCTTGTAGGCGTAGAGATAGGCGTAGGGCTTCTCGCTCATGAAGTCTTCCAGCGTCCATTGCGGGACGAGCGGCTTTGCCTGCTGGACTTCTGTCGGCACGTCTTGCTTTCCGCTCACATTTCATCACCCCCTTTCCGCGTCATGCGTCATGCCACCCGTACCGGCAGGATCAGACTCATCGCGCCATGTCCGGGACAGCGGAGCACCGCCGGGGACGTGGACGTGTTGAAGCACATTTCGATCTCATCGCCCTCCATTGCCTTGATGGCATCGGCCAGATACTTGACGTTGAAAGCGATGGTCAGGCCCTTTCCGCTGGTCTGGCAGGCCACGGTCTCCTCGGTGTCGGCGACCTCGGAACGCGCCGTGATGCTGACGGTCTCGTCCGTCACGGTCAGCTGCACCAGGTTGTTGTGCGCGTTGCGTGCCATCAGTTCGGCGCGGTCGATGGCCTTGAGCAGGTCGCTCCGGTCCGTCATCGTCCGGGTGGCGAAGTCCGCCGGGATCAGCTTGGCGTAGTCGATGTAGTCACCGGCGAGCAGGGTTGTCGAGAACACCACGCCGCAGCAGTCTGCCGTCATCCTGCCGCCGCCGACGGTCACCTTCACGTCCTCGTCTGTGTCCGGGAGGATGCGCTCCAGTTCCTTGGCGCTGGCTCCTGGCACCACGGCGCGGCACTCGCTGAAGAAACCGTCCGTCACGGTCTCCGCCATCCGGAAGCCGTCGAGCGCGACCATCTTGATGCCATCGCCGGATGCGTCCATCAGGATGCCGGTCAGGATCTGCCTCGCCTCATCCTGCGCCACGCAGTAGATCACTTGCGAGATGCTGCGCTTGAGGGTGCTGCTCTTCACGGTCACTTCGGTGCCGCCATTGGCGGTGATGGCTGGCGGGTATTCGTCGCCGCTGTGGGCAGCCAGATTGGTGCGGGACGAACCGCTCCGGACGCGGAGTGTGCTGCCGGATGTCTCCATGTTGGTCTCCGCCGCTGGAAGTTTCCGGGCCAGCGCCGCCAGCATGCCGCCGTCCGCCGCAACGCTGCCGCTCTCAGAGACCATCGCCGGGATGCTCACCCGGATGCTCATCGCTCCGCCGGATCCTGTCAGCGTCAGCCCGTTGTCTTCCGCTTCAAGCAGGACGCAGGTCTGGATCGGGTTGATGGCCTTCGTGCTGACGGCCCGCGTGACAACAGCCAGCGCCGCCGCGATGTCATTGGTCTGAACCTTGCATTTCATGTTGTTAATCTCCTATGGTTTCTGAATGCTTCTGAATGGATTCTGAACGGTTTCCGAATGGACTTTGCGCGTTTTCTGAATGAGTTTCGGTGCGCTTTGCGTCTGTTCCGCTTCGCCGCCTTGCGCTTCTGAATGCACCCGTGCTATCTGTTGCCAAAGTGTCGATGCTGTCTGCCGTAACAACGGGCGCGTCACATCGGATACCCTTCCTGATCTCCCACTTCAACGTGTCGAGGCATTGCTTGCACAGGTAGGATGCATGATAGCGCCCATCCACAACGTACACTGCGAAGCGAAGTGGCTTTTTGTGCCGCTCACACCATGCGCACGTCCCGGTCTTAGTCAGCGGCATTTGTCATCATCACTCTTTTTCGGCTTGAGGAATTCTCTCCACATCAGCAGACCGAACATGATGGCCAGCACCACAGCGATGCTGAGTAACACAGTCAGCATGATCGGACCGACCCAGTTGTTGAACCAGTCAGGTAGCATATTCGTCACCTCACATATCTTGCCGTGCTTTTCGAGCCAATTTCAGCCTTTCAGCCGCAACGGCTCTCTCTTCATCCGAAAGCCGTCGGTGCGAAATCAGGTTGATTTTCATGGATTCTACAGGCAAACTCGCGTAGATGCTCCCGTCGTTGTCCTCAGGCTGTGCAATGATGGTCACCTGGTCTGGGAATTTGTCCGCGAGTCGGCGGATTTTGTTAATCCACTTTCGTTCGTCCGATGAGAAGAAGGCCCGATTTTTGTCGCAATAGTTGAAACTGGTTTCCATCTCTCATTCCTCCTCCGTTGCTTTCCTGATCACATCATTGAACCTCCCGCCACCTCCGTAAACCTTCTTTGCCAGCGCGGTCAGGAATCCAATCCTCCGGTCGAAGACGTCGCCGGGCTGGCACCGCACCACCGTCTTTGTCCCGTCTGCCCACAGCACGACCGTGGCAGGCCCGTTATAGATCACGCGCTTCACCTCCGGGCCGCACTTCGCATTTTTGATGGATCCGGACTGGTCGAACTCACCGCCCCAGAGAACACCATCGATATGGACCTCAGGACGTTCCTGGTAACTGCTCTCCCATGCAATGTTATACGGTTTAATCGTCATAATAGTTTCCCCGTCTTTTATGATCACTTTCATTTTTTCAGCCTCCGTCTGCGCTCTTTCTCGCGCTGTCTCTTTGCTGTACGCACAGCCCGCTTCTGGCGGTTCAAAGCAGCGTGAACTCTCTTAATCAGTCGCTTTGTCTGTGCCAACGATAGCGGGACATCAACGCTGAATCCGTGCAGCCCGAAGTCCGGCGGTTCCCATCCGGGTTCCGGTGGCAGTTCCGCCGTCCCGATGGTCACGGGTCTTCCGTCTGCAAAGAACAGTTCATACGGCACAAACCCGCCGTCATTCATCTTCGGCGGCATCGTCCATCACCTCCACATGCGGTTCCCATACCGGCGGAGCGCCATAGCAGTGCTCGTTTTTGCTTTTTTTGTTGATATACCATGCACCAACCATTGGGCCTTCGTAATACATGGCGTCGATTTCAATTTGTCCGTCAGACATATCTCTCCCGTGCAGCCATTGCAGATAGTGGCAAAATTCGTGCGCTACCGTCGTCAGCGTGTGAAACAATCCGGTTTTCCCAGCGGCAACGTGAATACACTCCGGCATCCCATCTCCATAGCAGAACAGCCCATACGATGCATCGCCTTCGTCCGTTACGAGAAAATCGTGATGGTAATGCACATAAACCGGGATTCGATGGACACGATACAGACCAAATAGGTGGTTAATAAACTGTTTTGTAACACGGGACTTTTTACTCACGGCACGGCCTCCCGTTGAATAGCCTAAGTTGCCCCATCAGATAGGCCGGCTCATGAATTTCTTCCGGATTCAGCGCCCAAATCGGTGTCGTGTCTCCTTCCCAAATCATGCAGATCGGGTCGCGATTCTTAGTTTTCTTCCACGTTTCCCACTCTGTTTTTGTTAGCTCTCGCGGAACCTGTTTGCGCAATAATTCAATCGTTTCTTGTAGCATGTCAGTCGCTATTACGCAGGCTGCTCCATCCGCTGTTTTGAACCGTAACCTGTATTCGAGTCGCTGAATCAGGTCGCTTATATCACTCATTTTTCAAAACCTCCATCCTCGCCATCTTCTCCCCGGCTGTACACACCACCGGATAACTGTCCACGCCCACGGTCTCCGGGTGCTCCGCGTCATGGATCGCCTTGCGGATCACCTGATGAAGATCGTAGAGCCTATGCCATTCATCGTCTTTGTGATAGTATGTCGAGAACACCTGCTCCAGCTTGTCGAGATACGGTTTCGCCGCGTCCCGGTGCTCGCAGTAGCCCTCTGATCCGAGCACCATCAGGTTCTGCGGCAGGACGTCAAACTGCCCGATTTTCAGGCGCAGGAGCAGCTCCACCGCCTTGTCAATCGCCCGTGCCTGCTCGCTGGATACGGTCATTGCGTACATCGGCATCCTTTATCACCCCCGGTTCATTCTCTCTGATCAGCTCCGCGATCTTCTGTGTTTCCTTCTCATATGCCACGCCGCTGTCGAAGGCTGTGTCGTACATACTGTCAAGGTCCCGCCCGATCTTGCACAGCATTATAAACATTCCAATGATCACGCCCACGTAAACGCCAGTCATGGCCCAAATAATGCAGTCAAGTGTCATGTCGTTTCCTCCTTCCGGTTCCGGCGGGGTCTCTGCCTCCGTCACTCAATGTACGCCAGTTGAAAGTCGATGTCAGCCGGAACATTCCCTTCCCACACATAGCTGTTCTTCAGCACAAACTCGTTATAGCTCGCAGCAGTTTTGTTGGCCCGCATCTTCGCCTGATCGGCCCATCCTCGCTGTTCGCCATCCGCGTCCTTGTACTGCTTCCACGTCAGGGCATCGGCCTTATAGCTGGCCATCATGCTCCGGCAGGTGTCCTCGACTTTCCTGCGCGTGGCGTAGAGCGTGTCATCATCGACCTTATGCATGGTGTACTGATAGCCGTTCCAGATCCCGCGCCCGGTCGGCGTGCAGCCGAAGAAGACCCCGGCTGCCGCGACCACGATCACAATCAAGATGATCGAAATGCTGATGATCCACTCTTTCATTCTGCCGCCTCCCAGCTCACAACCGGATTGTCCACCGTGAACGGAATGTCGCTGTACATGTACTCGCCCGTCCATTCGACATACTTTCCGTCCGGTGTGAAAAAGAAGATGCCGTTGTCGTTCTCGCCGTAACTGCCGTCCACATCGGCAAGCCAGTTGTTTTCGTATGAACTGGTTCCGCCGTAGACAAGTTCATAGTATTCGCTGTCCGGCGTGAGGTAGCTGTTTAGGCTGGTCACCTTGCCGTCCACAACGAAGCGGCCAAAGATGGTGTTCCCGGCGAAAAGCACAATGTAGCCCAGCGGCTTCTCGATCTCGCACACAAGTGCATTGGCTTTCTCACGCTGGCCGTTGACCCAATAGGCGCGGCGGATCAGGTTGTACCGCTCCAACGAGTAGCTGATGTCGTAGGGCGTCGGCTGATTGTTTGCCAGTACGTTCGCCATGTTGATTGTTTTCTGCTTGTCAACGGTCGTGCCGCTGGTTGTCGTTGACGAACTGCCGCACCCGGCAAAATTCAGCGTGATGATCACGAGCGCCGAGATCAGGGCGGCGAGTTTCATAGTGGTGTTTTTCATTTCAGCATTCCTCCTTCGACTCATCTATCTTCGCATATATATCGCAGTAGGTACTATCAAACGAATCACAGATCGCGTCCAGAAACCAAGGCTCGTTTCTGTACCGATGCCATCCGGCACCGATTCGCGAATGGATGTACAGCACACCAGGCATCCCGGCATATCTGTTCCACATCGCAATCTGACTTGTCTTGTTCCGTCTTGCCTTTCTCGCCGCATATTTCATTGCCTTGCGCTTCTTGCCGTGCAGTCTGTCCCACCGGACACCGACAGGATTCATGTCCTTGTCCATTATCAGATACTTCTTTCTCCTGCGGTCAGAATCCGGGTTAAAAGTGAAGCAGTATGGATTCATTGTAAACGGAGGGTCGGAGACGACTTCATCCTCCATTCTGTTCAACGTCAGCCAAGTAATGCTTTTTTCAAGTTCTTCGGATGCGACTGGGATCTCGTCCCGCATGAGCCGCAAACCTCTGAGTCTCGGAACGGCAATGCTGTTCGCAACCATCAGGTGGTTAAGGTCATCAATCTGCATATATGCGTACAAATCCATTTAGTTCACCTCCTCCGGCGGTTCGGGCGTTACGCTCAACCTGTAACGGCAACCCTGATAGTTAAACAGCAAACTTTTATCATTTTGAAGCAGGTATTGAGCGACAGCCGAAACAGCCTCGTTTGTTACCTCTGATTTGTTTTGCCAAAGTGATTTATTTTTGCCGTTCAGAGTTCCAGCGTAAATACCGAATGCGCCACATCCTACATGATATTCTGCCATTATGTTTCCTCCTTCGGCGGTTCGGTCGGCATCGGCATCCAATGGGTGACAACAGGTTCCAGCGCCGGAGATATTCTCGTCCACCATTTCCCGTCCTGAAGCCTGCCTTCTGTTGAACGGCCTGTCCCGTCCGGGAATCGAACATAAACGATTACGCTGTCCGATTCCTTCGCCAACATGTGTTTGCTCAGATGTGTGAAATTCGCAAATAACGAATCATGTTCCTTCGGCAGATCGTCCTTGACGCTGATCCAGCCGCCGATGGTCGGCTGTTCGTCAATCAAATCTCTGGCTGTAACCTCTCCGGCATAGAATCGAGTCAAGTCTTCTTTCAGCGCGTCGGCGTCAATTGCCCGCATCCCACTTCACCGCCTTTCCGCACTGTGGGCAATACTTTGGCCTGTACTCGTCCCCGGTATCTAACATATCCGCCCCGCAGACCCCGCATTGGTACCAGTCCAGCGGTGCACCGAGGACGCGCTTTGGTTTTACAGGCTCCTGTTCCCTAAGCATTTCGGCGACATCTCGCAGAAACGCGCCAATACTCGATGCGTCCGGCAGTCCAATTTCCTCCATCCATGCCCGCTCTCGGTCAGCGATCCGTAACAAACGGGCGATGGCTGCTTCCCTGTCAGGCATTCCCACGTTCTCACCTGCTCCCTTCTTGCGCGTCGCCGCTTGTGTTATTGCATGTGATTGTCGGCGGCTTGTATCCGGGCTGCTGCCAGTACGGGACCGGTTCGTATACCACAGGCTGAACCGGTGGGATCGCGATATGCTCTTGTGCGATAATCAATGCGTCTTGCACAGTCTTGCAGATTTGCTCTGCCTCGGCGTTCTTCTTGCCTTCCGCCCACGCCTGCGCAATCAGGTTCATAATGTGATTCTCGTGCCGACCGAATATGGTCGCCACTTCCGCACGAGCCTTTGTCATAAACTCATCACGGGTCATTCTTGCTCACCATCCTCTCATAAGCCTCGCAGAACCCTTTCGCCGCGTCCAATCCCACCATCCAGCAAGCCTTGCGCTCGTCCGCGAACGCCATGCACACAAACCCGCCCAGCGGTGTAGCACCAACCTTTGAACCGATCCCACCGTGAATTCTGCTTCGGTTTGTCAAACATCCCCGCTCACCTCCATCCGCGCCCCGCATTTGGGGCAATAGGCTGTTTTTCCCGTAGTGATTTTCCCGCAGTTACTGCACTTCCAAGAAACAACGTATTCACCAGGATTGCCGGTAGGAATGCCGCCGGGGTCTATCCATTTGGCGCTCCGTTCTGTCCGCTCTGAGACTACTTGCCGCATTTCCTCAACCTGGGCCGTCAACAGTTTGTTCTCTTCGCGCAAGCCCCTGAGTTCGCTCTCATCGCATCCTGTGTGCGTTACCGCATCCCGGAGCAGTTTCTTGACTTCTGCCGTGGTCAGAGTAATGTTTTCGACCTTGCCGTCCGTGTACTCACGATCCTGCAACACCGCCGCCATCGCGGTAAGGAATCCTTCTGCGTAGCTGAGTGCCTTTGTTGCGTCCATCATTTCGTTCGTTCCTCCTGCGTTGAACGCACCGTCAATCGTGTATGTCAACAACCGTCACAAAAGCATCCGCACGGTTTTTCACAGCTATCGCCTTGGCTTTGTCAGCAAATTGGTCATCGTCTTTCCAGTCCGTACCGTTCCAATGTTCTCTGGCGATTGCCGATCCGTCTGTATCAATGGCGGCCCAGCAGTTGTCCGCCTCGTCCGTCAGGTTCTGGATGTCGTTTGCCCATGCGCCGTCAACGTAGATGTATCCATCCCTCGTGCCGCAATACTGGAGTGCTTCGTCCTCATTCAGCTTGCCACGCTCGAAATCATCAATTCCGTAAGTAGTTTTTTCAAGGTACTCGCTGCGGAAAAACGTTCCGCTCCGCCGGTACCGTGTATATTCAAGGATTTTGTATTTTTCTTTTCGCGCGCTGTCAGAAATATTAAGTTTGAATTTGCCGCCGTACCGGCCTCCGACCTGCCACCAGTCCCAGGTGAACAGCGGTCGTTGTTCGCCGTCATCATAGCCGCCTTCTTTGTACTTATACGGTTTCAGAGTTTTTCCGATAACCTCATCAGTCGGAAACTCCTTCGTGTAGACAAACACGCAATAGTGCATCATCATACCTCCGTTGTACCTCCGTTGCGTTCAACTCGCATCAGCGCCCCCGCCATGCGCTGTACAATGGGATGGCCAGTCCCGCCCTGCGGATCACGCGGTGTCCGGTCATCTTCCGGGCCTCTCAATCCGCCGCACCATTCACCTTGGTGCCCTGATGGCCTTCAAAACATGGATGTCTGCCCCTCGCACTCCGTCCGCATCCGGACGGCGCGGGGCGCGTGCTTCAGCTGCTCGATCACGGGCCTTTCGCCGCTCTCGCGGTTGTAGCACCCGCACGCGGGCCAGCTCAAACGCCAGTCGGTGCTTTCGCCGCTGGTCACACCGTACTGCGTGCATTTCCAGTAGTGGCGGTCGGTCGGACTGGTCCGGATGCAGTTGTCGCAGGTCCGGCAGTTGACCCCTTCCGGGCCGGGGCCGAACTTGCGGTACATCGCCTCAATCTTCCTGCCGTTCAGCTTCCCCATCTGCCGCACCGCCTTTCAGCAGCGTGTCGAGCATCTGCCGGCAGCGCTTTCCGTTGAGCAGGAAGGCCGGATGCACTTCCAGATGGGTCTTGAAGTTGTGGTTGAGGTAGGTCTTGTGGCTCTCAGCCTCTTCCAGGCTCTCGAACAGCATCGCGTACTTGCTGACATCGGTGAATGCCGGGTCGCCCTGATGCTCGGTGATGGCCTCCTCGATTTCCTCCTCGGTCTTGCCCTCTTCCTTCAGCCGCGACGCCATCAGGCCGGGGCAGTACTTGCGGAAGTAGATCATCGTCGGTTTGCCGTTCTCGTCCTCGCTCTTTTCGCTGAGGTAGTATTTCCCGGCGTAGTACATGTTGCGGATGCGCTCGTGCATCGCGCGGATTTCGTCCGGGGTCTCGCAGGTGACCATCAGCTGCTTGCGGACGCAGGAGCCGACGAAGAACAGCGCATTGATGACGGCACTCTCCGCCTCGGTCAGGTGCCACTTCTTCGTGCCGTCCTCGTTCAGTTCGTACTCCGCATTGTCGTGGATTTCCCGCCGCATGTCGTGCAGCAGCCGCTCCACGTCCGCGACCTTCGCGTAGTGGAACTCGTCGATCTGGGTCAGTTTCAGCATTCTCGGCTCGATGTACGGGATTTCTTTCATGATGTTCTCCTCCTGTTTTTGTTCGTTATCGCAAACTTTTCTTCGCGATCTCAAAGATAAGATGCGCGGCGCACGGTCGGACTTTGCGGCGGACCAGAGGTAGCAAAACGGGAACAGGCCGACAATCAAAGCCTTGTTGAGTCCTTCAAACGACCCTCTGGTGCCGAGCCCGGCGGCGATGTCGAAAGTCACATATCCCCCATGCGGGCGTGGCCGCGCCGGAATAGTCTGTCATTCTCCCCGGATGCCCGCTCTCTGTCGGTGCTTAATCCGGCGGTTATATCGCGCCCATCTCCAACCAATGGTTGAAGACATACATCGCGCTACGAGTTACAGTTGTGTAAGAACCATTCAAAGATTCGTCTTGCCCCATCCGTGGATGAACCACCGCATCGCTTCGTCCGCTGTCCGGAAGTACGCTCTCGGAGTACCCCCCCAGATGGAATTTTCTTCCAGTTCCAGCTTGTACTTGGTGTCGGCGTTCTGGTCGAGAATCCGAATCTGACCGGGATGGTTGTCGATCATGTGCTGAAATGCCCGTATGTACATCGCCTTGTACTTCGGCCACCTGGCAAAATCGCGATCCATGTTCTTGTTCCCGGAGAGCGGGCAGCCGATGCAGCCAAGCCGCTTGAAGCCTTCGTCATACAGGCAGCAGTGCGGGATGCCGTTGCTGTTCAGGAACTCCCACACGTCCTGATC
>OCVV011298142.1_pt1 | contig 61125 bp, 57 predicted proteins | sample 1539721 | NCBI WGS metagenome assembly OCVV01 (sample SAMN02144230, study PRJEB22623) | gut metagenome | biome: sheep rumen | host: Ovis aries | place: New Zealand
TCATTATTATCGGTATACATATCCAGTGGACCGTCAGCCGCATTTTTCCTCAGATACACTCTGCCGCCGTACTCTGCCACTACGGAAATGCCGGTCTGCTCCAGGAAATCAAAGTATTCTTTTTTTCGGTTTCCGGCGTAAGCAGGCATATCAATCTTATACTGATACTTCACCGGAGAAACATCTTCAAACTCATATTTTCCGTTATGATAACCTATGAGCATCAAGCCTTTTTCGCCCTGCTCATTCAGCCATTCTTCCTCCTTTTGTATATCCAGAAAAGTCTTTTTCACGGTTGTCTTCATATGCTGCCTCCTTCATTAGTTCTGCGTTCCGCAAAAGTTCCTCCAGTCGGATGATTTCTTTTTCAAAGAATTTTTTTCCAGTGTCTGTGATGATGTATTCTATCCTTCGATCCTGAGGATGATCGTCCAACGCTTTGATCCATCCTTTTTTCTGTAAGGTATCAAGAGCCCCGTACAGGGAACCTGCTCCCAGACTTACCCGTCCGTTTGTCATCTGAGCGATATCCTTCATTAATGCATAACCGTGTGCCGGTCGATGAAGCCGCAATAGAATGTAAAAAACAGACTCGGTCAGCGCGCCGCTGTTTGCTCTTCGTCCCATGATTCTTCCTCCTATTACATAAACCGATATATCGTTATTTGTAATATATCGCAATTCGTAATAATTGTCAATACCCCGGAGGGCTTGTTTCACAGAAAATGATCGGAAACTAACACAGTTTTCTGCAAAACCAAAAAAACAGCCGGAAGTCCCATGAAAACTCCCGGCTGTTACAGCAGGTACCGTGTACCATTACAGTATTATTACAAGATATGCAACATTTTCTTAAAGGTACACGGTCCGCATTCAAATCATTCTCTGCGGCGGATTAATGTCTCTGCGATCATCTCAATTCCCAATATGCGCACGTGAAAAGCAAAGTGCTCAAAGGGATCAAGCATCAGAAGAGCCGATATGATGATCGTAAACACAATACCCACCGCGCCGACGATCCTGAATTTCTTCGTCCTGTGATAATCGTTTATTTCTTTTGCCGCATCATTTAGGGATATCACAGCCCAGACGATCCCCAGGATCGCGATTGCCTGCTCTGTTTCCAAAAGCAGTATTACACCGACCACGCCTCTTATTACAGCATCTCCAAGGTTTACCTCGGATTCCGGATAACGGATCGCCATAAATATATTAATGACAGCATATACGATAAGCGCTGCCCCCACTATGTATGGCGCATATACGGACACCTTGCCCGCAAACAAAATGAACACTATGCCAAGCGGAATAAAAATGTATATCTGCTTGTCTTTTTTCAGCATATTTATCAGTAGTTTTGCCATAAAATCTCTTCCTCTTGTGTTTTGACTCTTTCTGCTTCATAGTCCTGTAAATGATGTTACATTTACAATTTCATGTATATCAAACATACCTCGCTTCATAATATTTACTTTACCTGTCTCTTACTAATATTCTGCTAACAGATATCTCCGCCGGCTCATTTTTCATAAGCATTTTCACTTATGACATAATCTTCTTCCACATTGCTCAGTGGATGTTTTGGTCCCAGAAGAAAGTTTGCCATCATATCCGGTCTGTGCGCTGCGTATTCAGGCCCGTTCAGTATGCTGACAAAATCCCCGGATCCGCGTAAAAAGTACCGATATTCACTCTCGTCCAGCCCCAGGTCCCATGTAGGATCAAGATAATAGTACTTTCCGTCAACTTTGACGATATTCCATGCGTGTACGTCATTGACTGTGATCCGGGCTTCAAGTCCGGCAGATGTCGCCAGGCAGTAGAACAGATCCGCAACGCCCGAGCACACAGCCGTCCCATTTAAAGCCGCTGCATATGCAGTATGTTTAAGACGGTAATTATCGTCATCCAAATGTTCATGATCATAAACCACATTCGAACAAATATAATTGTATATTGCCTTCACCTTTTCATACTCGGAAGCGCCGTCCAGATCGAGTCCGTTCAGGATATCATTTACCTTCGCTTCCAGCTCTTTTTCCTGTTCTTTGGTCGTTTCATAAGACATCTTTAATTGTATATTGAGATTATTTGTCCCGTCTTTTTGTTTAACAGCAGTGTATTCGCCGTCGACCCAGGCGGCGTTCATGGCCAGATGATCTCCCTCCATGGGATTTCCATTGTTTTTGCAGGCTTCCTTCATGATGTTATTAATATCATCATTTATGCCTATGAACGGATTATAATGATCGCTGTTAAATGTTTTAGAATGCCAATTGTTTACCTGGCCAATCTGCCCATTTTCTTTCCTGTCTTCGCAAATATCAGCGCATCATCATAAGAACATCCATGTTCCTTTGCGTAGATATACAGCGCCTTATCCAGATAAGGGTGTTTTCTCGGATCCACGAACCCCCGGTTACACTCAAGCCATGCCCTGTGATAAAACCCCCGCAGTTTTTCATCAGTAATATCAAATAATCCCATTTTCGCTCCCTGCCTTTCTCTTTCCATTTATACAGTATCACTCTTCTTATTATTTTATTCTTTCACAGGAACAATAACAAGCAGGACCGGGACAAAGTCCTTGAGCGGACTTCAACGCCCCAGCCCCCTCAATCCTGAGGGGGGAGAACCGGACTTTGCGCGCCGCCGCACGGCAGCGCAGCTGACTTCCTCTGTGCGGTGTGTGCATCCCCCGGAGGATTTGTGACATAGGAAATCGACGAAATTTCCTATGGCATTAAAATGTCAAAAGTCCCTCGTTCATAAATTGTGTGAAGATTCATACGTTTTCCCGAACTCGTAGTTTTGACCCCAACATCATCCTGTGTCACAAAAAAACCGCGCAGGAATATCAATCAGCAAAGCATCCGCTCTGCTTCTGACCCACCGCGCGGTTTTATCAGGTCCCTTGTTTAAAACGTATGCTCTGTCAGCCATCTCACTGCTTCTTCCACCTTATCGGTGATATCAGAGCCGTCTGCCGCGATGACTGTCTGCTTTTCAAGACCTTTGCTGAAGTCCACATGTTCCGCTTCTGCTATGGCATTCTTCAGATAATTATTGTCGTCGGAAAATCCCGGATCAGGCTGGATCTGACAAATGCTGTATGCCTGCAGGATCGCTGTCACCGGCACACCATGATACATAAGGCCCTTATATCTGTCGATCTCGCTCTGTCTGAGAGGCGCGCTCTCCCGATATATCCTCATAGCCTTATCCAACGCCTCTTTCTCCTCAGGTGTAAACGGCTGTGCTTCATTGCTTGTCTTTGTATTATCCTTTACCTGATCAAGCGTACTCATTCCTGACAAAACAGCAATCACATCATCTTTTTCGAGACAGAATCTTACTGCCCACGAAGCTATGCTCCAGTCCGGATGCACTGCTTTCAAAACATCCTCTGCCTCCTTCGGCAATTTTGCAAGTCCGCCGCCCTTGACCGCTTCCATGATGATAACCTTTCTGCCGTGCCTGCGGATCACATCGTAGCATAGACCAGCCTGCACCAGCTCACTGTCCCAGTCGATCGGATTCAATGCGATCTGAACGAATTCGATCTCCGGATGCTCTGTCAGGACACGGTCCAGCAGTTTTGCCGATGAATGGAAAGATATGCCCAGATGGCGGATCTTCCCGTCTTCCTTCCATTTCCTTGCATGGTCAAAGAGATGCGTTGTCTTTACGATTCCGCCATTTCCATCGTAACCGTCATAATAAACGGTCTGAATATTGTGGATAAGATAATAATCAATATAATCTACGCCCAGATTATCCAGCTGCTGCCGGAATATACCGTCGATCTGCTCTTCCGGCACAAGGTTAAACGTCGGAAACTTAGTTGCCACAGTGAAACTGTTTCTAGGATGGCGTTCAACCAGCGCCTTTCGGGTCGCTTCCTCGCTCTTTCCGTTATGATATACAAAGCTGGTGTCAAAGTAGGTATACCCCGCTTCCAGAAAAGCATCTACCATTGCGTTCAGCTGTTCATAATCAAAATCTGTCGGTCCGGAAATAACCGGCAGTCTCATCATTCCAAATCCCAGATTTTTCAACTCAAAACACCTCCCGTTATTAAATATAGCCATAACCTCTTCCAGCAATCATCACTCCCATGTCAGGCAGCTTTGATTCTTTTTAATTATAACACGATTCTTTTAGCATTATGTCTTTACAATGTTATTTTCATGATCAGACTGCTTCAGAAAAGCCATGTGGGAAGTTTTAGTATTTAATATCCCAGTTCTGAGAGCCATTCGCCTACGCTCTGCCGTACCTTTTCCGGATCATTCTGCGCATCCGTACCTGCTATGGCAAGTCCGGTACCGACCGTACTGTTCGGACAGGCCTCTGCCAGCTTCTGGTCAAAACCTGACAGCCCGCTTCCTGCATGCGTTGAGAACGGAATAAGATTTTTTCCGGAAAGCGCGTCAGCATTTTCCTCAAAGAAAGTGTACATGATCATCGGCCAGTCGCCCCACCACACAGGCGCACCGATGAATATCGTGCTGTACTGCGAAAGGTCAGGGACCTCTCCTGCATATGCAGGCCTTGCGTTATCGTTCTGCTCTTTCTTTGCCACATCGGTCAGTTCATCATAAGTGTAAGGATAATAATCCTCCTGCGGCAAAATTTCAAACACATCAGCTCCGGTCTGCTCTACGATCATATCAGCCACGATCGCGGTATTTCCTTTATCGATCACGCCCACTTCATACTGTTCTCCGGTCCTTGAAAAATAAACTACCAAAGTATCAGAGGAACCTCCATTTACATTTACATCTACGCCTTCACCGTTTCCGGTATCCGCCGCCTGAGCATCCTCCGCGATCGCTTCTCCGCTCTGTGCCAGTGCTGTATCCGGCGAATCAACCGCAGTTTCCGTTCGCTGATTGTTCCCGGCCTGCGACGCCTCCCGGACTATATCTGTGCCGGACTGCCCGCATCCTGCAAACATCAGCATTCCTGTCATAATCAGGCCAATCACTACTTTTTTATTCATTCAAAACACCTCCTGTCCCGGGACCGTTTCCGTCACTGTATATGCCGGGGTCAGTCCCGCCTCTTCACTCTTCGCATTGGCAAAAACAACAGCATCAAACCAGGAAATGTTTTCGACAGGCAATCTGTCCCCCTTGAAGCTGCCCGGATCACTGCCCGTCAGCCGGGTATATTCCTCCTGCGTTGTTTCAAAAGGATCTATATAATACGATGATACCTTGACATCATGCTGTACTTCGTCATCAATGCGCCAGTTCTCAGATTCGGGGCTCCCCATAAGGAATGTTCCACCGTCTATCAGCACGAATCCATCCTGTATCTCTGAAGGGTCTGCCTTTACAGAACTGTCCGCTGTCCGGTGATCCTCATTTGTAACAGCAGGATCTGATACTCCGCCTTCCTCTGATCCGGTTTCCTGTGAATCATTCCATCCCGTATCCACGAAGCCCTGCCTGCTTTCATCAGAGAAAACCATGTTAAGTACCAATCCCAGAATAACTGCGCCCATGATATATATCACCGGAAGCAGCTGATTTTTCTTATCTTTATCGTTTTTCTGCGAATTCCTGCAAAATATGCCTGCCTGCGCTCCGACAAATGCCCAGAACAAAAGCATCAGAATATTCTCAAAGATCACCAGGGCCCCCGGCTTATCATAGTCAAGGAACGCAAACTGCTCCCGAAAAAGAAGATAGTCTGTCATTCCGTTTCGTATAAAAAGAAACAGGCCGAATCCCGCGGCGCAGAATAGCACAGCCGAAAAAAACATCTTCATTCTTTCAGAAAGCTTCAGTTTCGCTGCCATCACCGGTATATGCATTCCCAGATGCAGTCCCATAAGGACAAATGCCCAATGAGACATAGACATATGCACTCTTCTGGCAAAGGAAACCTTTGCCATACCATACAAAAACGGCACGGCATATCCGCTCATAGCCATGCCGCAGAAAGCCGTTATCGCAAATGACACGAGCAGCGATACATTGATCACTGTTGTCAATATCCGGTACGCGTGATATTTCCCCTTAAACATCGCGCCATACCATCTTCTGTTTAGTATCTGATGTACTATGACGAGCACCGTCATGCCCATTCCTATCCATTCATGGGCCTCTTCGCCTGTTACCTGATAAGCCATCAGGCACAGTAAAAGGACGGTCATACAGACATCCACAACTCGTCTCAGTATCATAGTATTCTGTTTTCTTTGCACAAATCCGCCCTTCTTTTTCTGTTTTATTTCAGTGTGAGAAGACCCCCACTTTTTAAGTGATGGGTTATTTCATTTCTTTTTCCCAGAAACGGATCACATTAAGTTCGAGACTGTCAGCCACATTCTCCAGAGATGCTGTCTCTTCCTCTGTAAGGGTGATGTTTGCCGCTTTCACCGCATCAAGCACCTGATTTTCTTTTGTCACGCCGATAATGGGCAGCGTTCCCTTAGCGATCGCCCATGCCACCGGGATCTGCGCCATGCCAACGCCGTATTTATCCGCAAGTTTTTTAAGCTCAGCATTAAGGATCTCCAGTTTATCAAGCACAGGATTATATGTTTCAGCTCTTGCAGATCCTTCCGGCATCGGATTCTTTGTATCATACTTTCCGGACAGCGCCCCCTGTTCCAAAACCATATACGCAAAGAAATAAATACCATTTTCTTTACAGTAATCCAGAATTCCCGAATCCTCCGACGAGCGGTTGATCAGGCTGAAATGATTCTGTACCGCAGACAGCTTAAGACCATGTGCCTTAAGTATCTCGTTCGCCTGTTTTATCTCTGCCAGGTTATGATTTGACACGCCAAGAAGAGGAACATTATCTTTTCCCTCGAAATATTTTGCCAGCTCTTCCGTCCACTTAGGCGCGTCAACTACATTGTGGATCCAGTATATATCAAATCTGTCCAGTTCCATCAGCTCAAGCTGCATCTCTATCATATCCGCCATTGCAGTTTCAGATGAATAATCAGCCGCCTGAGGTGTAAATTTATCTGATACAAGATATGATTCTCTCGGAAGTCCTTTAAGGAATCCCGCCAGCACCTTCTCAGACGTTCCCATGCCGTATGCATAAGCGGTATCCCAAAGGTTCAGGCCATTTTTCATCGCCGTATCAAAGATAGGTTTCAGATCCTCTGATTTCAAATTATTTCCGAAAGTTCCGTCATTTCCCCACGCCCATGCGCCGAGTGCGATCTTAGGTAATTTTGCCATTATAGTAATCCTCCATAAGCTCTATTCTGACTCTGTGTCAAAATGAACTATACACGCATTTTGACGTCATGTCAATATAATACCAAAAAAAAAGCACGTAAAGACATTTTTTCAAGAACGCCTCTGGCATTCTTGCCGCCTTTGCCGCTTCCTCCCCGATGACTTCCTCAGACTCAACCTTTAACGCATTATCAGTATGGCCGGAATCGCTTAGATTGGATGTATTTCTGCTCATTTGCCGACTATTCTCAACAGCTGTCTGAGACGATCATCCCTTACTGATACTTTCGCCTGCCCCCGTGTTGGTTCCCACGCATCCTGCAGCCGTCATAATGCAGGCAGCTGCAAGTGCAAGTATAAGATGTTTTCTCATATCAAAAACTCCTTTCGCTTTGATTCCTTATATTATTGTCCGAATATATTAGAGAGATATTAGAAACAACATCTTCAGGAAATAACACGGTTATATTTGACCTCCAGGAAAGCGGATCGTAAAATTACTTCCTTTTCCGGGTTCGCTTTCCACTGCGATCCCCCCGTTATGCAGCCGCACGATTTGTTTTACCATGGAAAGTCCCAGACCCATGCCGGAACCTTTGCCATATGTTCTTGACTTGTCAGCGCGATAAAAGCGATTCCATATCTTTGGAATTTCTTCAGACGAGATCCCCATGCCATCATCCACAACATGCAGTATGATTTCATTTCCTTCTTTCCTAAGGCTGACTTTTACTGTTCCTAACTCTTTTCCATAACGATATGCGTTTCGTATCAGGTTCTCCAGCATACGGCTGATCAGCATCGCGTCTGCTACCAACCGTATATCAGGCTGAATATCTTCTGACAGAACGATCCCTTTTTCAGAGAATTGTTTCTGATCCATACAGACCTTCCTGACGCAGGCACTCAGATCCAGCTCTTCAAAAACGGGCGTCTCTGTCTGTTGTTCCAACCGGGTATAGAAGAGCAGCGATTCCACCAGCCTGGACATTCGATAACCCTGCTTTTGTATGTCTCCAATGATCTCGTATAACTCCTTCTCACCTGACGCATTTTCAAATGCATACTCACACTGGGCAAGGATGGTCGTGATCGGTGTCCTCAGTTCGTGGGAAGCATCTGCAGTGAACTGCCTTTCCGCCTCAAAGTTCCGCTCCAGTTTATCAAACATCTTATTAAACGTGCCTGCTAACCGGTGCAGCTCATCTCCATTCTCATCGATTGCAATTCTCTTTGACAGGTCTCCGCTGATGCCGATCTCCTCCGCTGTCCTGCTGATGGTGTGTATAGGCCGCAAAGATCTTCCCGCAAAGAAATATCCTCCTGCCGCCGCCAGAACAAAAAGGAGCGGGATAGAGATCAGGACCGAGTCGTATAGAGAAGCGGTTTCGATGGCGCCTGTACTTTTGCTGACAATGCCTCTTAGTCGTATCTCTCTTTTTTTATCTATCACTGACAAATCATAGATCAGATAGTCCTCACCGTTTGCCGTTACTTCACGAACCGTATCGTCTTCAAATGGCAGTTTTTCCAGAGCATCTTCCGGTGCCCTCCCTCCAATGGCCATGCCATCCTCATCTAGGACCAGACAGTACAGCCCGTTCCTGTAGGAAACAAAATCATCTTCGATCTCGAAAACGCCGTCATCATACTCCACTTCCTTCGCATTCTCCTGTACCATGGAGACCAGTGCGTTCTGAAGGTTTCGATGAGATTCTGACTTTGACACCAGGGAAATGAACACAAACACAATGCCCGCCAAAATCAGCATAAACAGGATGAACCACAGCGTGATCTTCAGCTTGATCGAAATTCTCCTCATTTTTCCGCCCTCATGCAGTATCCGATGCCGTGAATCGTATGGATCAGTTTTGTTTCCGACCCATCATCGATCTTCTTCCTAAGGTAACTGATGTAAACATCCACTACGTTTGTTCCGCCCTCATAATCATAATTCCAGATACTGTCTTCGATTTTCTGGCGGGAAAGCACTCTGTTTTTATTGCGCAGCAGGTATTCCAGGAGCATATACTCCCGGGTTGTCAGCGAAATCACCTTGTTTCCCCGTCTGACTTCATGTGTCTCGGTGTTCAGTGAGAGATCTGCAAGGGTATATATATTCGTCGGGTTCTTTGTAACCGTTCTAGTGACTGCCCGAATGCGGGCGGTCAGCTCATCGAAGGAAAAAGGCTTGACCAGATAATCATTTGCCCCTGTGTCCAGGCCTTTTACCCTATCCGCAACCGTATCACGCGCTGTCAGAAAGATGACCGGCGTCAGGTTCCCTCTTTTTCTCAGTTCCCGCACAGCCTCCAGCCCGTCCATCTGCGGCATCATAATATCCAAAACCGCAACATCATAGCCCGTGCTTTCAATATAGTCAATCGCATCCTGTCCATTAAAACAGGCATCCACCGCATGCCCTTCCGCATTCAGTTTTTTCACAATGATCTTATTCAATTCGGTATCGTCTTCAGCGATTAGTATTCTCATGTACATTACCTCCGGCTGACATTAGTATTCAAGTCTCGCTCGCGAGACTTGGCGCGGGATTCGGGTCAGCTTCAGCTGACATCTTCCAAGCCGAATCCCTGCGCATCCTCGCGGAGCGTTTGTCTCACTGGGAGATTAGACCCCCACTGAGACAATCTTGTCATAACCCGCCACTTAAGAAGTGGGGGTCTTCTCACACTAAGATAAACTAAAACTTTCTACATGTCATTTCAGAACATTCTGATTACGAATAATATCAGCTTTTTCCTAACACGCCTCAAACAAAATACAAGAAAGAACGCCTTCTTAATTTTTATTCAATAAGAAAACTTCTCAGTCAATCTGGATTTCTCAATCAGCTTCCGGTACAGCGGCGATTTTTCCAATAGCTCCTCATGGGTTCCTGCCGCTTCTACCTGACCGGCTTCCATCACCACGATCTGATCTGCCTTCTCAATGGATCTAAGTCGGTGAGAAACGATGATAACTGTCTTTCCGACTATCAGCCTGTTCAAAGCATCCTGGATCTTTCGCTCGTTTTCCACATCCAGGCTGGCACTTATTTCATCCAGCAGAAGGATCGGCGCATTTTTTAAGAGCGCTCGCGCGATGGAAATTCGCTGACGTTCACCTCCGGAAAGCTTACTTCCATTTTCTCCGATGAACGTTTCGTAGCCTTCAGGCAGTTTCAATATAAACTCTTCACAGTTCGCATATCGCGCCGCCTGCCGCACCTCTTCATCCGTCGCACCCGGACGGCCCATGCGGATATTTTCCAGAACAGATGTGTTAAACAGGATCACATCCTGAAAAACAAATGATACCTTGTCAAACAGTGCGTCGGTAGATATTTCCTGTATGTCCCGCCCATCGATACGGATACTGCCGGCATCATAATCGTACAATCTGGAAATGAGCCGGAGAATAGTAGACTTCCCACAGCCGGAAGGACCTACAATAGCCGTGACCCGGTCTTGCTTTGCTGTAAATCTCGCGCCATTTATCACCTTCGTCTCGTCGTTATAGGCAAATCGCACATCCCGAAGTTCTATGTCAAAGTGTTTCAGTTCCACGTCCGCGCCCGTCTGGGTGGGCGTATTGCGCAGTTCGTTGATGCGTTTTACTCTGGTGTCCAGATAAAAGAATTCAGCAAAGTAATCCTCCATGGCGCCTGCCGCATCCACCAGGCGCATGGATGCCAGCATAAAACCGATGACAAGGATCAGCTGAACTGCATTTGCCTTCAGCAAAGCTGCGGAAACCACTGCAATACATCCGATGCTCAGCTTCATAACCGTGGTGGAAAGCAGAATAGGCATGGCCTGGGTAAGTTCTGCCTTCACCCGCAGTTTTTCCGCAGTGTCCAAAGAGGATGCGACTGCCTTGTAGTTTTCTTTCTCAAAGCCGCAGCTTTTGATCTCCCGCTGCAGCTCGATGGCCTCCTGAAACGCCTCTGTGGTCTCCCGCATTTTCCAAAAATATTTCTCTGTCCACCGCTTCTGCGCCTTTTGAGACAGGAACATTAACGAAAGCCCTGTCACTAATGGGATCAGCACAGCAAGGCCAAGAAGCGGATCAGATACCAGCAGAAGAACCACCATCACGATAAGAAAAAAAACGTAGGCGATGCAGCGTGGAATGGAGTGGCTCATGGCATGCTCAATATCTGTCACGTCCTGCATGATGGTTTGGGCAAGGTCACTTAAGTCATGCCGGGAAAAATAAGACAGCGGCAATTCCTTAAGCCGGTCGGCAATCTCCAGCCGCAGGTCAGTAGCTTCTTTATATGTAGCGTTGAACGTCAGCACATATTCGCGGTCGATGATGACGTACAGTACCACCAGCGTGACTGCGATGATGGACAGGTAGTACCAGGCCGGTTTTTCAACCTCCTGAAGTACGTTATCGCCATAGTGCATGGCGATCAGCATGAGTGCCATATATCCCACGTTCACAAAAAAGGATATGAGTGCCGCGCGCTCTACCGCATGGGCACCGCTGTCCGTCAGACTGAATCTTCGTTTTAACAATTCTTTCATGTGCGCACCCTCCATTCATTTGCTTTCATAAACTCCTCCTGCAGATTCCGGTATGCAGAATCTTGTCCCATCAGTTCCCTGTGGTTTCCGCGTTCGATCACCTTTCCGTCATCGATCACCAGAATCTCGTCCACGCCGGTGATGGAGCTGAGCCGGTGCGCGATCATGATTACAGTTTTTCCTTTCATCAGATTTGCAAAGGCCAGCTGCAGCTCGTATTCGTTCTCCGGATCTGCAGCGGCGGAGGCTTCATCCAGAATGATGATCTTTGCGTCTTTAAGGATCGCCCGCGCAATGGCTATGCGCTGTACCTCGCCGCCGGAAAGGTGTACTCCTTTTGATCCGATGACGGTATCTTCACGTTTTTCCAGTTTATCCAGTATCTCATCACACTGAGCGAGATGAAGTGCCTCCATCACCTTTTCGCGAGTCGCTTCGGGGCGTCCAAGCTTCACATTTTCATAGATACTCTTTTTAAACAGCTTCGCATCCTGAAACACATTTGCAATGTTCTTCGTCATTGCCTTCTCCGTGTATTCGCTGATATCATGCCCTCCAATGAATATCTGACCGCTGTCCAGTCGATAAAAGCCGGAAATAAGCCTGGCCAGAGTAGATTTCCCTCCGCCGGAAGCTCCCACAAGGGCATAGGTTTTGCCCTCTTCCAGTTTAAAAGAGAGATTCTCCACTATTTTTTGCTCCTCATAGCCAAAGGTCACATCCCGGAACTCAATGGAATATCCGTCCATCTCCTCCCGCTGCCCGGCCGGGAGCTTTTTCTCCTCCATCTCTCCAAAAAGCATTTCTATCTTTTCAATACAAGATGTTGCCTGATAGATGTGCATTCCCAGATACATCACCTTATTCAGCGCCAGATAAAGAACGCCGTTGAATAAAGCATAAAACAGAAAGCCGACAAGCTGGCTCCGCAGGTCAGCACTGCCCCCATATCCGAAAAACAGAGCAGCCAGAAATATCGCGTTATAAAGTACCTGGAAGATTACGTACCATCTCCTGCAGCTCAGGCTATATTGCAAAGCCAGATCAGCATATTCTGTAACAGACTGATAAAATTCCTTCAGTGACTGTACGCTGGTCTTAAATATCTTTAACACATGGATACCGCGCACATACTCCACCGCACCGGAATTCATCTTATCGGAAGCTGCCAGGTACTGTGTCATAAAGTTCTGATCTCCCATCATGTTTCGTATAAAGAGCGCCCCTGACAGAAAACTGACAGTAAACAGCACGCCTATCCGCCAGTCTGCATAGAACGCCAGAGGGATGCCAAACAAGGGAACAAACACGGCAGTCGTCAGATCCGGAATCATATGAGCCACACTCGAATGAGTCATTGCAGTATTGTCATCTATAATTTTGCGGATGCGCCCGGATTCGTTCCTGTCATAGAAATCAAAAGAGGCTCTCATCAAATGCCTGATACCTTGTTTTTTCAGATTTGTCTCCAGGCGGAACGCCAGCATGTGAGTGGACCAAAGTGCCAGAAAATAAACTACCGTATTGGCGATGAGGAATATTACAACAACCCCTGCCAAAGAAACAGCTCCCTCCACATCGGCGTCAACGATAATCTTTCTGAGGAATCTGTAAAGATAATAATAGCTCACAACGGAAAACGCCGCACCAGCCAGTGCCATAAGAATACCGGCGTAGGCAAGTCCGATCCGCTCCGGGACATATGTTTTCAGCTTTTTATAAATCATTTTTTCTCCTTTCTGTACGATCCGGAGGAAGAAACCTATTTTTTGTCTCCTCTCCTGATCCTTAAACGTCAGATGCTTGCGAAACTCCATGTAGATAGGCAATTGTGTGACGATTCAAACGGTTTTAATCGCAATAGATTTTTTCTTTTTCCCTGCCGGCAGAGACAGGAGGACCGCTTTTGCCTCTCTTACAACCACACGATCAGCACAAGTAATACGCCAAAAAGCGCAAACATTGCATGAAGCGTGGGATAAATACTTCTCAGAATCACGGAAAGAATAACCCATAATATCTGAATGCAAATATCCGTCCTGCAGCACGAAAATTGGTTATCTATAGCATTCTCCCTCCGCCCTCTTGCAAATCAGCGTCATTTCCAATATAATGGCATATAGTTAGTTTCTTCTAACCTTGTGTTATATTTTACTGTCTCTCAAAAACCAGCACAACAACTCAGTGAAAACACGGCTGATTGCCGTATCTTTGCGTCTGTCCGGCGTATTGAAATGTTGGAGAACTAGATGGAAATTACTAAAGAACTATACATGAAAATGCTGGAAGATGGGGGCTTCATAAAAGATGACAGCTTCCCGCAAAACGACCCGAATCAATTTCAGTACAAGCTGACTAACGATACGGGAATCGGCACATCTCGATACTATATCGTTGAAAAAATGTTTGCAGTCAATATACAGGAGTTTCGTTTTTTTAAAGATACGCTGATCACATTCCCTGAACCAAAATTTTTGTCGATCCAGTATTTCCGTTCCGTTTCCGGAGAGGAACTACACCCCTATAATCAATTGTCGCCAAACAGCCTTCGCGTTTATGTCGGCGGCGGGGACAGGACCTATCAGGCTCTTTTTCATAAAAACATTCCATTAAGCTCTGTCAGCATCAGCATAATGCCTCAGTTTTACGAGCATTATCTGAATGAGAAGCCAGGAGGAGAAACACCGGAACTTTGCAAAACTTTCCGTACGATGACCGCCGGGACGGACCATCCGAAACTGGTTCTGCTTCTGAGACAAGTGCAGTCTTATCAGGGCTTTGGTCCATCGGCAAAACTCTTTTACGAAGGAAAAGTTCTTGAGGCTCTGGCTCTTATACTGGATGAAGCAGTCCGCAAGGGCCGGCCAAAACAATCCTTTCACCTAAAGGCAGAGGATGAAGAAAACCTTGCCGCCGCCGTACGCTACATAAATCACCACTTTGCCTTCGGAATCACTCTGGAGCAGCTCACAAAAATCACTTTCATGGGAAAGACGAAACTTAAAATCGCCTTTAAAGAATATACCGGTTGCAGCGTTTCAGAATACCTGATCCGTAAGCGCATTGACCACGCACAGCATCTTCTGATCGCTACGAGCCTTAGCATCGCGGAGATCGCGAAAGCGGTAGGTTATGAACGTTCTGACAGCTTTTCTTCACAGTTCTCCCGGATCACCGGATTTCGGCCCACGGAGTATCGTAATCTATTGAAATGAATATTATCTCTCTTTTCTTTTGCCTCATATGATCACAATTATTATCCCAGACGGCGTTTCCATACAAAAACTCCATCCAGAAATAAAATTTCTGTAAACTTCATCGAATTAACAGAAAATTCACTTCCTTTGTGTACAATTACTCTCAACTGGTGAAACGATGAATAAATAAGTAATTGTGAAACTCCATGAAGTTGGAAAACCATGTAATGATTCAACCAATTTCCCATCCTTCATAGTTCCGCAATTGCCTTGAAGAATAAAGAGTGAAAGGATGTGATAAAAAATGATTGCCGAAAAAAAAGCTGTCATTCAGATCATACTGCTTATAATAAGCGTGGCATTTATTATATATGGAGTGAATCGTGGCGAAGCAGCTTCTGTTCTGTCAAAGGCAATTAAAATCTGTCTGGAGTGTGTGGGAATTGGATAGGAAAAATAATTTGCGTTCACTCATCGTTTCCCGCTTCAGAGGCCTGATCCAAGCCATTGCCGCTTTACTGACCAATATACATCTCCCCAACTTTTTGAAGGGTGAAATCTACCGCGGCAGCGGGAAGACTGTATGTGTGCCGGGACTCAACTGCTATTCCTGTCCCGGGGCGGCAGGCTCCTGTCCCATCGGCTCCTTTCAGGCGGTTGTGGGATCATCAAAGTTCCGGTTTTCTTATTATATCACCGGCAGCCTGATCCTTATGGGCGTGCTGCTGGGCCGGTTCATCTGCGGATTCCTTTGTCCTTTTGGATGGTTTCAGGAACTTCTGCATAAAATTCCGTTCAAAAAGCTGTCTACAAAGCGCTTAAAGCCTCTGCGTTATATCAAATACGCGGTTTTGCTGGTGATGGTAGTGACGCTTCCGGTCCTTGTGACCAATGAACTGGGGATGGGAAACCCCTATTTCTGCAAGTATCTCTGTCCGCAGGGTGTGCTGGAAGGCGCGATCCCGCTGTCTCTGGTTAACGGCAGCGTCCGCGCGGCGCTGGGAAATCTATTTAACTGGAAACTCGGAATATTGATCTTCATTGCTGCCCTGAGCGTGATATTTTATCGCCCATTCTGCAAATGGCTATGCCCGCTGGGCGCATTCTACGCCCTGTTCAACCGGGTCTCTTTGCTGCAGATGAAGGTTCATAAAGACAAGTGTATCTCCTGCGGCAAATGCGCCAAGGTCTGCGAGATGGATGTAGATATAACAAAGCATCCCAATCATACGGAGTGTATCCGGTGCGGCAAGTGCATTACAGCCTGCCCGGCCGGAGCTGTTTGCTACCGTTACGGATTCGGATCAGCGAAAAAGGACAATATTGATACAACAAACGGAGGAACAAATTCATGAAAAAGAAACAATTAATTACCCTGCTGCTGGCTCTCGCCATGGTTTTTTCCCTCGCAGGCTGCGGTAAAAACAAAGAAACGACGACAACGGACAAATCTCAGTCCACCTCAGATGAGGTGCAGGAAAATACTGCTGCAGCTCAATCGGAAACGGCCGAAAGCCACGATATCACAGACGCGAATCCTGTAGCGGAGACCTTCCCTTCCTTTGAAGGAAAAGACCTGGATGGCAACGCAGTAAACAGCTCTGATCTCTTTGCCGGAAATAAAGTAACAGTGGTAAACTTCTGGTTCAGCGGCTGCGGACCCTGCGTCGGCGAGCTTGGCGAACTTAACGCCCTCAACGAAGAGCTTAAAGAATCCGGCGGCGCTGTTATCGGCATAAACACAGATACTCTGGACGGAAATCAGGACATGATCGACGAGGCCAAACAGATTCTGGAACAGACAGGCGCCTCATATCAGAACATCTGGTTTGACAGCACCGGTGAAGCAGGACAATTTGCCTCTCAGATCATAGGCTTCCCCACCACCTATGTGGTAGACAGCAACGGCAAGATCATAGGCCAGCCGCTCATGGGCGCCATCAATTACCCCGAAATGATGGATCTGCTCCAGTCACAGATCAACCTCGCACTGGGCAAATAATTCTTTCTTGGGACCGTGTACCGTTACATAAATATTAATTATACGCAACACTTTCTTAATGGTACACGGTCCCTGACATCTCCATCGCTTTTCTCATCTTCTCCTCGAATATCTCTGCGGGAACAAGCGCAAGACCTTCCATCTCATCACTTAAAACAATGAGTCTTTGTCCACCTGTAAGGCCAAATAATTCACGCGCTGCTTTCGGAATAACGAGTTGTCCCCTTTCATTTATTATGACAGATCCCCAAATATTCTTCCCTACGGGAGGCGGCGGAATAACGTTTTTACCATCAACCTTCGTCTCTTTTATAAGGCTATCAATTGTGACACCGTATACCTCGGATAGTCTTTTACACTTTTCGATGTCCGGAATCGTGGTACCGTTTTCCCATTTTGCATAAGCCTGACGGGAAATACCTATTTTCTCCGCAATCTCTTCCTGTGAATAACCATGAATATTCCGCAATATGATCAGATTTTCTTTTAACATAGTCCGTACCTCACTTCGAAAGCGAATTCACCGCTTCAATATACACATCACTATGAACTGTATGGATCGCATGATCACTGGTATCTGTTTCAATCAGTTGACAATTATCACCGATATAAGATACTGCTCGTTCTGCCTGTTCACGTGAAGCCGCACATAAGAACGTCCCATTCTCATGAATTGTTTCCTTTGCATGGATATATATGCAGGGAACATCAATATCAGAAAGAATATCCTTATGCTTCCAGCCATGATTCCAACTCAGATCATAAAATCTCTCGCCATATGCAAAATCATATTCTTTTGCATACTTAAATATATACCATATTGACGAAGGAAGAAATCCTATCCGCACTTCTTCACCTGGATTCTTTGAATGATATTTCTGTGCATAATCCGCAATTCCAGGCATCGCATTTTCCATATATAACCGTCCCCAATAACAATGCCTGAGATAATAGGCTTCCCAGCATTCCGATTTATCAGAGGCGTTATATTCATGAAGTGTTTTATATGTGTCCAGGTAAGCGAAACTCTCTTCCCATCCATCTCCTTCCGTAGAGAATATCGGCGGATCTTCCAGAACCACTCCCGCTATGTTCTTTCCTCCGTTAGCCGCCATATATGCAGCTGTTATGGCTCCATTGGAATGTCCTGAGATTACAGTTGGTTCACCTATCACATTGTCTATAAACCAGATAAGATCATTCCCATTAATATCCAAATAATACAGGCTCTCATCATGCGTTGATTCCCCATGACCATATACGTCAACAGCGTAAATATGCCAGTTCTGGCTTAATTCCGGCATGACAAGAGCGTAGTCTTCCCACACACTCATCTGACCATGAATCAACAACAGTGCAGGCTTATCATTCTCAATCTCACCATAATTTATGACATTCCCGTTCGGTAAAGTAATCTGCTTTTCCTGAGCTCCTGCTTTCTCAAGAGCCTTCTCATACCTGTCATACCAATGAATGTTTCTATACCAGTAAATTGCAAAAGCAACGACAAGTACAATGATTATGATCAATAAAGCAATTCCTGCATTCTTCATCGTTTTCTTCATACAAACCTCCCTGTTTGATTTATATGAAAATTGTAATGAATAGTTGCAGGATTATCCACCAACCAAAAATGTCAAAACGCTTAAACTTTTGTTATGTTTGGTTGCGCCGTAATCTGCCCATCTCAGTTCTTTCCGGCATGTTTCTCCCAATAATATTTTGGAATGAAGTCACTAATTGTCATTTCATTATCGTTTTCCCCATTTTCAATTAAACTTAACTAAAACAAAAACATCAAACGAAATCAACAAAGAAGAAAAACGAAAAAACAGCTTCTTATCAGAAAGAGTGACTGGTAAACTGTTTTAAGTGTTCCTCCCCGACGGAATTTCAATCCACGCTCCCCTAAGCGGGGAGCGACGTCCCAAACGTGCGACTTCGTATCTGGCCATTGGCATTTCAATCCACGCTCCCCTAAGCGGGGAGCGACGGATCAGATAGAGCGGATAAAGGACGACAGAAAATTTCAATCCACGCTCCCCTAAGCGGGGAGCGACGTAATATCATATGTATAAAGGAGGTGAGCAGGGATATTTCAATCCACGCTCCCCTAAGCGGGGAGCGACGCGCTTGTAACGGGATTCCGGGACGTGATGTTAATTTCAATCCACGCTCCCCTAAGCGGGGAGCGACTCGTCTCCGGTTGCCATACATGGGAAATGCGTTATTTCAATCCACGCTCCCCTAAGCGGGGAGCGACACACAGATTGAACGAGATTGAGGGGGAGCTAGCATTTCAATCCACGCTCCCCTAAGCGGGGAGCGACATAGCATGCATAAATTATTAGTTCAAGAAAAATATTTCAATCCACGCTCCCCTAAGCGGGGAGCGACATATGGCGGGTTACGAAGTTAAAACGCTGGAACTATTTCAATCCACGCTCCCCTAAGCGGGGAGCGACCCAAAAGATGAGTTTGGCGCGATCCTCCCGTCAGATTTCAATCCACGCTCCCCTAAGCGGGGAGCGACGCGCAGCAGGTTGGAAATTTTCCACTCCATTGCTATTTCAATCCACGCTCCCCTAAGCGGGGAGCGACTGGATCCGTAGATCTTTTTGGCGAGAGCCGCGGTATTTCAATCCACGCTCCCCTAAGCGGGGAGCGACACCAAAATATGCCCATATTTTTGATTCCAATACAATATGTAGCATATTTTGTAATAATCCAGTATTAAATCATCGGATTATTTTACATAAAAACAGTAAATACCGGTGCGAACATGCCAGTAAATTCTGAACCGCTTCTCCTTCGCACCTTACAAGATCAGATCCCCTTCGGGATCGTATGTTTCTTTGATTCCATAGTGTTCAATTTTCCCTGCATATTTATTTCCCAGATTATAAATCCGCAGGCTATCCTCGTCTTCGTTAATTATTTCTAACAATAGTTTGCGTACTTTGACCAGCATAGCCGCATCCAGGTCACATTCGAACACCGAATTCTGCACTCTTTGTCCATAATTGACACATTCTTTTGCGATTTTTGTTAACCGTTTGCGTCCCGCTGCCGTTGTCGTATTTACATCATATGTAATTAGTATAATCATAATTTCACTTCCAGAAAAACGGTGGATATTGTTCCAAATCTCCCCGGATAAACCGTGCCAGAAGCATAGCCTGAACATGCGGCACCAAGCCCCATTCTATTTTTTCGTTCAGGAAAGGATGGTTTATGACTGACTTTTTCCTTTTCTGCCACTCAGAGAAGAATTTTTTCCTACCCTCTTCGGTTAGGCTAACGACACCGTTATCTTTTTCTATAAAATCTCCCGGTTCAATGATGCGGTTATTTATCAGAGTCAAAACAAACCTGTCAGCGTAGTTGCTTCGTAACTCTTCCTCAAGATCTAATGCCAGTGATTTCCTTCCCGGCCGGTCTACATGCATAAACCCGACATAAGGATCTAAACCTGATCCATACAGAGCTGCCCCGCAATCATTTGCAAGCGAAGAATATGCCAGTGAAAGCAAGGCATTTGTTCTGTCTGTAGGCGGTCTGCGATTTCTGCCGTTAAATCTGAATGATTCTTCGTTCTGCAATATCATTTCGTCAAAAACCTGAAAATATTCTGCAGCAGCATTTCCTTCAATTCCCCTCAGGCTGTTAATATCTGTTGTTTTTTCCGCATCCTTCATGTACCTTGTAATATTTCCTGCGGCATTACGCAGTTTTTCTTCGTCTACCCGAAGTCCATGATCCCTGGCACATCTAAGCAGAACATACTTTTCATTATATAGTTTTCCAATAATAAAATTCTTAGAAACACTTAACTTTTCGTTGTCCTTATCTGCCAGACGATACTGCTCTCTTCTAAGATAAACATTTCCTTTTGTTGTATTTGCTACACTGGCCAAAAACACTCCAAACGGAGAGTAAAAAGATAACTGTATTCCTTTTTCCGCACACTCTCCCATCAATGCCGGCGATGCCCCTTTATACGAAAAGCAAATAATACTTTCCAGTATATGTAACGGGATCGATTTGTGGACTCCATCCGAATAACTGACCTTGACAGTTTCTCCATCAAGTGACAAATAGGCATCTTCTGATAAGATAAACAGGGTATTTAAAAGTTTTTTCATGTATTATCCTCATAGATGTGATTCCGTATGTACTTTGAGACATCTTTCTTTTCCATAAGCGCAGGCATGCAAATGTTTACGAGAGAACATCTGCTACACATCTTTCCGGCTTTAACTTTTGGTGTATATTGCCTTTTATAGTAACCCCACATCTCAGATACTATAGCATTGAGCCTTTCTCTTATGGAATCATCAATAATTATTTCCTCTCTTCTTCTGGTTGTTCCATAGTAAAGGCTTCCTTTCCCGATTTTGCATGAGAGCATTTCTTCCAGACATATGCATTGCGCTGCAAGCTGCAGTCTGTCACTGTCGTGTGTCTTCGGTTTCCCCCTTTTATACTCTATCGGATGGATCTTCCACTTTCCTTTCCGATCTCGTAAAGTAATTCCTTCATCATCAGGTATCAGTTCCACCGCATCACACACACCGGTAATCATCAGATGATTTGATTTAACCGGTAATCCCCGAAGTGTGATGATTCCATTTTTCTTCGTGGTAATACTCTCATCATGCACTCTTTCATGCATAATTCTGCCTTCGGCCGTATACACGTTTTCATCCCATGCATTTTCCAGATGGATCAATGCCCATTGTCTCCTGCAGAAACAGAAATGCTGTATTCCGGAAATAAGCAAATACTCTTCATCCATCACATACCTTCTATCTCTTCACAACGCAGGCCTTCTAATTCCTCCCGTAAAATATCATAATCATCCACAGATTTGGGGGCAGATACACCTTCTTTTAAAGAAATCTTCAGGCTTCGATGAACTTTTGCAGACGAATACTGTCCATCCGGACAATTATGCTCCCACCAGAAAAGTTTTATGACTTCCATCGATCCGTCAGGTCTTGCCGAAGAGGCATCATTGACAAATAATGTGCGAAGACATTCCTTTACGATTTCTGCATCTTCTTTGCTGAAACCGGTTTTCCCGGCAAGCTGTACATTGATCGATCCCTTTACCTCATAAAGGCCAAACCGAACGAAATGCTTCATTCCCATAGTATCAGCGCCTTTTCCATCGGTCTTATCCAGGCTTACGCTCTTCGTGATCTGCATGGAAGTAACCTCAACGGGATCCAGGCTGACAGCCTGATGAATGGAAACCGGACCTCTTATACCAACTGATTTGACACCAAAACCACCCGGCAGAGCAAATACCTGTCCAAACGTCCTGACATCTGTCCATTCTCTGCAGGCAATTTTCGCAAATTCGTCCGGATCCTTGACCTTGTTAAGACCTTCCACTTTTTTTGCCCGATCATTCAGACATTTTGCTCCATCATCTGATCTTTCATCAGATTGAACAAAAATTCTTTCTCCCAGATCCTGCATTCTGTTTCGTATTTTTCTTTTAATACATACATCCGATATTTCACCAAATCCATTATAATTTGTTCTCGGACGATTGCCGTTTAACGGATCTCCATTTGAATTTGCATTTGTCACCGAAATTAAAACCGCAAAATCAACTTTGTTTTCAAATTTAGCCATTACTTAACTTCCTCCTCTGCTTCTGTTTTCTTCGTGTAAAATAAATTCTTCTGAAGATAATATCCCAAAATATATGTCTCATCTAAAGGTTTGTTATACGACTCATCTCCCGTTTCCGAAATCATCTGCATGATCTCACCAATAAGCTTTTCATAATACACACGCTGGCCCGGCTTGAGTCTTGGATAATAGGCGCTTTTTATCTGATCAACGATAATCTTTGTCGCATAGCCCGGACGTTGTACAAATACACTCTGCATACGTATGGCGTTTGGCTCTCTTTTTTCATCATTATCATAAGTATCTCTTTCAGCCTTTTCCAGGACAGCCAACAGTCTTCCGTATTGATAACTCCTGTCCCTCTTTTCCGGTTCCAATGCCATATCCCATTCCTCCTTAAATCTGTCGAGTTTGTATTTTCTGATAACTGCACATGTTATAAACTGCAACTGTTTTCTGTTTTTACGATTATATGCCAGTGGATTGTGGGTTCTTTGTATCAGTGCTCTGACAATATCTATCGGTATCGCTGTTTTTTCAATGCGGCAGACTATTATCCTCTGAACGAACTGACTCATAATCTTGTCATCAACTTCGACTTTTGAAGATTCCTCATTTCCTCTCTGAACGCCAAACGCAAATCTGATAATATTTCTTATTGACGGAGAGCCCGTCCCCCACTGACTATCATACCAACAGCACGTTTCGTCCCAATATTGCAGCCGATCCAGAAAATCAGATCCCTGTAATTCATTGTAATATGTAATTGCCAGCCTTCCGGACGTCGCCGCTTCGAATGAGGCTGTAACAACGTCCGCCCCTTCAGGCAAAGACTGCTTATATCCCATGATTGTCTTATACAGATCTGATTTATATTCCGTGGGTTTCCTCTTCTGCTCATTATTATTAATAATTGGGAACGCAGGCATCGGCACTTTCTGTCCCTGTGGATTCCAGCAAACAAATACACGTTTTCCAATTGAAACGCCCTGATTGGCTACGATCCATTTCAGCGCATTATGCGCTTTTTGTGAATCCACGTAACCAATTGTAATCGCTTCTTCGGCATTCAGGAAACGACCCCTATATGTAAAGTTTGTGGTATCATTCGACGAGATGATCTTTGCGTTTCCTGCCAGTGAAAAAACGCCCTTCATATGCTGGGCTGCCATTGGCCCTCTCTTACCGGAAATCATGCTGATCTGAGTCATCTCATCATTAATCTTCTGAAGATAATGATCTATATGGCTTTTATGCAGCTCACAGTCTGTCCATACCGCAGTATCTCCAACTCCAACTCCAACTACCCGCCAACATATGAAATCTTTTATATTCTTGACAGACCCGTTCTCGTTAATCTCCAGCAATCCGGCTTTCGTCAGATCATTTACCATCGTTCCGTTTGCTACATATGTCATGATCGGCTTAAGCTTCATATATGCTTTCTCACCACTACGGTCAACCCATTCTTCCAACTGATTCAGATACGCTGTTTTTTTCTTTTCATCACATCCGCAAAGATATCCTATTTGGTCACATAACGGATGTGGTTCTGCCGCACTTGTTCGTCCCGCAGATTTTTCTGTAACAGGGATGATTATTTTTTGATCAACTTTCTGTGCCTGAACGAAATCACCGTTCCTGTCTACAGTAATTTCAATCGTAGCTTTCGTGCAGATATGACCTATCGGGGCAAGCGGTTCTTTTTTATCCTCGAAAACGCCGGCAAGGTGTTCCATTGCGTCATATGTTTCAACAGCTTTTTGAAGAAGCCCCATCAGATCACCTCCCCGAATTCACGAAGTCCCTCAAAGTTTAAATGATCTCCAAAAGGTTTGATTTCCATGTCATGTGTGACCTTGCACATCTCCATTGGAATCTGCTCCGGTCTGGGAAAAACGATGACCCCCTTTTCCATCTTCGGATACCAGAACCTCACTGTCATCTTTCCCCTCGTTTCATCTGAATAAGCTTCATCGGCGTATGTGATTCCATGGTACATTAATCCAAAATCCAGCCGGTTGAGATCGTCATAAAACCCTTCTCCTTCACCAAACTTACACGGTTCGACATATCCCTGACATTCCCTTGTCCCCAGGAAAATGTCTCTTCTGCCGCCTTTTCTGATCATGCGTTTTGCAATCTCGTGGTGCTTGTTCTCATTACGGTCTCCCGCAAGTTCCGGCCGATTCTCATTCCATTCAAAATGAGCCTGTACCTGGTAAGCGCAATCCTTCAAATAAGTGTAATAAGAAAGATCATTTCCCCCATTCATCTTTATCGGTCGTATCCCTTTCACTTCTGTCTGTATCTGATTCATGATCCTGACTTTGTCAATGTACCAGATAATTGTCGGTTTCCAATAAACAGAAGCCAGAATTCCTTTCAGAGCTTCATACGTGGGCACCTGATAAGTGGATTTTTCCCCTCCGACACGCGTAATCGGATCAGAAAACAATCCGTAATCACCATATACTACAAACTCTACAATATTAGGATGTTGCATTCATTATCCTCCTCTCTTCCCGGTTCTTCCTGAACGCCTGTACTGCTGTGATACCAGCCCTCATTTAAAAGGATCACTGTTCCGTCACATGCAAAATAGAAAGCTCCTTCCTGCTGCATTTTAATAAACTGACTCCTGTAAATCGATACAGTATACTCCTTCGCCTGTTCAAGCAGACTTTTCAGATATCCTATATCATGCGCTGCCCGTCCGCTGCAGATCTCCGTGATCAGGTCGCCTCCGTTCCCGTAAGGCACTATCACAGATTCACTGTCCTGATCAAGTGCTTTAAACAAATTTCCAGCTGTCTTAAACGCCTGACGCATCGTATAACGTTCAATACCTTTACATCCATCTGAATATGAACTGTTATCAGACAGTAATTCCATCAAACTTGGTTTCCCTTTGACAGGATAATCATAATGTGTGTCCGAAAACGAATGATAAAGACTGTGATAGTAATAATTAACGGATGCGTCCGATGCCAGATCCTCTTCAAAACGTTTTGGATCTGCCTGAAAACCGGTCAGCAAATTATTTGCCGCATTCTGAGCACTCTGTATTTCTTTCAGATTACCAAGCTTCTCATCAACACAGCGGACAATATATACCTCTGCCGCGCCGGGTATTTCGCCATTCCGGTTGCAACGGCCTGCTGCCTGCACAATACTGTCTATTCCTGCTGTTAGGCGGATCACCCGTTCAAACGATATATCGACGCCGGCTTCGATCACCTGAGTGGCAATACATATTGTTTCTTCTCCCAATTTCAGAGATGTATATATACTTTGCAGAACATCCTTCCGGTGTGCCATGCACATTGATGCCGAAAGATGAAAACAGTTCTTATGCACTTTCTTTGTTTGTTCAAAAAGTGCCGCGGCTTCCCGTTTGGTATTGCATATTACTAACAGGCTGCCGACCTCTTCCATACATTCGTGAATCAGATCCGGCAAATCATCAAACTGATAATTACCTTTATCGATCAATTCTGTTCTCTTAAACACCTTGCTGAACTTTTTATAATCATCCCGGGAAATGAACATTTTTTCTGAAGTATTCAGTCTATGCGGTATTTCTTCCAGACATGGCTGCGTAGCTGAACATAAAACAATTGTTGCATTGCAGATTTTATTAATAAAATTCAATGTCAGATTAAACAAACTCAGCATATGATCTGGAACAGTTTGCACTTCATCAATAATAATTATGCTGTCGCAAATCGACTGAAAACGTCTGACGCTTGCTGTCTTTCCGCTAAAGAACGTATTCAACAACTGAACCAACGTTGTTATAACGATTGGTGAATCCCATGTATCCGTCAGAAATTCATATTTCAGAACATCTTCTGCATCTGCCTCATTATCTCTGATAATATTAGAATGGTGTTCAAGAATAAGATCGTCATCTTTTATTGCCTGACGTATTACTGCCGCATTCTGATCCAGTATACTTATCAGCGGCGCTGTATAGATAATTCTCTTTTTGCCATATTTCTCTGCATGTGCCAGAGCATATCTCAAAGAAGATAATGTTTTTCCTCCGCCTGTCGGTACATTTAACCGGTATATGCCTGTTGGCTCATTCGAAAAAGCCAGACATATATCAGATATCTCCCGCCTTGCCCGTTGAATACTTGTGTTCATGGGAAAAGCATTGATCATTTCCTCCAGATGTTCCGAACATTGCTTCCACATTTCATCTGTCGCCTGTATGTATTTGCTGAAATCTTCATGGTTCATAAACTCCGCTGTGTCCCGGCGGTCTCCATCTATTACTGCAGAACACAGAAGTCTGCCCAACAATCCAAAATAGAAAAATATCTCTCTGTTAGAAAGTCCGGCATCTGAAAAATCCACGATGTTTTGAATCTTATTTATCGCCCGCGTTGTTTCTTGACATGCTGCCTGAAAAATTTCCTCTAACTCTTTCTTATCATCAAAGCAGGTGACAAAATTTTTAATTGCCCGTTTTTCATATTCCGGCTGTTTTAACAAGCGATATTCAAATCCACTCTCATGATCCTCGCTAACACAATCAAATAGTCCATGGTGTGCTCCAACCGCATATGCAGCCAGTTCCGCTGTAAAGATCTGATACGGATCTTTTTCTTCGTTATTATGATATTTTTTTAAAAGGTAATAAACGCCCGCAAAGGAATGAATGACAGAGCCTTTTCTGACTTTTTCACCTGATGCGGCCTTCGAAATGTATTCTGAAAACTCTTTTGTGAACTTTCCGCAATCGTGTAGAATGCCTGCAAGATAAGCTGTGTTTCCGAGGTTAACTGTATTTAAATCTTCCTTTGCATATCTGGATGCACCCATGCAATGATCTATACAGCTTTGACTCCCGTCTTCTCGAATATGCGCGGGAAATGATTGATCAGCTATATTCATTCCATCCATATAAATTCCTTATCAAAAAACAATCTAATATCTCTCTTTGTAGTTTAATTTACTTTCATCGTACCAACGTCCGGCCAACGCGTTTGTATCGGCCATCTCAGAGAAAAAAAGAGCTGAATCGACAGGTCTACCCTTCCCGATCCAGCCCTATAATGCTTCCTATAGATTGTCAGCTGTCATTATTCGCATTTTACTTTTGGCGTAAGTAAAACAATTATGTGTTATCTGATCCTGCGTTTTCTTTTCGTTGCTGCCAGCAGGAACGCCATCGCAGCACCGGAGATCAACATCATCCAGAAATAAAGAGCCATATTACTTCCATCTCCTGTCTTCGGCGACTTTTTGTAAGTTGGAGTCACCGGGTCTTTCGTGTTTGTCACGGTAAATCCGGTTTTTGTATCTCCTTTAATCGCAGTCTTATATCCGCTGACAGAATCTTCAGAAATAGAATATTCTACTTTCTTTCCATTCTTGTATTCGTCTAACTCTGTGAAACTTCCGGTCCATTTGTTATCAGCATTAAGTACAAGGCTCTTACCGGTGTCTTTTCCATCTGCAAGCAGGCGAATCGTTATTTTATCAGGTCGACTTCCCGCTTTATTATTATTATCATCCCAGACTTTTGCGACAGAAACACTGGTTTTGCCCGGGGTGTGATGGTTTGTCACATTGTACCCGATGTACTCCGGTGTATAGTCGCTGACTGCATCTTCTGTGATGGAATAGAGGATCTCTGTTCCGCCGTTCTCATACTTCGGCAGATCAGTAAATGTCCAGCTCCAGTTCTCGGCCTCGCCAACGGTCCTGCTGTCGATCTCGGTGCCGTTCTTCAGCAGACGAATCGTGATACTCTCAGGTCTTACACCGTCCTGGTTGTCGTTGTCATCCCAGGTCTTGGTACCTGTGATCTCTGTCACTTCCGGATCATGGGTGTTTGTGATGGTATAGCCCGTTCCAGCATTCCCATTCACAACGCTGCTGTAACCGGTAATTTCGACTTCTTCCACTTTATAGGTGATCTTCTGTCCGCTCTGGTACTCGTCCAGATCGGTGAATGTATCCGTCCAGTTATTGTCGGCATTCAGCTCCAGAGTCTTTCCTGTATCTACGTCATCGGCAAGGAGCTCCACTGTGATGGTCAGTGGTCTGATGCCGTCCTGATTATCGCTATCGTTCCATACCTTGGATACCGGTACGCTGGTCTTACCAGGCGTATGGCAGTTTGTTACGTTATATCCGTCATAGTCCGGTGTGTAGTCGCTGACTGCATCCTCCGTAATGGAGTAAACGATCTCTGTTCCGCCGTTCTCATACTTCGGCAAATCAGTAAATGTCCAGCTCCAGTTCTCCGCTTCACCGACTGTCTTACTATCGATTTCTGAACCATTCTGCAGCAGGCGGATTGTGATGTTTTCCGGTCTCACGCCATCCTGGTTGTCGTTGTCTTCCCAAGTCTTGGTACCTGTGATTTCTGTCACTTCCGGTACATGCGTGTTTGTAATGGTGAAACCTGTTTCGGAGTCGCCGCTCACAATACTGCTGTAGCCGGTGATATCGACTTCTTCCACTTTATAGGTGATCTTCTGTCCGCTCTGGTACTCGTCCAGATCAGTGAAAGTACCCGTCCAGTTATTGCCGGCGTTCAGTTCCAGAGTCTTTCCTGTATCCACGTCGTTGGCAAGGAGCTTCACTGTGATGGTAAGCGGCCTGAGGCCGTCCTGGTCATCTGCGTCGTCCCATACTTTGGAAACCGGTACGCTGGTTTTGCCCGGGGTGTGATGGTTGGTCACGTTGTATCCGCTGACCTCCGGAGTATAATCGCTGACCGCATCCTCTGTAACGGAGTAAACGATCTCTGTTCCGCCGTTCTCATACTTCGGCAGATCAGTAAATGTCCAGCTCCAGTTCTCAGCTTCGCCGACTGTCTTACTGTCGATTTCTGTACCGTTCTGCAGCAGGCGGATGGTGATGTTTTCCGGTCTCACACCGTCCTGGTCGTCATTGTCATCCCAGGTCTTGCTTCCTGTGATCTCTGTCACTTCCGGCTCATGGGTGTTCGTGATGGTATATCCTGTCGCAGCATCTCCTGAAGCGCTGCTGATATACCCCGGAACAGGTCCATCTTCTTCAACGGAATAAGTGATTATATGCCCATCAACCGGATCCTTTTCTTCTAATTCTGTAAAACGATCACTCCAATTGTTTGCTTCGCTTAAGACAACAGTTCTTCCTGTGTCTACTCCGTCCGCAAACAGAGATACTGTAACATTTGAAGGTCGAATTCCATCCTGATCATTGGCATCATCCCAATTCTTTGAAACAGGAATATCTATAAGAGAAACCTTTTTATTCTTGACTCTGTGAACAGCGCCTCCGGATGCCGACACCTCCATAGTAAACTCACTTTCATCCGGATTGATTTCATACCCTTCCGGTGCCTGTATTTCTCTTACCCTGTAAGTGCCTTGCTGCAAAATATCAGAAGTTACAGTACCATCTGCGCCGGTTGTTAATGTGAATGTTTGTCCATTTGGCGCAGTCACCTCAAACATGGCATTGGCAAGCATAGTGGTTACGTCATCTTCATCAACCTTTATAATCCTGATCCGGCCGGCCAGGCTTCCGCTTCCTGTTCCTCCCGATTCCGCAGATACATGCGTAGCCCGGAAGGTTCTGTCTATTTCTTCTGAATGAAGGTTTGCCGCATTACGCAAAACGGAGCCCGGAGTGTAAGTTGTTCGATACACCAGCTGATACTGAGTTCCGTTAAGATCTCCCAGATCCAAAGCAAAGGATGATCTGTCCTCCGAAAATGTTAATATGCCGGAAGTGTCCACTACTTTTTCTGATAACCTGTTTCCATAGGGGTCAAACTCAACTTCTCTTAAAATAAAGCTTTCCGGTATATAGGATTCTCCTGAACTTCCAAGGGTATCACTTAATACTGTATTTGTCAGATCTGCCTTTGTATGATTAATCCGAACCCACCACTCGGCAACGTTCGGCTGGTTATATACGGCCTGTCCCCATTTTCCGATATACTCATTTTCAAGTTCTTTTGGACCTGTAATAAACACTCCGGTTTCAACCGTCTGGGAATCTCCTCCTAAATCACTATTGACGGTGATGGAAAAAGTGTTGTATTCTCCCATTGTAATCAATTCCCGATTAAATCTTGCCGCCAGATAAATGTGACCTTTGAGATCGTATTTATCCTCAACGGCATCCGTAAATGTCACCCGCACATTACCGCCGGCATCACCCGGTCCGGGAGTCACATGTGCATGCGCAATTACATTTCCATTATCGTCTTCAAGGTCAAAATCTCTGGCCGTCGTTCCCTCCGGAAATCTCATATTATCAGGAAGGGTGATATCAAAATAATCTCCTTCATGAACATTTGTTCCCAGCGAACTGGCATCCCAATCCATGGAAAGATAAAAAGTGTCATTATAAAAAATTCTATCCGGAGTTGTATAGAGCAGCGTTTCCAATTTAAAATCAGAAATCTGAACATCTACTGCCTGAGGCGTACCTCCCGCGCGTAACGCCGGTACCGTTTCCTCCCCTTCTTTTAACAGTACATAAACCGAAAAGCTGCTTGCCTCCACCTCGGCACTTGCAGCAACACTTTGATCCGGCGCGGAAACTGATTTCATGCGTTCAGATTCTCCATCATCCGCAATGTGATAAACACTCAGAATCGCATTTTCATTCTCTTCAGCCGACATAACAGATCCAGCCGGAGCATAGAACGAAACGGATACCGTTTTACCGTTCCCCGGCTGTACTTTATTCCCGTCAGCATCAAAAAAGGAAATATCAAAAGCCACAGCTTCCGTATCTTCGGTAATCAGACTTGTCTTTGCCTCGGCATCAGCATTTGTCAAAGCGGCGATTTTCATAGTCGTTCCTTCAGGAAAACTTCCCGCAGGAGCATTAACGGACACCGTAATGCCATTATTGGTCGATTCCCCAATGATCGGTTCTTTGTTCCATTTTTCAGCATCTGCCGCTTCAGTTTCTTTTTCTTCTATTCCTTCTTTATCAGCGAAATCTTTTCTGTCCAAAGATCTCTTTTCTGAATTCTCATCCTCATTCATGGATTCAGATACTTCGCTGACAACTATCTCTCCTGTTGTGTTGTCTTCATGATCTGACAACGATAATTCATTATCAATTTCATCGTTCTGCGTATCAACATACTCTTCACCTGTCATCGCCTTTGCTGAATACGCAAAAGGCTCATTACCTAACACCGAAAAAATCAGGCCTAGAGCACATATCAACGAAAGGACTCGTTTAAATCCTTCCCCCTGTTTCATAACAGCTCCTCCACTTCCATAAAATTAAAATAAAAAGCATTGCTCCTGTATGCAAAAAAAAGCATGACAAAACGCTGCCATGACATAATTAAACTCTGGCAGCTGTAAACTCCTATCCGCACCTCCCTCCTATAAGTAACTCCTCATTCATTTATATATATTCCGGCTATTTTTTAACGAGGTATTAAACAGTCGGAGATAATCACAAAATATATTACCTTCTCCGAACAAACGTTTTACCAACGCATTTTCGAGTTTTTATATTATATCGTTTGTCAACAAATCCATCTATGAGACCGCAGCAATCCTGTTCTTTCAATCTCAGAGGTTTCTCGCAGAACAAACTTGTAAAAACTTATAGTTAAGCGTCTATGTAATATGTGCTTCATTTTTTTCAGAAAAACAGCGTGCCCTCTCCGCGGATTGGACACGCTGTCTTTTTTCTTATCTTTCTTAACTCTCTCTGATTATAACCGGCAGGCAAACAGAGACTCTTAATTCTTTGCTAAATATTTCGTCTGTTACTCAGAAATGACACTTCCGTTCACTTTCACTACAGATTCCGCAGCAATCGTCTTTTCAAGGCAGACCAAACCATCATCTTCTGTTTGAACAGTTATGGTTCCTCCGGTTATCGTAATCGAGTCATCGGATTTCATTCCATTATTGTCCGAATTGATATTGATCGTCCCATTTGTGACTTTAATGTCTGAAACAGCAGAAATACCATCATCGACCGCGTTGATCTCAATGTTCCCACCATTTATTTCCACATATCCAAAGGAAACTTCTGTGTCGTTTGTTGCTTTTATTCCATCACCACCAGCCTCAGCAACTATGGTTCCATCATTGATCATCAAATAATCCTTGCCTTTGATACCATGATTAACGGCGGTTACGGAAATCGTTCCGTTTTCGATCCGCAAAGTGTCTTTGCTGGTGATCCCATCCTTATAATTAGCTGTAACATTAAGACTTCCGCTGCCGCTGATCACAAGGTCTGCCTTTGAATAAATCACAGCATCCGGACCATCAACAGTATCTTCAATATCGTAGGATGAATCATCCGCAAGTGTATTTACCGTTCCGTCTGTAAGAGTGATCATAACATTTTCAGCTTCTTTCACATAAATTGGAGAAGATGCTGAACAATAGATATTCACGCTATTGAGAATAAGCTCCACTTCTCCGGCAGCATCCACAATGATCTGTCCGTCATTTAAATTCCCGCTTATTTCATAAGTGCCCGCCTCGCTGATCGCAGCAGTACTTCCGCTAACTGTAACGCCATCACCTGCGGAAATATCTTCCCCATTTAAAACAATTTCCGTTCGGACCGATTCGTCCTCCGTTTCTTCTGCGGTATTATTCGTTTCGATTATGTCACTTGTCTCGTCCGTTTCAATTATTTCTGACCCAATTGGATGAACTTCCTGATCAGATAACTCCGTATTATCGGCTCCGCATCCTGCAAGACAGAAGCATAACGACATCAGGAGCAATCCAGATACAATTTTTTTAAATTCCATTTTACGCACCTTTCTCAGTCATAAACAAATTCTGCATCATACTCCGTTATTTCCCCACTATTTGCATCGATTTCTATTTCATATTCTGTCGTCCCGGATATGAAATCTATTTGGTAGCATGCGAACCCGTCATCATGCTCAAACGATGTTTCCGTAAAAACAACATCTTTTCCCGAAACGCCTGCTTTCTCAAGCGCTATTACCTTTGCTTCCTCCAGAGTGAGCGAGACATCATTTTGCTTTGCACTGTCTGTTTTGTTTTTTCCGGCTTTAGCAGCATTGTAGTTTTCGATGTCATAATCATAAGAAACGATTTCTCCGGAATAGGCATCAATCTCATAATCATATTCCTTCGTGCCGACATAGAATTCTACATCATACACATACCTTCCGTCGTCTTTTTCCAGTTTGACGGACAGGAACGTTACTTCACTCTCTTTGAGATCAGCATGCATTAATGCCGCCGCCTTTGCCTCTTCCTCTCCGATGACTTCTTCGGATTCAGCCTTTGCCACATTGTCAGTATTGCCGGCGCCTGATAGAGCGGTTGTTTCTTTGCTTATCTGCAGACTGTTCTCAACTGCTGTCTGTGATAATTCGCCGCTAATGCTTCCGCCTGCCCCCGTGTCGGTTCCTGTACATCCCGCAGCTGTCATTACGCAGACAGCTGCAAGTGCAAGTATAAGATGTTTTCTCATATTAAAAACTCCTTTCGCTTTGGTTGCTTATATTATTATCCGAATATATTAAAGAGTTATTAGAAAAACATCTTAAGGAAATAACTCCCCTCCCGGAAAACGGACTATAAAGATGCTTCCTTTATTGAGTTCACCTTCTTCTTTCCTGAGGCTGACTTCATACGTCTTAGTGTTCAGGGACACTTCTGCGAGGATATATAAATTTGCCGGGTTCCTTATGAACGTCCGGATGCGGGCGGTCAGATTTTTCACAATGATTTTATTCAGTTCTGTATCATCTTGAGCGATCAGCATTTTCATGTATATCACTTCCGGGAATCCCATACCAGGAAAGTATTGGAAAACAGTTCGCATTCCCATCCTGTTTTGGCATCAAGCAGTTCATCGTTTATAAAATGGTTTTTTCCAGATATAACTGTCAAAAGGAACTCTTTACTACGGCTGAGTTTTGACAGGTCTTCTGATGATTCTTCCCAAGGATGATTATGGTAATTTTGTTTTATTTCGATCTGCCCTGTATTCCAGCAAGCGATATAGTCAAACAGAGAATGATAAATAAAATCTTTTTCATATTGCTCCATGCGTTACATCCAGAAATATGAAAGGATCCCCAGACCGAAGATGTCTCCTGTCGCGTGGGCTATAAAGAATGGTAATAGGTTCCTGTCCTTTGACCGGCGATACAGAAGATACATAAATATGCCAAACAGCAGCCCTATCCCAAGAGCCGAAAGCATCCCCTGATAGGTGTGGAAGCTGACCCTGATCAGCAGAGAGAACAGGACAGCCCATTTCAGGTGTTCTTTCCTCACCGCAAGGCAGATGCCGAGGAAATAAAGCTCTTCATATACGCCGTTGAGCAGGGCGTATATCACACCGGATATCGTTTCACTTCCGAGAAAAGCGCCGATCGGCCCCGGAAACGGGAGGACGCCCGTCAGCGGATCGATGAGCAGAAAATAGATATCAAGCAGAAGTGCTGCGGCAAGGAAGATCAGGACACCGCAGGCGACAGCTTTTAGGTTGAAACGTATCGTCCATGCTTTGAAGTCGAAGCGGCGCAGCCACAGATACAGCAAGGCAAGGAGCAGAAGTCCCGCCTGCAACGCCAGTGCTCCGTAGTTATCCGCTGCGGATAAAGTAAGGTTGTCATCAACAGTTGTCGCGCCCTGTATCAGCGCGATATACGATACGGTTGAGGTATAGATGCCCTCGCCCCACAGAATCAGGGTAAGGACGAGAATATCAAACCATTTCAGATTGTTAATTTTTTCTTTGTTTTGACGGTTAAAAATCAATTGTTGGTCCTCCTATATACGTTCTGCCGCGTCGTATTTCCTCCATTTTCTGAACAGCAGTACCAGCATGATCACGATCTCCGCAGCCTGTAAAATACCCATCAGAACTGTGTAGCCGGGAATCTGCTTTGTCGCTCCGCTGAACAGGATATAGTCCCATAAAAAGTGCATGATGATCAGAAAATGGATATTCCGGGTATAATCAAACATCAGCACATAGAACAGTCCGGCGACAAAGGTTGCCGCAAGCTGCATAAGAACCTGCGGCACCGGCGATCCGCCCAAAATGTTGACCGCGTGAAGGAGGCTAAAGCATACGGCAGAGATCAGAAGCGCTTTTTTGAAACCCCGCTCCTGAAACAGCCCGAGCAGCCGGATAAAAAGAATCCTGCGGAACATGGTTTCTTCCGCTACGCCGACGAGCAGCGTTACGACAAGCGGAGCTATAAACGCATACGTAAAGCTGCCGTTTGTCAGTAGATAGTAAATCGTCATTGCCACAAGAGGCAGAAATATAATCAGGAACAAAGGCAGCCTGCCACGCTCCTTCCACGGAAGGGTAAGCCTGTCTCTTTGGATAAACAGGCAGATCATAGTACCGGCTGCCAGTGCCGCAAGGAACGGAAGCATTGCGTTTATATACCCATCACCGCCATACTCTATATGATAGAAGTGATATACGATGTAATTGGAAAGACCCATCCCCAAAGTATACAGGAGAGGCCATAATAAAACTGCAAGTTTTTCTTTTTTGTTATTCATAAAACTATTTTCCTCATGTCAAATTTTCTGCTCATTTATTTTTTTAAGTAAATTTTTGTACCATTGCATTTTCTGACAGTAACGAGCCGGTAGATCGTCAGCGGAGTATTCCACGCGGCTATTCATCCTTGTATCCTCTAATATGCGCTTAATATTTTTTAAAGTAGCAAACACTGCCAAACACATCTCAAACGCAATATAAATATTTATTTCCTCATTATATCAGGGCTGTTAACTGACTTCCTATGCTATATTCTCCAATATTTTATAATATTGAAGTGAGATAATTATTAAATAGCTGAGTGCTTATATTTCTTGAGTTATTTGGTGAATGTACAGAAAATTCTGTAAAAGCTTTCAATACGTGTGGCAGATGGTCTGTATGGATTCTTTATTTTTCTCGGCAAAAACCGACCTTACATCACCCGGCAACACGCCAGTTCTTAGCGTTCTGCCGGATATTCCAAAACTTTTGATAAACCCCCTCTGTTTTTATCAGCTCCTGATGTATTCCGGATTGAACAAGCCTGCCATTGTCAAGCACAAGGATCTGGTCTGCTTCCCGGATGGTTGACAGACGGTGCGCGATAACAATTAACGTTTTATCCTTTACCAGGTCGCTGATCGCCTGCTGCAGGTGGATTTCATTTTCCGGATCAACGCTTGCAGTGGCTTCATCCAAAAGTACTATAGGCGCATCCTTCAGGATCGCTCTTGCGATGGAAATACGCTGCTTCTCTCCGCCGGACAGTGTGCTGCCGCCCTCTCCGACCATGGTCTGATACCCATTTGGCAACGCACTGATAAAGTCATGGCAGCGGGCCTTTTTCGCCGCTTCTACAACCTGTTCATGGGTGGCGTCCGGGTATCCGAACCGGATGTTGTTTTCGATCGTATCCCTGAAAAGATAGACATTCTGGAACACCATGCTCATGTTTTTCAGCAGACTGTCCGAAGTAAATTCCCGCACATCATGACCTCCGATCAGAATGCGGCCCCCCTGAACATCCCAGAATCGTGCGATCAGCCTTGTGATCGTCGTTTTTCCGCTTCCGGACGGTCCGACGATCGCCGTCATGCTTCCTTCCGGAATGGAAAAACTGACGTGGTCCAATGTTTTTACCCCTTGATCGTAGGAAAAGCTGACATCCTGAAATTCAATATCAAAGGCTGCCGGCTCAATATCTCTGCCTCCGTTATCGATATTCTTTTCTCTTTTAATCTGATCTACACGATCAAGCGACGCCTCCATGGATCGTATCATCGGCGTCAGCTGCCCCATAACTTCAACCGGCGTAAAGATGGAGAAGGACGCGATCAGAATAACAGCCAAAGTCGGAAAATCTATCTCTCCACGCAGTGTGAGGAATTGAGCCGCCAGCATAATGGCACAGGCCGTTACACGGAACACCATGGAATAGGCAACATTCATCGGCGCAAATGCCCGTTCCAAAGCATAGGAAGCATCAGCCGTTTTGTCATAGGTCGTTTCGATGGCGCTCAGATTCTTTTCTTCCATGTTGAACGACTTGATGACAGAGATTCCCTGCACATATTCAAGCGTAGCCTCTACGGCGTTTGCCTGCACACGGCGCTGCTTTGCGGTAAGTTCCCTGCCCTTTACCTGCATCCGGCCATACACCAGAAAGGAGCTGATGACACCAAGGATGAAGATGATCCCGATCCTCCAGTCAAACCAGAGAATAAAGGCGCTCATGATCACCATGCTCAGCATGCCAGTCGTGATCCGGTCAAGGACATGCATGGAATAGTTTTCAAGAAAGTTCAGATCCGTTGTGACCGTTGCCGTGACATCTCCCATGTTTCGGTCATGGAAAAATCCCATTGCAACATTCTTAAGCTTATCTCCCAGGGTGAGCCGTTCCCGCGCCACAAACTCAAAGCCTGCCGCGCTCTGCAGGCTATGCAGTCCATATTTAAAAACCATTCGTGCCAGCAGGGATCCTCCTAAGATCCACAGGATCGTCTGCCAGTCCTGCACGGACAAAGAGCCTGTCTGCAGTATTGAAAGCACATAGAATACAGCTCCCATTGGGAACATCGTTGCGACGGAATCAAGAAAACTGCAAATGAAGCCTGCGTATATTTTTTTCGACAGATCCCCGGAGAGCCGAAGAACTCTTCTGATTATTTTCAGCATGTCTGTGTCACCTCCTGACTGATGCTCCAATCCATGGCGGAAATATGGGCTTTCCACATATCCAGATAGGTCTGTGAGGATGAAAGAAGCTGCTCATGGGTTCCCTTCGCGGAGATCTCCCCGTCCTCCAGAACAATGATCTGGTCGGCGTACATGATGGTGGACAGACGATGGGCGATGACGATCAGCGTTTTCCCCTTTGTCAGCCGGTCGATAGACCGCTGTATCTTGTCCTCGTTTTCAGGGTCTGTAAAAGCAGTTGCTTCATCAAGGATTACGATGGGAGCATCTTTTAAGATCGCCCTTGCAATCGCAAGCCTTTGTCTCTCTCCACCCGACAGCCTTGATCCGGCATCTCCGGCGCCGGTATCGTACCCCTGCGGAAGCCGTTTGATAAATTCCCCGCAGCCGGCCTGTTCTGCGGCCTGTTCCACTTCTTCATCGGAAGCTTCCGGTTTTCCGATGCGTATATTGTCCCGTAAGCTTATGTTAAAGAGGAAATTATCCTGCGAAACGTAGCTGATCTGGTCGGAAAGCTCTGACAGGGAAATGTGCCTGACGTCTACGCCTCCGATCTGTATCGCTCCCGCGTTTACATCCCAGAACCGCGCGATGAGCTTTGCCAGTGTCGACTTTCCTGAGCCGGAAGGTCCGACAAGAGCCGTGACCGTTCCCTCCTTTGCCGTAAAGGATGCGCCATGAATGACCTCGGCGTCACCATAGCTGAAATGAACGTCCTTTAACTCGATCCCGGCTCCCTCGGGATGTTTGGGCTCCGCCGGCACGGGAAGTTCCTCCGCATCCAGAAGTGCCTGAATGCGCGGCTGGATCTCATAGATTGCCGAAATGTCCTGCCAGAACTCGATCATGGCCTGCAGGGATCCCGCAAGTCCCATGGACAAAAGCAGGCATAAGATGACTTCGCCAAGCGTCACAGCTCCGCGTGACAGGATGGCAACGCCCACCGGCAGAACAAAGGAAATACTGGAGGTCATCACAGCCTGCCCAATACTCATGTATGGATAGCAATGCCTGTACCACGCTGTGGTAACGTCCCGCACTTTCAATACAGCAGCTTTGAAAAGCCCCATGGAGGATGCCGTCTGGTTAAACATGCGGATGACCTCCATGCCGTTCACATATTCAACGATCGTCGCGTTCATGTTTCCGTTGGCGGCCATATATTCCTTCATCATTTCTCCACGCCCGAACATCATGCTGTAAAGAATGATGTTGCCGATGATCGCTGAGCCAAGAGAGGCAAGCACCATGCGCCAGTCCACAAAAAGCAGATAGGCGAAGACCATCAGGGGGATCAGGATACTTGCAGTCATTTCGGGGATCGCATGGGCGATCTGCCCCTCCAGACGGTCCGTATCATCGATCACGAGCTGCTTGAACTCCCCGGATGACTTTTCCTGCACCGCGCCCATGGACATCTTCGACATCTTTTTCATGATCGCGCAGCGTATATTTCGTATGATCTCATATGCCGCCTTGTGGGAACACAGGGTTGATTTTGAGAAAAGATAAAACTTAAGAAAGTACCCCATCAGCGCTGACAGGGAAAGCCCGACAGCCCATGCCGGGGTTAATTGATTATCTAACGCCCGTCCAAGCAGGACTGCGACGCAAATGTAGGGCAGCAGTCCAAAAGCTGACGACAAAACGGACAGCACAACAGAAATGCGTATCAGTGCTTTCCGCTGTGTTGCATAATTCAGGATCCCCTTCAGCGGGGATTCCCTTTTTTCTCTTCTATTCACGATGACCTCCTCCGTTTGTGAAATCACGATCGTCTGATCGGCTAAGTCGTTTAAAAACTCTGCATCGTGTGTTACGACAAGGACCAGTTTTCCCCGGGCCTTGCTCTCCTGCAAAGCTTCTTTCAGGTTGTGCATATTGCGCCCGTCCAGGCCGCTGGTAGGTTCATCCAGCACCAGGACATCTGGTCCGGCGGCCAATGCCGCGGCAATCGTGACGCGCTGTTTTTGCCCGCCGGAGAGCGAAAGCGGGTGGCGGTCCTTATATTCCTCAAGGCCGAAGCGGTTCATGACTTCTGTAATGATCTGCGGGTCGGCTTCATGGCGTTTTGACTGCCGCTTGCGGTCTGCAAGCTGCATCTCGTGTAAAACACTCTCCGTAAAAAGCTGATAATCCGCATCCTGCATGACCATATACATGCTTTGGCAGAGTTCTTGCGGAGTGACCTTTTTCCGTTTAAGGCAATGGTGCCACCTTTTAGGGCAAGAAGGCCGCACAGAGCTTTGGCAAGCGTTGTTTTTCCCGTGCCGTTCTTCCCGACGATGCCGACGATTTTCCCCTGTTCTCCCCAGGAAAGCCGGAACGTCATATCATGGATGATCTTCTGTCTTCCATAAGACACGGTCAGTCCTTCGCAGGCCAGTTCCTTTTCCCCGTTTTCGGATGGATAATGTGTTGTCGGCATGGAAACCTCACGGAAGCTCCGAAGGCCATATTGCCTCAGCTCGTTCCCGGATAACCGTTTGGCGTCCTCTGCGCTCCATATCTGACGGATCTCTCCCTGCGCCATATACACATAGCGGTCTGCGATCCCGTCAAGCCACGACAGCCGATGCTCTGATATGATCAGCGTTTTGCCCCCGGCTTTCAGTGCGGACAGCATTTTTCTTATGTCCTGAATAGCACTTTCATCCAGGTTTGCCGTGGGTTCATCCAGCAGGATCACGTCCGTTGACATGGCATACACCGATGCCAGTGCAAGCTTTTGTTTTTCTCCGCTGGACAGCGCAAAAAGGCTTTTGTCTTTCAGCCTTCCGATATTTAAGTGCGAGAATGCTTTTCCAACATTTTCGTTGATCCGCTCCGTGGAAAAGGACAGGTTCTCACAGCCAAAAGCCACCTCATCCGTGGAATTGACCGTGAAGAACTGGGACCGGGGATCCTGAAAGACCGTGCTTATGTGAGAACTGATCTCATGCGGTTCCAGTTCTTCATAAGGTGTTTCCCTAAAAAACAGTTCACCTGCCAGCTTCCCCTCATAGAATCCCGGGATCAGTCCATTCAGACAGCGGATCAAAGTTGTTTTTCCACAGCCGCTTTCTCCTGTCAGGACAAGGCATTCGCCCTGACGGACCTGCAGACTGACGTTTTTCAGCGCATCTGCCTGCGCAGCCGCCTCATACTGAAAGTTAAGGTCTCTGATTGTTATGATATTCATGCCAGACCTCCCAACAGCCCGAATCTTCCGCAGGATAATGCTGTCAGATTGCTCCCCACAGCAAGGATCAGATAGACCACATCCCGGCGTCTGATTTTCATGGGAATGCGCATCCCCCTTGGCGCAGGATTTTCCACTGCCCTTGTGACGGCGGCTGCCGCCAGTTCATCTGCAATCTTCACGCAGCGCATCATAAAAGGGACAAGCATGTACTCGGTCGTTAAAACCGGAGTTTTTAAAAGGCCCGCGAATGTCAACGGAATGCCCCGCGTTTTCATGGCGTCCCTGATCTGAGACAGTTCCTGCCGGATCGTGGGCAGGAATCGCAGGGCGATTGCCAGCGCGAGCGAGGTTGATTTCGGGCAATGCAGCTTTTGCAGTCCGGCCATCAGCTCGCTGACACTCATACTTTTTAACGATAGCAAAATGACGCCGATTAATGGGGCCATCTTTCGCAGCAGGAAAATCGGCCTTTCAACCGCCTGCGGTACATCTGTATGTGACACCAGCGCATACAGCCCGGCAATAAAGCAAAACCAGAGCCCGAGCCTGACCGCCTCTTTGGGCAGGCGAAGATACAGTAAAAAGCCCATCAAAAATGCGATCTCAACAGCCATCCCTACCGGTGAAAAGATCCAGAAAATGCACACCCCGGACACGATGATCTGAATAATAAGAATCCGCGGGTCGATGCGATACATCATACGACACCGGCTTTTTCAAAATGCTTTCTCAGGAGCGCCTTCGCGATAACTGCACCGAGGATAATCGCAGCAATCGTTACGGGAACAGCCACGTATCCGGCAGTGGTATGAGCGGCGGCGATCAGCGCGTCTGATGTTTCCTCAGGATAGCCCAGGTTATAAACATAGGCTGGATAATAGTAAATCGGGGCAATCGCGCCTAGATAATACGCGACAGTATATAACCCAAAGGAAACCGTGAGCGTTTTATAATTCTGATATCCGGTCCTGCTCACAAGGATCTCTCCGACAATGCCAAGAACGATCATCCAGATCAGAACGAAAAATCCTCCAAACAATGCCCAAAGGATACCCACAAGCGCGCAGATGCCGATCACAGCACCTTTCTTATGTACCTTCGCCATCACAAGCATGTACAAGGGTGCGGAAAAAAGAGCTATGATCGCAACGGAATACATCTGCAGGGTCATACTCAGCGCCATCAGAGACCCCGCCAGCATGGTTATGACAAACAGCAGCGCCCCAAAGATACCGATCATGGCGATATCTTTCATCTTTAACCTGTTTTCTTTTCTGTTACTCATGAAGAGCACCTCCAATCAATATTAGTTATAAAAACTTTCCCTCTTATCATTTCTGAACAGTTTAATCATGAAAAAACATCGTCAGGACGCTCCCGCTTCTGTCTTGCAGGCAGCGGTACTAATGAATTTTCGTCGTTTACACTTGAAAATTCAAAGTGCCGGCCGCAAGGCAAAACCTTTCCGATGTTATTTTTCATGATTACAACTGACTCTTCATTATGAAGCGGGAAGTATTAGTTAGTTAGATTTCGCTAACATTTGTAAGCATACCAATATTTCGCTTCACTGCGTGTCACGTTCCGAAGTTTTCGTATCACAAAAAGAAAAAACTCGCGCACCTTTCAGATGCGCGAGGCTGTAAAGCTGAATCTCTATTTGTTGGTTTTCAGCACTTCTCCCGGAGATACCCCATAGTGCTTACGGAAAAGACTGATGAAATAGCCCGTATGGGAATAGCCCACCATCCATGCGACATCATGAACGGTGTACTGCCCTTTTTTCAGCAGCATTTGTGCAGTTTCCATCCGTTTTTGTACGATGTATTCATTGACCGTTAAGCCAAAGCAGTGTCTGAAACCCTCTTTTAGCAGCTGCTCGTTAATCGCTGCTGTTTTAGCCAGGCCTGAAATCGTAAGGGGATGCGCGTAGTTTTTGCTGATATAGTCTCTGGCTTTTAACAGAGCGTCATAGTCATGACTGCTCATACGGATGCCAAAGTCATTTTGAGGCGAGCGGCAGATCACTTCATCACAATACACTGCCAGAAGTTCAAATACTTTTCCATGAAGATACATTTTTTTGAGATCGTCAGGCAGGCTGCAGCTTATGATCTCTGCCAGGATTTTTGCAACATTGGGCGTGTATGTATAAAGTCTTGCCGGAAGGCTGTTGTTCATATCAAACAGCGCGCCCCGTTCCCGGATGCTGGAAAGAACGCTTCCAAAGACACTTTCTTCAAGCGTTATACTTATGCTCTTGAATCGTCTGTTTTTTGCTATTTTGCTTATGCATTCCTGAATCACACCGTATCTGACCTGGCTTTGCTGGGCTCCAATAGAAAACGGATATGTAAGACCATCTTTTTTGTAAATCCATTCCATTTGCCCCTCCATGCAGAAAGACAGCTGGAATAGGTTCAGATCATTGTGTGTTGTTATCATTTCGACATCTTCAGGGGAAACAAAATCGGTAGTTGTCAAAAAAAGCCCCGGTGTAACCTCGATGTTGTCATATGTTCCGGCGAACATGTCGTTTGAAATATAATAATCAGACCCATCCACTTTTTTCGCCTTTTGAAGATGCTTTGAAGACCGGACGTTGATAGACGAGGGTACATACCTGAGGTCTGGGTAGGACAAGATCATGCGAACCATCACCTCTTTACATGTAGTTAGATATTGCTAACTACATTATACCGTCCTATGTCATGGAGAACAAGATATGTACAGTGAAAATTCACTGGAACAGGAAGGTTAAGCAGAGCGCACTGTACCTTTTTCCTTTTGAAGGATATAGATTTCTTTTAAGTAATCTTCACCGGAAGTATGAAGCTTCATTCTATAACACCCGTCCTTTCAAATCGCAAGAGATTATCTCGCGTTTTCAAAGTAGCAAGACGCAAATTCAATATTTTCATCTGTCCATTCCCCAGAACGGGACACAGCCCCGTTTTCCATGAACACCATATAATCGCAGCAATGAGCTACAAGTTCCGGGTCGTGGGTGATAATCATTTGCGTTTTGCCCATTTCAGAGAGTTTCTGGATACACGCAGAGACCTCCTTCATATGTCGGTAGTCCAAGCCGCTGGTAGGCTCGTCGTACACGATGATTTCTTTATGGGAAGCAATTGCCCCTGCTATGGCGACACGCTGCTTCTGTCCGCCGGAAAGAGACATGGGGTGCTTATCTTCGAATGCCAGCAAATCCAACATCGACAGGATGTTCTGAGCATACTCTCTCTTTTTTTCTTCCGCTATATCCTTGACGCCAAGCGTCACTTCATCAAGCACGCTCTCGGCAAAGAGCTGATGGTTTACGTCCTGCATAACCATATAACAGAGTTTCAGCCGCTGCTTTGGCTTATATTCCTTGCCCATAAAAGCGAACGTACCGCGCATTTTCCGCTCCAGGCCGCATAAACACCGGGCCAATGTTGTTTTGCCTGCGCCATTATTTCCCAGCACGGCGACAACGGCTCCTTTAGGGATCGTCAATTTTTCAACATGGAGAAGATTTTTCTTTTTGACATTAAAGCAGAAGTCCCTAAGCTCCAACCCCTCCTTTACTCTTTTATTTTTAACACACTGCGGAACAAAACGGCTCGTTCCCCTAAGCCCCATTTCATGCAGATCGCTCAGCGGTTTTTTAAAGAAGGCCGCTCCGGTAAATTCCTGTTCAATTTTCCCATCTTTGAAATACAGTACCCGGTCTGCAAGGAGGCGAAGCCAATCCAACCGATGCTCTGCTACAATGACGGTTTTTCCCTGCGCTTTCCACAAGCGCAGAATGTTCTCTAATTCATGGATGGTTCCTATGTCCAGGTTTGAAGTTGGCTCGTCTAAAACCAATACATCAGGCTGCAGGGCATGAACAGAGGCGCAGGCTATTTTCTGTTTTTCACCACCGGACAGCGAAAAAAGATTTCTTCCAATCAACGACTCCAAGTGCATTGCGGTCACGGTGGTATCAAAACGTCGCAGGATCTCGTCGCGATCCATACCCATATTCTCGCAGGCAAATACAATCTCCGTATCTGTTATCAGCGTGTAGAATTGTGCCTTGGGATTCTGGAACACGGAGCCAACATATGGTGCCAGCTCGTGCAGCTCGACCTCCTCCGGGTTCTTGTCCTCGACCTGAACTTTACCGGTAAGCGTACCTTCATAGTAGTTTGGGATCAGCCCATTTATTAACCGGCTGAATGTGGTTTTTCCACTGCCTGATTCCCCGCACAAAAGGACGATTTCTCCTTTGGAAATTTGTATGGAATTATCAAAGATAGCCGCGTCATTGTCGGCGTTTTCATAAGTAAAAGATACATTCTCAATATTTATCAAAGGGAAATCTCCTCCTTAAAGCAGTTTCTGCTACCATCCCCAGAAAGTTGAGAGAACAAAGCAAGTGATGACCACGATACAGAACAGCAGTGCAGCGCCGTCCTGCCAATGAAATCCAATCGGGCAGATATTGGTACGCCGTACAGGGGCATCTAACCCTCTCGTCAGGGCGGATGTTGACAGTTCATTCCCGATTGTGACAAGACCGGTCAACAGCGGCACCATCCGATACTCCAGCATTTCCATAGGATTGCGCCACGATCCGACTTCCCGAAGCCGCATGGCATCCCGAATCGCTCTGTATTCCTCCCGTATCGTGGGAAGAAAACGAAACATCACGGATACCGGGATTGAAAACTTCTTGGGTATATGCAGCCTGTCCATAGCTGCAACAAACTCGCTTACCGTGGTTGTCAGCACCAGAAGGCAAAACATGGACATTCCCGGGATCAGCTTTGTAAACATGGCGATCATTCCGGTAAACAGAAGGTTGAACAGGGGTGATACATGCGGTATCAGCAGGCGGGGAACCGTCGCCGTGATTAAATACATCACTGCATAATAGGCTGCAATGTGCGGTTTCTTGAGCAAAATGAGGAATAGCAACGGAATCGCGGCAAGGCACGGCAGTACAAAGTTCATAATTCCGAAACTGTCGCTTGAAATCATAACGCTGGAAACCGTCAGGCAAAGCAGGATCTTTGTCCGCGGATCAAGAAACATCTGCTTTGCTGTCGGCTTTGTGTTTCGCAATACTGTTTCCATCAGACCAACCCACTTCTGATAAAGTGTTTTTTCAACACAGCCCTGCCAAGCAGACCGCCAATCATACCCCCAACAAAGGCAGAAAGGATAACCAAAGGCAGCATCCACCAATAGCTGAGCCAGCCGGAAACCGTGTACATAAAATCCTGCCCATATGTTGCCGCGTTTTTATCAAGCCACTCTGCGCTGGCGTTCAGCCAATGAATATAATTGGCACAGGATGTGATATTAAGGACAGCATACCCCAGAAGGGCACGCCTGGCGCTCTGGTAGTTTCCGGACTTCATAATCAGCTCTACGATCAGGCTGATAATAATTCCGCAGATCAGCGCGTCGGGCCCCATGCCTGTCAGTAAAAGAACAACGCCATTGACAATCTCAAAAATCAGGATCATTCCAAATTTTTTGATCTTGGTAAAGTAAAGCATCATTGGAATACCAAGGATAATTGCAGCAACAAACGGAATCAGCATAAAGCCAATGGGCGTCAGACCGATCGCTACAGCAATCAACACACCTCCTATGACATTGACCGCAGTAAAAACACCCACGTTCATCAGGTCTTTTCCGTTCAGCCTGTTCTTGTTCTTTTCTTTTTTCATGTTAAGAGATCCCCTTCCTGTCAAAAATGATTTCGTTTATTTCAAGAACTCTTCTGGCGTTCTTGCCGCTATTTGACCTTCCATGCCAGACTCTCGTTTTGCAGTGAATAGAGGCGATGGTACAAACCATCCCTCTGCATCAATTCTTCGTGTGTACCGGATTCTATCAGTTTCCCTTCGCTCAAAACTACGATCTTATCGCAAGCTACTATGGATCGCAGTTTATGGGCGATGATCAGTACCGTCTTGTTCTTGATAAGTCTTCCGATAGCCTTCTGAATTTTTGTTTCGTTCTCAGGATCAATGGACGCTGTACTCTCATCCAGCAGGATTACAGGCGCATCCTTCAGGAATGCGCGGGCAATCGAAAGCCGCTGCCTTTCGCCGCCGGACAGGGTCATTCCGTTTTCTCCGATTACAGTATCATAACCCTGCGGGAGCCACTCTATAAATTCGTCGCAGCAGGCCAGCTTTGCCGCGGTCAGAACTTCCTCATGGGTTGCATTCTCTTTCCCAATCCTGATGTTGTTGTAGATCGTATCATTGAACAGCACCACGTCCTGAAAAACAAAAGAGTAATTCTCCAGCAACGTGTCCGGAGCAACTTCATTAATATTGATGCCTCCCAGAGATACGCTCCCCCTGTTTACGTCCCAGAAACGGGCAGCAAGCCGGCAAAGGGTGCTTTTGCCGCAGCCTGACGGGCCCACCAGCGCAGTGATCTGTCCCTGCTTCGCTGTAAAAGAGACATCGTGCAACACATCCTCTTCATTGTAAGCAAACGACACATGATCAAAGGAAATATCAAAAGATTCCGGCTGCAAAGCCTCGTCTCCCTGCTGCTCCGGATAATCCATCAGGTCCCGAATCCGCCCTGCACTGACCAAAGAAGAAATCATTACACCCAGCGATTCGCACGCCTTGGTCAGAGGCTCGTAAACCCTGACCGCGACAAGGAGAAACAAGAGAAATGTAAACAAACTGATCTCTCCCGAAATCAGGAGTGTGGAACCGGTGACGATGACAAGCCCTAAACCGATCCGCATAATGTTATGAGACAGGCCAATCGTAAAGCCAGACAAAAATTCGTACAGAACAAGTCCCCTTAAAACGCGCTTGATGGTGGCTGACAGACGGTTTTGGTAACCTTCCATTGTTTCCGAGGAACGAAGCACCTTTATATTTTCCAGATACTCCTGTAAACCGTCGCTGATGTCCAGCTTCTTTTGCCTGTTTCTTTTATTTGTCCCCTCAGAAATGATCCGGCACAAAGACATGGCGATCACGACTAACGGGAGACAAATCGCCAGGCTCCCAGCCAGTTTCCAGTTGTAAAATGCGAGGATGACAATGACCGTCACACCCGACAGAAATCCTCCTATAAACTCTGCCACGCTCGTAGACAGGGCCAATTCCACAGTGGCAACATCATCCATAACCGTAGATGTTAAATCACTCAAGTCGCGCCGCCCGATATAGGAGAGCGGAAGCCTCCGGATTTTGTCTGCGATCTCCATGCGAAGCCGCATATCTTCTTGTGTGGAAGTCAGATACTTCTTTCGGTATGTCATGCGGTATGTATAATAAATTGCGTACAGCAGTAAAAGTGCAGCTCCCCAATATCCCCACAGGGGAATGCTTCCTTGTGTTATGCCAAAGTATCGGTTCATCATTTCATTTGCAGCCATTGCAAGCAAGAGAACGGGCAGCAGCGCAGCAAGATTGAACAGACACATATACAAACCGGATTTCAAGATGTTCCTACTTCCCTCGTCGCTAATGCGATAGATTCTTTTAAGCATATTGTTCCTCTCCAATTCTCCAGGAAATACTGCTCTGGTACTCTTCATACATCCTGGTATATACACCATGCATTTCCATCAGTTCACGGTGGGTCCCTTTCTCAACAATCTTTCCCCGTTCAAGAACACAGATTTGATCGGCGTGTATAATGGTGGAAAGCCGGTGGGCAATCATAATGACGGTTTTCCCTCGCAGCAGTTCGTCCAGAGCTTTCTGTATCAGGTATTCATTTTCCGCGTCAGCAAACGCGGTTGCTTCATCCAGCAACACCACAGGGGCGTTTTTCAGAATTGCACGGGCAAGGGCAATGCGCTGCATTTCACCTCCGGAAAGATAGATTCCCTTTGTCCCGATCACCGTGTCGGCGCCCTGAGGCAGCTTTTCTAAAATATCGTCGCACTGCGCCAGATGGAGGGCGCGAAGAATATCATCACGCGAGGCGTCTGGTTTAAAAACAGCGACGTTTTCTATAATCGACATCTTAAATAAATTCGTGTCCTGAAATACAATACTCACCTCCTCCATCCATTGCTTATAGTCCATTTCCCGTACATCCACTCCGCCGACCCGGATACCTCCCTGATCGACATCCCAAAATCTCGCAACCAGATTCGCAACGGTACTTTTTCCGCCGCCGGATTCCCCCACCAGCGCAGTAATCGTACCCTCCGGTACATCTAAAGAAACATCGTCCAGAGCTTTTCCGGCAGCCTCGTCATAAGAAAACGAAACATGGTCAAGGGATATATCATACCCCGTCGGAAGCTGCGGCGTTTTCGTTTCCGGCAGCGGCTTTTCCTGCAAAATCTGATCGATCGCGTCCAGCGACGCCCTGGAGAGCATCAGATTGGATGAGCTGTTCATGATACGTGCCAGGATCGTTACGACGGTAGGAATCAGAACCGAAAAGAACAGAAAACTCAACACCGTTTTTTCAGGGTTGCTGCCTGTATTAAACAGGATTATGCCGCCGGGGATCAGGAAAAAGAAGATACCGTTAATTGCGGCATGGTAAGCACTGTCTGCATTTTGCATGGAGAGTGCGTATTTCAGCAAATAATCGCCATACTCTTTTACCGCAGCTTTATAGCGCTGGAAAGAATTCGCTGTCTGCCTGAACACCTTTACAACAGCAACGCCCCTGACGTATTCTGTGACGGCATTGCTGATGTCCTCGGCAGACTTTTGATATTGCTTGGCAAAGCCTTCACTTTCGTCCTTCAGCATATAGTAAAGGATGCCAAAGCCAATCAGGATCGGGATCAGGCAGATGCAGGACAGCCGCCAGTCGTATACAAACATAAATACGAGAAAAGCAATCGGCAGCGCAACCGCTCCTGCGAAGTCTGGAATCTGATGTGCGATCAGCGTTTCCAGATTGTCCGAGTTCTTTTCAATAATTTTTCGCTGTTTCCCGCTGGGATTTGTCGTGTGATACCCCAAAGGCAGCTTCCCAACGTGTCGAACAATCTGTATCCGCAGCTTTGCAACCGTATTAAAAGCTGTGATGTGGGAAAACAGCAATGCTGTCCCGTATAATCCAAATGACATAAGGATCAGGGATACGGCACGCCAGCCCATATCGACCATATAGGTCTGATCCAGTGAAGAAATATTACCAAGAGACTGAACAATCTCTTTTGCCACGTTATACACGCACACAAAGGCATATAGGTTGATGACCGAGGAAACAGCAGATAATACAATGGCGATAACCATTGTGATCTTGAACATTCCCATATGCCGGAAAAGTCGCCCCAGCACCCCTTTTTCTTTCATACCGTCTTTCATACCGTCAACTCCTTTATTTGCATATTGGTTAGACTAAGCTAACCTTAGGGCCAAAATATTTGCCTCTCGCGAGGCATTTGAAACGTTGTTTCAATTGTGATCATACAGCTTGTATCGCTTATTGTCAAGCTGTTTCTTTCTTGACATACTGCATTCACTCCTATAAAATAAAAACAACGTTTCAATCTTTCAGAAAGAGAGGGTCCACATGAAACGAATTGCCGGTGTATCAGAACGCTTATTAGAATGTGCCAGAAGCGAATTTTTAGATAAGGGGTTTCAGGCTGCCTCCATCCGGGAGATTGCCAAAAAAGCAGAAACCAGCTCCCGTGCTGTCTATACGCGCTTTCCCAATAAAGAGGGCCTTTTTGACGCAATTGTGTCGCCTGTTTCAGACGGGCTTATCGAACTATATCAGAACTATGCGGATCAGTTTTGGTCAAAGGATATAGAGGCGGAAGGAGCAGATGCCGTTTCATTTGATGATACTGCAATTTATGTTGACATGATCGACTATATTTATGATCACAAAGATGAGTTCCTGTTGATGCAAACATCTTTAGAGGGCACACGACATACGGCGCTGATTGAGAATTTGACTGACAAGAATCTTTCCTATATTTCCATATGGCCAGAACCAGCAGAAGGTACCGGGAAAGATAAAGACCTGATGATAAAAGTGCTGTATATGCTGACCAATTCCTTTTACGCATCTATGTTTGAACCTCTCCGCCACAACATGAACCGCAGGGAAGCACGTTTTTATGTTGAGACGCTATGTGCTTTTTTTGTTACAGGAATTAATTGTCTGTTAAAAAAGCAATAATGCTATTAAAACTGTTTATATCAAAATGAGCCGACGATCACAGTCATAGACTGTCGATCATCGGCTCTGCATCTGTGCGTCCGGCTCTCGGATGATAGTGATATTACCTTGTTTGAAATTGATCAGTGTTTCCGATCTGCATTTGGGACAGTATAGCGGAAAGTTCTTTAACTCTGTGTCTGTACGGATTTTTGTTCTGGTCTTTCCACCGCAGGTGGGGCAAAGTATCCACTTTGACCCTTTCATGACAAACACGGTTTATTCTCACTCAAAAGATTTGCTGACTGAATTGTACGCATGCTCCACCATCCTTTCTGTTTGAAAGATCGACACTCCCGCCAAGCTGGTGTACCAGCTGTTTTACCGTATATAGTCCCAGGCCGGAGTGTCCTTCGCCGCTTTGCCGGGCTTCATCACCCCTGTAGAATCGCTGTGTTGCGCGTTCTAAATCTTTTTTGCTGAATCCGCACCCCGTATCACACACTCGATAGATGATGGCTTTCTGGTCTGCGGATGCGGAGAGCAGGATTTTCCCATTTGCAGGCGTATAGCGCAGACTGTTGGATACGAGATTATCAAAGATGCGATCCAGCTTGTCCGTATCAAGGGAATATACAGCATGTATGCTGGCATCATCACATAACTCGATGGAAACGGCTTTTTCCTTCGCCTGCAATTCGTAATGCTTTATTTTCTGGGAGAGGAAATCATACAAGTCCACCTCTGTGAGTTCTAATTCTTTTCCGGCTTGCTCGGACTCGGAAGCGGCCTGCATTTGCTGGACGAGGTTGCTGCATTTCTGGGCGTTTTCCTCAATGACAGACAAATACCGCTGCGATCTTTCCGGATTCATGTTTTTACTATCCAGCAGGGATTCTGTGTAAGCCAAGACAATGGAAATCGGGGTCTTTAAGTCATGGGCCAATGCCTCAACCATCTCCACGCGCTCCCGTTCCATTTCCCACTGGGTGGAAAGGGATGTTTTTAATTCCTCCTGCATTTCCGAAAAGGCGGTACAAAGTTTTCCCAATTCGTTTTCTGAATAATAGTTGATCTCGAAATCCAGATCCTTGTCCTTTATCTTCCGTGCCGCCTCCATTAAAAGCTGCAAAGGCCGATTGATCCGCTTAATGAACTGCTTGGAAAACAACATTGTAAACAGGATGATATATATTACAGGTGAAAACAGGGCGACGGCAATCACGCCCAATACCCATCGGCCGCCGCTGCCTGAAGCGGATATTTTCACCTCATAAACAAGGGCGACGGCACCCTCCATTTTCCCGTCCTCGCCCGTAAGCGGGATCACATGCAGGTATGTATTCTTATCCGAATAGACCTCTGTGGTGTTCAGATGGTTGATGAGGTCTGCCTCCGAGGAGAAGATCGGGTCGGTATTTGTCCCATAGAGGACGGCTGCGCTGCTGTCAACGACCTGATAGGAAATGTCATCACCTTCGATGGAATTCTTCAGCCCTTCTTCATTGTCCGGGGACAGTAACTTTGTGTTTTCACTCCGCACATACTGATCGATAGACGGAATCTGCAGTTCATAATGATTTGCCGGATAAATGCCCCTGTTCTGTTCCATCAGATACAGGGCGGCGGCAAGGGACCATGTGATCAGCGTGGCCACGATGGAAGCAACGGCGATCCATGTAACCGTCATACGGAAGCCGCCGACAAGAGATTGTTTTTTCATCCGCTCGCCACCTCCTATATGCGGTTCCATTTGTAGCCGATGCCCCATACCGTGGAAATATACTCCGTGTCAGGGGAAGCTAAAGCAAACTTCTTCCGTATTTTTCGGATATGCTCCACAACGGTATAGGAGTCTCCTTCAGAGTCGTATCCCCATACTCTTTCGTAGATATGTTCCCTGGAAAAGACCTGACCGGCATGGAGCGCCAGAAGCTCAACGATGTCATACTCCCGTTTGGACAGGGAGATCGCTTCCTCGCTGATTTTTACGCTGTGCTCCAGCAGGTCAATGCCGAGCTCATTGAAGTACAGCTTTGTGCGCTTTTTTTCAGCGTTGATGTATTGCGACCGCTGTTCCCTCCGGAGGTTCGCGTCGATCCTTGCCAGAAGCTCCCTGAGCCCAAACGGTTTGGAGATATAATCGTCTCCGCCGAGTGTCAAAGCGCGGATTTTATCACTCTCCGCCTGCTTTGCGCTCAGGAACAGTATGGGGCATAACACCTCGTCACGGATTTTCCGGCAGACCTCAAATCCGTCCATCTCCGGCATCATAATATCAAGGACAATGAGCTCCGGCTGCTTTTTCGCAAGGACCACGCCGTCCACTCCGTTATATGCTGCCAAAACCTGATGACCCCGCGCCTCAAGCTCGTCCTGCAGGAGCGTAACCAGCTCTTTTTCATCGTCAATAATCAGTATTTTACTCATTTACTATCGGCTCCTTTTTACTGCTGCTGACATACAGGTTATGCCGGATCATCTGCGCAAGTCAAGTCTGCGGCCGTCAGCTGGCCGCATATTCGGCCAGCTTAAATACGACCCCGCCTGATCCGCCATCCTGGTATTGATACAGGATACGGATATCTGTAGAGAACCAGAGTGTTGTTTCTCCAAAAGATACCTTAAAGCACTCTGTCTCACCATAGGGAACCGTGATTGTCTCCGTTCCCTCGTATTTGATCTTCAGCATGGAGATGCTGGCAGTCAGGGGAACGGTGTCATTCAGCTTGTAGGTTTTCCCGTTTTCATAGGAAACGGCACCCAAAATGACCATGAGGGATTCGTTATCGAAATAGGCGGACGGTAAGGAAACGGTCTGACTCGAAGATTTCGCCCCCTTTGTTTCCACCTCCCAGCGGTCTGAATAATTCGTATTTACTTCAAAACTTTCATAAGGGGCCGCTTTGTTGTAATAGGAGGAAAGAGGCATGAGCGTGTCCATCGCTATCGTGACGCCGCTCTCGATCACCGTTTCGTCCTCATAGCTCTTTGTTTTCTGAATCTCGCAAGTCTGGGCGGCCAAGTCCACGGTGATGGCAATTTCGGCAGTACCGTATTCCTCACCTTTGCTGTTGTAAATCACATAGGAAGCCGTTTGGTGTGCTGCCCACGGTATCGTTTCGATCACGGGCAAGGCTTCCGCATTTGGGGCGCTCTGCTTTGTCTGCAGGTTCCAAGCGGCACAGCCGCTTAAAAGCAGGGTGCAGCAAAGTGTAAAAACCGCAGCATACACGAAAAAGTTCTTATTCATAATGCTTTCTCCCTTCCCATTTATTGAACCAGATTACTCCGCCGACATAACAGGCGATCAGGCAGATCAGGACGGCAGCCGTGCCAATGATAAGCTGCTGCAAAACAGCGCCCGATGATATTTCCGCCGGAGGCATATTCATTCCGGCAGTAAATCCCAAATAGGCTCCCGGCAGCTTTGCCAGCCGGGACGGCCACGCCCAGGGGATGAACATCCAGACCTTATCGCCAAGTACGGTTGTTCCAATGACGGCAGCCGTCACAAGGCCGCCCATGCCGATGCCGATCGATGCCCCCGTTCCCCAGGTAAAGCTCAGCCACAAATGGAGCGCCATAAGCGGCAGCGTCCCGAACAGTTCAAGGATCATTGCAAAGATGAACATGACCCATCCGTTTACGGTTCCCGGAGAAGCGATACTCATCCCGATACAAAAGACTATCAGGGCAATCACTGTACTGACCGTATTGCAAAGAAACAGCGTCCAAAACTTTCCGGCGTACAGGGACCTTCGGGGGATGCTTGTGCTGAGATACCCTGTGAAGTTACCGGCCAGCTCTTCTTCCTGGACGATAAACGCCGCGAGAATGCTGATGGCCAGTGGAACAACGAGCGCGGCCCATGCGATGTAGAATCCCTGAAACACATAGATTTCTTCCAGGTCGCTTCGCATGGAAATATAGGCGACTCCTGCCAGAGAAAACAAGACAGGAACCAGGAAGGTCAGCCAGCGAATAGCCGTCCGCTTTGTTTTGGTCCATTCGGATGACAATACTGAAATCATTTCAACTCCCTCCTTTGAAACCATAATGCGGTAACTCCGGTCACTACAAAAAAGCCGATAACGGAAAGGATGATCCCGACGGGCAGGACCGAAGTGTCCAGCAGCGGATCGCCTGCATCCAGCATGACGCCATTGGGGTCTAATTGCAGGACAGGGCACATCATGCGCGTTCCCCAGCTCCACGGAACCACGAACCACCAGGATTTTTTGACGACAAACATTCCTACCGTCAACCCGGCAAAACCTACTCCCATGCTGGCAAACATGCCGTTCCATGTCGCAGCCCATAGCTGGATCGGAATAATCGCAAGGCACGAGAGCCACGCAAGGAAATCTGCTGACAAGATCGTTTTCCACGGAATATCCCATTTTCCATCGGTGATCGTAATCAGTCCGGAACAGATCGTCGCCACAAAGAGGATCAGCGTTGCGATGAAAGTAAAGATCACCATAGCGGTCACTTTGTTGACCCAGATCTGTCCGGGAGAATACGCATGTGCGCGTAAGCTGCGGTAGTTTCCCGCCTTTCTCTCTTGCAGGTCGATCAGGTATGCAAATAGCGCAATGCCAAGAGGCAGGAATACGACCGTCCAGATATTGAACACCATTGTATTCACGTGTTCCCAGCCTCGCACAACATCCTTCGGCATGAGCCAGATGCTGGGCATCGCCTGAAGGACAAAGAACAGCGGCAGCAGGATCACAAGTTTCTTTGTAATAGTTCTTCTGTATTTCAGCAATTCAGACCGCAACCCATTCATCTGCGCGCGCCTCCTTTGATCACCTCCATGAAGAACGCCTCCAGATCCTCGTCCCGGTTTGGCGTTCCCTGGAACATCAGCTGCCCTTTATTGATGATGCCGATCTCATCCACGACCTGCTCCACCTCAGAAAGAATGTGGCTGGAAAGGATCACTGTCATTCCCTTTTTCGGGAAGGTGGCAATCAGTTCACGCAGCTCCTGGATACCTACCGGATCAAGCCCGTTGGTCGGCTCATCCAGTATTAGCAAGGAGGGATCATTCAGCAGGGCAATGGCGATTCCAAGCCGCTCCTTCATGCCGTGCGAGAACTGCGAGGCACGTTTGCTGCCGGTGTCCTTCAGATCAACGGTTTCCAAAACCTCGTAGATTTTGTCTTTCGGGACGCCCAGCAGCTTTGTATGAACAAGCAGGTTTTCCTCGGCTGTCAGGTTTCCATATAATGCGGGCTCCTCAATCAGCGAGCCGATTTTGGCAAGATGTTCCCGCTTCCAGGGCTCACCGTCAAAGAGGATTTCTCCTTTTGTGGGACGGAGCAGCCCCAGGATCAGCTTCAGAGTGGTGGATTTCCCCGCACCATTCGGGCCGAGTAGACCGTAAATGGTATTCCTCTTGATTTCCAGCGAAACACCGTTCACGGCAAGCTGCCCGGAGAAGTTCTTTGTCAATTCTCTTGTTTCAAGAATATTGTCTCTCATCGTATTAACCGTTCCTTTCTTGAAAGCTGTAACTTTCCGTTTACAAGCATAGGATACGGGACAATTATCAAGAAACTATCATGATTTCAAAAAAGTTGTTAAGAATATAAAAGCACGGCGGCTAACCCGGTAAAGTCGGGAAAGCCGCCGTGTTAGAAAAGGTTATAGCAGCGTTGTTGGAGTTACATTTTGAAAAACAATCATGCCATCAAAGGTGGCCTGCGGAATTATTTCTACTGTATACGCGGATTTCATCTTTTGCTGAACACCAGATAAACTGATATTAAGTGTCGTGATTGTTTGTTTACTTTCCGCAATTTCTTTCCATGTTTCATCATGTGCTGCGCTTGCAAAGTCAATAAAATATAACCGATCTTCTGAACTGTTGAGCTGCCTATTCAAATCGTTTGAATTGATTACTTTCACGACCTCATATCCGCTTGTTTCCAGTTGAGAGTTAAATTCTGTTTCCTGTGCGTCTGTTCCGATTGCATAATATCCACTTCCAAGATGATTGGATAACAATTCTCCCAAACAAGTATAGCCTGCGATAGAGGTTTTTCCAATGTGTCCATTATGACCGTTGATAAATAAAACGCTGTCATCTCCATGCCGTATGAACCACTCAACTTTTTCGTACATATACTGATCACGCGTGGCATTGTAGTTATTGCTTAACTGCACATCACAGCACGCATAAATTGTTTTTACACATTCTTTTGCAAAATCAAAAGGAGTCTGACCCAACTTATCAACAATTTCTGCTTCGATCCTTTCCAGTTCTTCTGTCAATTCCAATGCTTTTTCTTTTGCGCTGTTGAGCGCAGCTTCATCCAGGGAAATCCTTTGTTCATCCGTAAGCTGCGCGAAGACTTCCTTGTACTCCTCGCTCAATTCCGGGTGTGTCTGATCGATAACAGAAAACAAAAATTCCTTATTGTTATCAAACCGCTGCACATCCATACCGTAAAAGTGCAGAGCATCTTCCTTTGGTACGGATTCGTTATAGGAACGCATCCATGCGGCCAAATCCGCAAGCTCCTGTGTGCGATAAATTTCAAAGCCTATTTCTGCAACGGCTTCCTCAGCAGTTCCGCTGCCGCCATTGATATATTGATCCACTTTGAGAGCTCCGCCGAAATCACCCTCGATGATAAAAGTACGGCAGCCATTGTTTTCTACCAATGCCTTAAACACATCGGCTTTCATTTGCTGATATTCTGCCACGCCGTGGCTTGCTTCCCCCAATCCGACTACCCGCACATCAGAAGATACAGAGAGTGCCTCTAAGTCAGATTGTGTATAGGATAAATCTGCTGTTAAGGATGATGTATTGTTACCGCAGCCTGTCATTAGTGCAAGGCAAACAATCAGGGAAAAACATATACCAATCACTTTTTTCAATTTCTTCATCATAGCATTCTCCTAACGTTTTTTAATTGTGCTGGTTTTTAACATTCACTTTCTTGTTGTTTTGCATTGCACTCTCATAAGAATAGGGCACAAGGCAAATCATAAGTATGGAAATAAGTACCATAATTGCTACAGTTGTAACCGCTGCCAGAGTGCTTCCCTCCGGCAAAACAGCATATTTAACAATTCTCAAACCGGCAGTGATCGGATAAAAATCACGAATTCCCCTTTCGATAATAAACATTCCAAAAAAACCGTACATAAAAGCGATAACGATCATAGGGTAGTATCCATTTATTTTTCTGAATCCCCAGATAATAAGCGGCAAGACAGCTATAAAAATAAATATACCCATACCAAAAATCTGTAAAAATGATTTTAAAATGTGGAAGCCCTCAATTCCCTGAAGGTGCAACAGATTTGCTCCCGCAATCACAAACAGGTAATTTATTACTGATAAAGCGATAGCCAAAACACTTATTGTAAATATTTTAGCGAGATACAGTCTTTTTATTGAGATCGGAATCGTGATGATCGATTTCAATGTCCCACTGCTATATTCCTGATTAAAGATCATCCCTCCCATAATGGTAATGACAAAGGGGAAGGAGATACAGAAGTTATTCCATATGGCAGCCATATAAAATTCTTCAAAATTACTGGCCTGACTGTCAATATTTTGTGCCATTATAAACTGCATGAAGGTCACAAACACCGAAAAGAAAGCACCTGTAATTATGATCCATATTATATTGCTTTTCCTGAGTTTTCTTAATTCACATGTTACAAGCCGCAGCATAGCCTCTTACACCTCCTTTTTCCTGTAAATGATTGTCCCGATCGAAAGCATAATAAGCGAAAAAATAACCATATAAATCAAAATTCCGGCAATAGACATTGCATAAGGCATAAAGTCCTGCAAGGTTGATTCTAATGGAAAATAGCCTATATACCATTTAAAAACAGTTACTACCGGCAACACTGCTATTTTGGTTTTGAGAATAGCTTCTCCTCCGTATCCCATGCAAAGAAATACAAAAGCAAAACAAACAACACCATATATAAAAGATACGATGTTTGAAATCACAATGTTTTTTCCAAATGCTGCAATAAATACGATGACCGGCAAAGAGGCGGCAAACATAAAAACACCGCTCAATATACTGAAACATATAAACGATTTGACCTGCATCACTTCTCCGGCAAAGCACGAAGCAACTAAACTGATACTCAGTTCTGCCAGGCAATAGATAATGGACAGTATCATAAGGGTAATGCACTTTGAGACAAAGATCCTCGTTTTACTTACCGGAATAGTAAGTATATTTTTTAAAACGTCATTTTCCGTTTCCGGCAAAAAAATCATCGTAGACAGAACGCCAAGCACACACGGCAAAAATAATATCTCTCCAAAGATGAATACCATTCTAAATAGCACTGCAAAGGATAAGTTCTGCCTGATCGCAAGAAACAACATCGGGACCGGGAAAAGAAACGCTATACTCATACTCAGGGCGATAAATCTTCTTCTTTTTAGTTTTTGAAACTCACAAAGTATCAGTTTAAGCAATTCCTTCACCTCCCGTCACCCGCTTGAAGTAATCCTCCAATGTTTCCTCGCAGGTATGGGCTTCGGATACCTCCAGCCCATTACCGACGTATGCGGCAACGATTTTTCCCACGGGCAGATCAAGATTGTACAGGCGGAGACTGTGGTCATCCTGAACAGTAAAGTGCGTTTCGTGAAATGTGTTTTCCAGAACCCTTGCCGCCTGCGCCGTGTCCGACACAACGAAATGGATATGGCGGTTACTTTTCTTCTCCAGCTCCACAAAGGTTTCCTCTTCCAGCAATACGCCCTGGTCGATGATCCCTATATCATCTGCAAGAAGAGCAATCTCCGAAAGGATATGGCTGGACAGAAGGATCGTTTTCCCTCTCTTCTCGCTGAGTTCCCGGATAAATGCCCGCACCTCCGCGATCCCGATGGGGTCAAGCCCGTTGATCGGCTCGTCCAGTATCAAAAGCTCCGGATCGTGCATGATGGCCAGCGCGATCGCAAGGCGCTGTTTCATGCCGAGGGAATATTGAGAAAACAGCTTTTTATCTTTATAGGGCAGGCCGACCAGTTCAAGTGCGTCCTGAATGGCGTGGGCGTTTGGGACACCGCGCAGCGTGGCAAAGATACGCAGATTTTCCGTTCCGGTCAGATTAGGGTAAAAGCCGGGGGACTCGATCATGCTGCCAATACGGGGAAGCAGCTTCTTTTCATTCCCGCGCAGCGGCTTTCCCCACAGCAAAACCTCTCCCTCGGTGGGGTCGGTCAGGCCCAGCATCATTTTCATTGTCGTGGTTTTTCCCGCTCCGTTTCTTCCCAAAAGGCCGTAAATCCGGCCTTTCCGCACGTGGATATTCAAATCGGCCACGCTTTTTTGCGCACCGTACAGTTTCGTCAGATTCTTTGTTTCGATGATGAACTCACTCATAAGATAAACCTCCTTGCGTGTTTTCTTTATCACTGGCAATTGCGAACCCCCTTGCAGTCGGGAAATTGTGTGACGATTCAAACGGCTTCCGCGCAAAGAACTTCTATGTATTCACTGCATCTGCTGCTAATATTCGC
>OCVV012843585.1_pt1 | contig 61116 bp, 57 predicted proteins | sample 1539721 | NCBI WGS metagenome assembly OCVV01 (sample SAMN02144230, study PRJEB22623) | gut metagenome | biome: sheep rumen | host: Ovis aries | place: New Zealand
GGTCCTCAGCGCAAGGGTGATGTTCAGCGTGCACGTGCTGGTGCTCAGAACATCGTTCCTAACTCAACTGGTGCTGCTAAGGCTATCGGTCTTGTTATTCCTGAATTGAACGGTAAGTTGATTGGTGCTGCACAGCGCGTTCCAACTCCAACAGGTTCTACTACTATCCTGCACGCTGTTGTTAAGGGTGAAGTTACTGTTGAAGGTATCAACGCTGCTATGAAGGCTGCAACTAACGAGTCATTCGGTTATACTGAAGAGAAGCTCGTTTCAAGCGACATCATCGGTATGAAGTTCGGTTCTCTCTTCGATGCAAACCAGACTATGGTTTCTAAGATGGGTGACGGCAACTCTCTCGTTCAGGTTGTTGCTTGGTATGACAACGAAAACTCTTACACTTCTCAGATGGTTCGTACTATCAAGTACCTCGCTGAACTCAAGTAAGAAAACATCTCTTTATAAACAGATTCATTCATCTGGTTATAAAAAATTTAGCTCCATCATCCTTTCGGGTGATGGAGCTATTTTTATTTGCATTAATCAAACACTATTGGCAGAAGTCACAACCAGCACAATCCTTTTTCTTGTCCTTGCACTTGCAATTGGGACTTCCGTCACAGTTGCAGACATTGTCTTTACCTTGAATCTTTCGAACAATACTTCGGATAATCAAGCTGGCAGCAACAATTAAAATGACAATAACAATAGCCAGTTGCATATTCTATTTAATAATAAAGAAGAATGACATTAAAAGAAGAATATTCATTCGGAGTGTACCGACCTTTCTTCATTCTTCATTTAATGCCATTCTTCGTTTTCATTAATTAAATTAAATCAATAGAACGACGTACAAACTTATTCAGAGCTTCGCCTGTCAACAAACCATTCTGAAGGAGAGCAAGGTCGATGAGCTGATGAACAATCTTGTCATCCTTAGCATAATCTGCAATGATGGCAGTTTTCTTCTCTTGCTGCTCATTGATTTTCTTTTCCGTGTTCGAAAGGTCGTCCTTTGACTCTTGAGGAATTTCATCCCATTTCTTGTCCTTGTTCTGCTGATTGATGGCATCGCGTCGAGCTGAAAGTCCTGCAATATCGCCGAGCACAGGTTTCAAGGCATCTGATGTTGCAGTTTCACCATCTGCCAGAACCTTTTGGATAAGCTTATGGTCTGTGTTGAGAACTACATTCAGCATATCTGGCATTTCGCCATAGAATCCCATGCCTTGCTGGATGCGACTCATGTCCTTCATTCTTCGCATATACTCACTCTGGGTAATTACCACTGGTGCAGCCGTTTCACCTAAAGCTTGAGCATCTACGTTGAACTCCAATTTCTCTATCTTTGGCATCTGAGTTTGGAACAAGCATTTCAAGATGTCCTTCTTTGGTTCAGCCAATTCCTCCTTCTTCTCATCTTCCTTCACGATGAGCTTGTCAATGACATCGCTATCTACACTGGCAAAACGGCACTTCTCAAACTTGCGCTCCAACATGCTCACTAAGGCAGTGTCGAGTTCGCCATTCAGCAGAAGTACATTGTATCCTTTTGCTTGTGCCGACTCAATGTAGCTGTATTGCTTGTCCTTGTTTTGAGCATAGAGATAAACAAGGTTACCATCCTTGTCCGTTTGGTTGTCCTTGATGAGAGTCTGATACTCCTCGTAAGTGTATGCCTTGCCTTCAGTGTCTTTCAGCAGTGCAAACTTATTGGCCTTGTCGTAGAAGTCATCCTCACTCAGCATGCCATAGTGGATGAAAATCTTGATGTCATCCCACTTTTCCTCAAAGTCCTTGCGGTCGGTTTTGAAGATTTGCGACAAGCGGTCGGCTACCTTCTTCGAAATGTAAGTGCTGATTTTCTTCACATTCGAGTCACTCTGCAAATAGCTTCGGCTCACGTTGAGTGGAATATCTGGACTGTCTATCACACCATGCAGCAATGTCAAGAAGTCTGGAACAATACCTTCAACAGAATCCGTGACAAACACCTGGTTGCAATAAAGCTGAATCTTGTTCTTCTGCAAATCGAAGTTTGACTTCACCTTTGGGAAATAGAGTACACCAGTCAGGTTGAAAGGAAAATCAACATTCAGATGAATCCAGAAGAGAGGTTCATCACTCATTGGATACAAATCACGATAGAACTTCTTGTAATCCTCATCTTTCAGCTCCGATGGTTTCTTTGTCCAAATAGGAGTAGTATCATTGATGATATTATCTTCTTCTGTTTCAACCTGCTTGCCGTCCTTCCATTCCTTCTTCTTGCCAAAAGCTACAGCAATAGGGAGGAAATGGCAGTATTTCTTCAAGAGTTCTGAGATTTTCGATTCTTCCAGAAATTCCTTACAGTCATCATCAATATACATTACAATGTCTGTACCACGATCCTTCTTATCCGTATCCTCAATGCTAAATTCAGGGCTGCCATCGCAACTCCATTTCACGGCTTTTGCATCTGCTTGCCAACTCCTCGTGATGATTTCCACTTTCTTCGATACCATGAACGAAGAATAGAATCCCAGTCCAAAATGACCGATGATGGCATTGGCATCCTCCTTATACTTGTCGAGGAAATCATTTGCACCCGAAAAAGCTATCTGGTTGATATACTTGTCAATTTCTTCCTCTGTCATACCAATACCACGATCACTCACTGTAAGCGTTCCAGCTTCCTTGTCAATGCTGACACGAACAGTCAAATCGCCTGCTTCCTCTTTCAGTTCACCCTTCTGCGCAAGTGTACGGAGTTTCTGGGTTGCATCTACTGCGTTGGAAACAATTTCACGAAGGAAAATCTCATGGTCGGAATAGAGAAATTTTTTAATAACGGGGAATATGTTCTCTGTCGTAACCCCAATATTACCTTTTTGCATAATATGATTAGTTTTTGAAAATTTTCGAATACATCCTATCACAAAAAAGATGCCAACAACAGATGAATAGGCTGTTGCTGACATATTAGTGACAAACTGTCAGTTGTGGAGTAGGGGTTACTACGATTGTGCTCCCACCTTGAACACGATTCTGAAATTTCCATCATTCCACGATGTGGAGTTGATATGGAAAGAAATGATTTCAGCAGTAGATTTCACGTGAGTGCCGATGCATGCACATACATCATAGTCTCCAATTCTGACAATTCTTAAAGTTTCACTTGCATCCTCAGGAAGTTTGTCGAGCGTTACACCTGCTGGTATTTGGTCACGTGTCACAAAATCATATACAACAGGAAGGTCTTTCTGAATCAACTCGTTCATTGTTCTCTCTATTTCTGCGATTTTCTCTGCTGTAGGTTCTACAGCAAGTGTGTAGTTGATTTTGCTTTTCTTCCGTTCTATATGTGCATTGCGAGAACGCTCGCAGCCGAACATGCGAACCATCGTCTGGTTGAGCAAGTGTTCGGCTGTGTGCATTGGAGGAAATTCTGCCTTATGATGGGCATTGAGTTCCATGTGCGAATGTTGCGTTTAGTTGAAGTCAACTGTAGGTGCTTTGTCAGAACCCTCTGCAGCTTTGAAAGCAGCCTTCTTGTCGAAGCCCATGATGCTGGCAACAATGTTGTTAGGGAACTTGCGCACCTTCACATTGTACTCCTTTACAGCATCGTTGAATGCATTGCGGGATTCCTTGATGCGGTTTTCTGTACCTTCAAGTTGTGCTTGCAGTTCCAGAAAGTTCTCATTGGCTTTCAATTCAGGATAGTTTTCGCTGACAGCAATGAGCCGACTGAGTGCTGAATTCAGTTCGCTCTGTGCAGCCTGGAATTTCTGAAGGTTTTCTTCTGTCAGTTCATCCACGTTGAGCTGAACTTTCGTTGCATTGGCACGAGCTTCCACAACAGCTTGATACGTTTCTTTTTCATGTGCTGCATAGCCCTTTACTGTTTCAACGAGGTTTGGAATGAGGTCAGCGCGACGCTGATAATCTGATTCGACTTTTGCCCATGCATTGCTGACTGTCTCATCGGAGTTAACAAGACCATTGTAAAGCCCCACACCCCAAATAGCAGCAATAACTAAGATGGCAATTAGAATAATTGACTTTTTCATTTTCTAATCTGATTTAATATGTTAATAAAATTTGTTTTTGTGTTTTTGTTGAGTTCTCGATTTTTGCTGGCTATGGCTATCGTTATGGTTGAGATTTTTTATTTATTTCTAAAATCTACCACCAGCTCCACCACCACCGAAGGAACCTCCGCCAAAGCCGCCGAAACCTCCGCCGCCGAAACCTCCTCCAAAGCCACCGCCGCTTCTGAAACCGCCACCACCACTACCGATGATAACGGTTGGCTGTTGCTGATGGATGCGAGTTTTATCGGTCGTTTTACCACAGTTCTTACATAGATAGGTGGTTGTGTATTGATATTTCAGGCTACTGAGCTTCTTAATACGAGTCGTTTGCTTTTTCAAGCTGTGCTTTCCGCAATAAGGACATTTGCTCTCTTTGTATTCTGCATATATCACACTAAAGACGATAAAGAGGATGCCCAAGAGAAAGAGAAATCCCAAGAATCCGTAGGAGCCATCCAAATCTTCGTCGCTTGTATCGCGGTATTGTTCCATGATTTCTGGATTCTTTTCCAGATAGCCTTTCATGTCACTCACACATGCCATTACAGCATTGTCCCAATCGCCTTGCTTGAGGTAGGGGAGCATGGCCTGATTTTCAATGCGTTTGCAAATAGCATCTGGCAGATACTTTTCCATGCCTGTTCCCGTAGAAATGAAATAGCTTCTATCGTCTGTTGCTAAGGCAATCACCACTCCTTGGCTCTGTTTTCCTCCCAATTCGTAACGCCTGCCCAATTCGATAGCAAAGGTGTAAGGGTCGTCATTCTCAATGTTCTTCACAACTGCTACGATGCAAAAAACGTTGTGGCTATCCAAAGCGCGAAGCATGGAATGAATGGAATCGACTGTAGTTTGCGACAAAATTCCATCGGGGTTCGACACTCTGGAATATTTATCGAGTTCGGGGAGAGATTGGGCAGAATAGGGTTTTGCCCAAATCGAAATGGTACAAAGAAATACTAATATGCAAATTGTAAATCTCTTCATTATGATAACATCATTTTGGTATTAAAGAGGTAGAAACAAGTAAATTCTATCAATCATATACACCAAAATCAAAACCGCACAAAAATATTGGATGTATCAGAAAAGGGAATCAGAACTATTAAACCCAATGATTCCATGAAGCAAGAGCCTGGAGCACCAGCATTTCGAGTCCGTTTTTCACAACGGCTCCTTGCTCTTTCCCCCTTTGCATAAACATGGTTTCTTCAGGATTATAGATAAGGTCAAACAGCAGATTGTTTTCGTTCAATGCCTCGTATGGAATCTTTGGAGCTTCGTTGATGTGTGGAAACATACCAACGGGAGTACAATTCACAATAACTTCGTATTCCCTCACGGCAGCTTCATCCAAATCTTCATACACTACAGTGTGCGGACGCTTGTAGCGTGACACATACACGGCTTCCATGCCAAGTTTTTTGGTTAGAGCATAATAAACAGCTTTAGATGCTCCTCCTGTGCCCAGAATCAATGCTTTCTTGTGATGAGGTTTGAGGAGCGGCTCGATGGAATTTGTGAAACCGATAACATCGGAGTTGTAACCAATGAGTTTCACTTTCTTACCTTTATGCTCCACACGAATCACATTCACGGCACCTACGGCACGTGCTTCCTTGCTTATCTCATCGAGAAATGGCATCACTTTTTCCTTGTAAGGAATGGTGACATTCAGCCCCCTCAGATTAGGATTTTTGGTGAGAACCAACGACAAATCATCGATGGAAGGAATTTCAAAGTTTTTGTACTCGGCTTCAATATCTTCGCTGGCAAATTTGTCGGTGAAGAAGTTGCGCGAGAATGAATGTCCAAGAGGATATCCGATGAGTCCGTAGGTGTCCATAATGTGATAGTTTTTTTGTGATTCTTATTATTTTTCTGCCGAATACAGAATGCACATCCCAAAAACGAGTCGCTTGTAGCTAACATTTTTTAAACCTGCTTTCTGAAAAATCTCTACCATCTTCTCTGCCTGTGGCACGGCATCCATAGTTTCAGGAAGATACGTATAAGCATGGTTGTCGCGTGAAACGAAGCGGCCTATGATTGGCATGACAATTTTCTTATACAACCAAAACAACTGCTTCATGGGGAACGACACGGGAGTACACAGGTCGATTGCAACCAGTTTCCCTTGCGGAACAAGAACGCGTTTCATTTCCATCAGGCATTTGTCAAGATTCTGAAAGTTTCTCAGCGCAAATGCTGAAATGATGGCGTCAAAATGATTGTCGCTGAAAGACATTGATTCGCAATCCTCATATTGGAAAGAGACCACATCGCTCAAGCCTTTCTGTTCCACCTTCTCACGCCCAATGGCCAGCATCCCTTCTGAAATATCGATTCCCACTACAGATTCTGGATTCAGTTTCTGTTGAGCCAAGATTGCGAAGTCGCCAGTTCCTGTTGCCACATCAAGAATCGTCTTCGGCTGAATTTTGGCGCAGTTCTTCAAATGCTGGATAGCCTTGCGACGCCAAATTCGGTCGATACCTAAAGAAAGCGTGTGATTGAGCAGGTCGTAGGAATGTGCGATGGAGTCGAACATCCGTTCCACCTGCTCACGTTTCGACGAACTTTCTCCGTATGGCTTGACTTCTTCCTGTGCGTACATTCGTCATGCTTATCGTTTCAGCGTCTTCAGGTATTCCGTCACATTCTTCTCAATGCGAGCAGCGAGGTCTTCATCCGATGTTTCTTTGTTGAATTTCTCACCAACGATGTGCTCGTAGAGTTCAATGTATCGTTCCGAAATGGATTCAGCAAATTCGTCAGTGATTTCTGGCATAGTCTGACTAGGCTGATTCATGAAGTTGTGGTCAATCAGCCACTGACGAACAAATTCCTTGGAGAGCTGGCGCTGTGGTTCTCCCTTCAAGAACTTTTCCTGATAACCCTCTGCATAGAAATAACGACTGGAGTCAGGAGTGTGAACCTCGTCAATGAGGTACACCTTTCCATCGCGCTTTCCAAACTCATATTTGGTATCAACCAGAATCAATCCCTTTTCAGCTGCGATTTCAGTACCCAGATTGAAGAGTTCGTATGTGTATTCTTCCATCATCTCATAGTCTTCCTTGCTTACGAGTCCTTGAGCAATGATTTCAGCTTTCGAGATATTCTCGTCGTGACCTTCATCAGCCTTAGTGGTAGGAGTGATGATTGGGCGTGGGAATTTCTCATTCTCTCTCATTCCATCAGGAAGCTGAACACCACAAATCACACGGTTGCCAGCCTTGTATTCACGCCATGCAGAACCTGTGAGGTAGCCACGGATAATCATCTCAACGCGGAATCCCTCGCACTTGAGTCCCACTGTCACCATAGGGTCGGGTGTAGCAAGTTTCCAGTTAGGAACCACATCTTTCGATGCATCGAGGAATTTTGCTGCAATCTGATTGAGCACTTGTCCCTTGAAAGGAATGCCCTTTGGCAAAACAACATCGAATGCACTGATGCGGTCTGTTGCTACCATCACAAGGATGTCGTCATTGATATTGTAAACATCACGAACTTTGCCGTGATACACTTCTTTCTGGCCTGGAAAATTGAAATCAGTTCTTGTTAGAGCTTTCATTGTTATTTTAAGATTTTAAGTTGATGAGTTTTTAAGATTTTTTGTCTAAGGTCTGAGGTCTATTTTGACTTTTGACACGCTTCACGTTTAAACGCTCCACGTTTACGCTTCACGTTTTAATTCTTCCTCTTTCTGTTTCCGCTCGTATGCTTCGTAAGCATTGACGATTCGTGTGACGAGTCGATGACGAACAATGTCTTTTTCACTCATTTCAACGAATGAAATTCCTTTCACGTCTTTGAGAATAAGCATTGCGTCTTTCAATCCGCTACGCACCGAGCGTGGCAGGTCGATTTGTGTCATATCGCCCGTAATAATCATCTTCGTGTTCTGTCCCATGCGCGTGAGAAACATCTTAATCTGCTGAGTCGTGGTGTTTTGAGCTTCATCGAGAATCACAACTGCATCATTCAGTGTGCGTCCTCGCATGAAAGCGAGTGGGGCAATCTGAATGACACTTTGCTCCATGTATTCAGTCAGTTTCTGAGCGGGAATCATGTCTTGCAACGCATCGTAAAGCGGTTGGAGATATGGGTCGATTTTATCTCGCATATCGCCAGGCAAGAATCCCAACTTTTCACCAGCTTCTACAGCAGGACGAGAAAGAATGATTTTGCGGATTTCCTTGTTTTTCAATGCACGAACAGCCAAAGCGATACTGACGTATGTCTTTCCCGAACCCGCAGGGCCAGTGGCAAAAAGCATATCGTTTTGCTGATAGGCATCGACCAGTTTTTGCTGATTCTCACTACGGGCAACAATGGGTTTACCCGTAACCGTATAACAAATAGCGGTGGAATCTCCCTTTTCAGCACCAGGAGTTCCACCTTTCACGATGTTGAGAATAGTTTCTTCGTTGAGCGAATTGTACTTTGAGCAATGCGCACGCATTTTCTCAATGTTTTCCTCGAAGGAACACATTTCAAGCTCATCGCCCAGCACTTTTATCAGATTTCCTCGCGCCACAATGCGCAACTTCGGATACAAAGCCTTTATCATTTGAAGGTGAATGTTATTCACACCATAAAAAGTCAAAAGGTCGATGTCGTCCAGAACTATATGCTTCTCAATCATTCAGTGACTTTTCCTTTTTCTCTTTTACCTTATTCTAAATTAGAATGCAAAGTTACGGAAAAGCACGAAATAATTGGCAAAAAAACAAGATATTTTTAATAAACAATGAAGAACTTCATGGATAAATGATAAATGAGGAATGTGAAATGAATTCCAAACTCCTAATTTCTGTTTCCAAATAATAAATTGAAGTTCTTCATTTACCTCATGTCGTGGTTCTGCATTCGGTATTCAGCTATCTGTTCCCATTTAGTACCTTTACGCCCATAGTTTGCGTATGGATAGATGGAAATGCCACCGCGCGGAGTGAAAAAACCTGTCACTTCGATGTACTTAGGGTCCATCAGTTTGATAAGGTCTTTCATAATCTTATTCACGCAGTCCTCATGGAAATCCCCATGATTTCGAAAACTGAAAAGATATAGTTTCAGACTCTTGCTTTCCACCATTCTCACATCGGGAATGTAGCTGATGCGAATCTCAGCAAAATCGGGTTGACCCGTGATAGGGCAGAGACTTGTAAATTCAGGACAATTGAATCTCACCCAATAGTCATTCTCCTGATGCTTGTTTTCGAAAGCCTCAAGCACTTCTGGTGCATAGTCCTGTTTATATTCCACTTTTTTTCCAAGGGATTTCAATCCCTCTTGTTCTCTTTCGCTCATTATTTTGTGTGTTTATGTTTTTGAGTTTGAGCCGTATGGCATTTCTCACTTTTCATTTTTCTCTTTTCACTTTTAACTTACTAAGGTATTCTTCCAATCCATGCCGACGCAGTTTGCAAGCAGGACAATTTCCACAACCATCGCCTGGAATGCCATTATAGCAGGTGAGCGTTTCGTTACGGATGATGTCGAAAATGCCGAGGTCGTCTGCCATCTTCCATGTTTCGGCTTTGTTAATCCACATCAGCGGTGTGTGAATCACAAATTGTTCATCCATCGCCAGGTTCAATGTCACATTCAGAGAACGGATGAAGGAATCGCGACAATCAGGATAGCCTGAAAAATCAGTTTGCGATACACCTGTCACGATATTCATGATGTCATGCTCGCGTGCATAAACCGCAGCGATGGAGAGGAAAAACATATTGCGTCCGGGCACAAATGTATTCGGAGGAGAATCAATAGGCTTGTCGGAATCCATTGGGACAGAATTGTCAGTGAGAGAGCAACCTGTACTCAACTCACTGATAAAGCCCACATTTTTCACTTCGAAGGGTACTCCAGCTTTAGCAGCTATACGTCGTGCCAATTCCACTTCCAATTCATGCTTCTGTCCATATCGGAAACTGATGGCATAGACTTCCTCAAAATGCTTTTTTGCCCAATAAAGGCAAGTGGTACTATCCTGCCCACCAGAAAGTACAACAAGAGCCTTGTTTCTGTTCATCTTATACTTTAATTAGTAATATTAAAGTTCGTTGATTCTTAAAACATTATAAGATATGTTTTCGTCATATACGCTATCGCCTTCAGATTGCTTCATATAACGAACTACACGAATGGTGATAGGCAAAGCGATGATTTCATAGAGCGTCTTAGCTGTTACTTGCAGAAGCATGAGTTTAAGTAATTCTTCAACTTGCATCAAGTTGCCAAAAGCCAAAGGGAAGAAGATGATGGAATCAGCACTTTCCCCAACCAACGTGGATGCAATGGCACGCCAGGAAAAGTGTCGTTCCTTGTCGCGCAATTTCATGCGGCTCATGACAAATGCATTGAGAAACGACCCAACCAAAAAGGCAAAGAGGCTGGATGCAGCAATGCGTGGAGCAAGGTGAAACACAAATTCAAAATGGGGTTCGTTTTCAGCCCAGAAAGGAGCCGATGGCATGGCACAGGCAATGCCACCCAATGCCACGACGAAAAAGTTCATCAAGAAACCCATCCAAATGAGTAGGCGAACTTTTCTGTAACCCCATACTTCTGCTACGCAGTCGTTAATGATGTAAGAAATTGGAAAGACGAAGAAACCAGCTGTCATGGAAAATGTGCCTATCTGTACAATCTTGGTTTCGAGAAGGTTGGATGCCACGAGGCATACACAAAAAAGTATCCCCATCAACATGAAGGATACACTCACAGTTTGTTTGTTCTTCATTGTCCTTGTTTTTAACGTGGTGTTCAAGCACACGGCAGCTTGTCTCGGCTGCAAATAAATAATTACATGAATACTCTCATAGATGTCTTCGACGCTCTCTCTTTTTGCGCATCCAAAAATGTGCAATATGGAATTGCGTTCCAGAAATCTGGTGCAAAATTAAGTATATTTTTTGACATGACCAAACTTCGTATCAGTTATTAAAAAACAAGGGTAGGGGACTCACGATAAAAACGGGCGCTCATTTTAAAGCAAACGGGCGCTCGTTTTGGGTAAAACGAGCGCCCGTTTTTCTCAGGGGAACCTTATGCGGAAAAATCAGAACTCAATAAGAATACGTCCGTTGATTTGTCGTCCTGTCAGATAATTAGGAACTGCGTATTGCTGGTTTGAAATGTCAGTTACCCAATAGTAGGAATTGACATTGGCAATGTCGAGAATGTTGAAGGCATCGAGTCCTATCCATACATTTTTGAGAGCTCCAGCAATTCCACGACGGATATGTTTGTCCTCGTTGTTCAAAAGTCGATATGACATACCTAAATCGACGCGGCGATAACTCTTCATGCGGAACACTTGCCGTTCGCGACCCGTGTGAGGTGGTCCGAATGGGAGTCCGTCAGCATAGTGTCCCGTAACAGACACTTTCCATCGTTTGGTGCCAGGGAAATAGTCGCTGAAAAAAACGGAAACATTGAGGAGTTGGTCGGTAGGCCGAGGCACTTTCTTTCCGTTGATCGTTTCTTCGGTTTTCATCAATCCGATACTTACCCAGGAGTCTGTACCAGGAACAAATTCGCCGTAGATTTTCGTGTCGAGACCAACTGCATATCCACTTGCCATGTTCTGACCATAATAAATAACGCGTACATTATCTATATTATAAGGTATAAGATTGGACAGGGATTTATAATATGCTTCGGCAGTCACTTTGAACGGACGATTATTGATTCGAAATTTGTATTCGCCTGCCAACACGAAATGCACACTCCTCTGCGATTTGATGTTCTTGTTCAGTTGCACGGTGGTGTTGCCTGCAACTGTCACTGTATCTTTTATTTCTTTATAGAAAGGTGCTTGGTAGTAGATACCTGTGGAGAAACGGAATGTCCAGTTGTCATTGGCAGCAGGAATAAAAGCAATGGTTGCACGTGGGCTGAAGAGCCATTCCTTGTTCCATGACCAATGCGCAAGGCGGAATCCATAGTTCAGAATCATTTCGCCTTCCTTGAAATGCTTCCGCCAAGTGTCTTGCACATATCCTTCGAAACGTGTTGATTTCACCTCGTTGCTTGAAACCAGATTGTAGATAAGATTCAGTCTGTCGGCAGAGATAGGGAGGGAATAGCCTGCTGAATCGCGCATTTCCCATTCACGCATACGTTCTTTGATGCTTTCTTTCTTCATCAAGAGGCCATAGCGAATGTCATGGCTGGAGAAGCGACTTCGTCCTGAGAGTCCGAAATTATAAACAGTGGCATCGAGTCGATTACGAGCGTGTTCCATATATTTGCCTATGGCAAGGTTTTCGCCTTCATCCTCGTTATTCAGCCAATACTCACCGCTGATGTCGAATGTTTCATGCTCAGCGGTCTTGAATGCGGAAAGATTGAATGTGAGTTCGTTGAATTGATTGAAATGGTGGGTGATTCCTGCACTTCCGAAATAAGTGTGGAATTTGTCAGCTTCCTGTCCATCGAAATAGACTTTAAACTCCTTGACATCTTCCGATGTACCAAAATTGGTGGTACGATCTTTAGGAATGAATTTATAATCGTTCCGTGAGATATTTCCAATAAAGTCGAAAGTCCATTTCTTGTTTGGCATCCAACTAATGTAAGTCTGATAGTCGAAATCTTTTGGTTTGTATTCACCTTTTGTCTGCAAAGAACCTAAAAGATAACTGGTTGTTTTATAACGAATTGCGTTGAGTATACTAAACTTTTCGTTTCCATAGCCCACATATCCGCTTGCTCCTAAAAGACTACCAGACACGGAGCCTTCCAATCCTTTGGCTTTCTTGTATTGAATGTCCAAAACGGATGACATTTTCTCGCCATATTTTGCTTCGAATCCACCAGCAGAGAAACCAATCTTATCCACCATGTCGGGATTGATAATACTGAGACCTTCTTGCTGTCCTGAACGAATGAGCAAGGGGCGATAGACCTCAACGCCATTGATATAGACAGAATTCTCATCGAACGAACCACCACGAACATTGTACTGAGAACTTAGCTCATTGTGAGTACTAACACCAGCTTGTGTGGCAATTATTTTTTCGACTCCGCCACCTGAAGCATTTCCCATGTGCTTGAAGTCTTTCATGCTGACATCGGTCATTGCGTTCGTTTGACGACGGATTTCGCTGACTTGCACTTCACCTAATTCAACTCCTAAACTCGGAATCATGACATTGAGCGTTACCGTGTCACGAGGATTATTCAGCACACGCTTGCGCGTTTGATAACCAATCATTGAAAACACGACAACTACGCTGTCTGCCGATTCGCAACTCAGACTGTAACGTCCTTTCAGGTCGCAAACCGTTCCAAATAGCGTTCCTTCAACGCGTACATTCGCCAGTTCGACAGGCGATTTTTTATCATCTGTGACAACGCCGCGAATAACAACTTTGTTGGTAGAGCTTTCATCATCCGTCATCACCGGCTCTTGTGCATGAACAGGTGCAACGACAAATAGGAATATGATGAGTGAATATAATTTATGAAAGAGTCTTGAATTGTTCATTTTATGATTTTGAGTGCTTAATTTATTAATAACGTTTTTTTTTCTCTAAACGTATATTTCTTCCTGTCTTTTTTTCTTCCATCTTTTTTCGTCTTAATCTTAACCTCCTTAAAAAACTTTTCAAATCAGCAAATTCTACAATCACGGTTATGTTTAATTACAAAGAAGAGGTGGAGAATAATTATTCCCTATCTGGAGAATATTGAATAATCAAGAAGTACAAGAGAAGAAAAATTTGAAGAATAAAAAATTAATGACTAAATTTGCATGACAATTCAAATGAATGCTTTTTCTTAGAATCAAAGATGATATATCCTGAAAACTACGAAGATAAAATTGAATTCACACAAGTTCGGAATTTACTTATGAGTCATTGTTTGTGTGCGCTTGGTGTGCAACGAGTTCATGAGATGAAATTCTCAGAAAAACATCAACTTGTGTGCAAGCAGATTCGACAGACATCGGAATTTCAACGAATACTTTTGGAGGACAATTTTCCTGACCAGAATTTTTATGATGTGCGTCCTGCGTTGAAACGGATTCGCATCGACAAAACTTTCATTGAGATACCTGAGTTGTTTGATTTGAAGCGTTCTCTTCAGACAATTCTGAATGTTGTTGACTTTTTGAAGAAAAACGAAGATGGCAAATTTTTCTATCCAGAACTACATGAATTGTCGGAGGAAATTGTCACTTTTCCTCTTATTGTCAGACAAATTGATAGGATTCTTGATGAAATCGGAAATATAAAAGACTCTGCATCCCCTGAACTTTTGAGAATCAGACGCGAAAAGCAGGCTGCGGCAGGACGTATTTCGAGACTCCTCACGAGTATCTTACGAAATGCTCAAACTGAGGGTGTTGTGGAAAAGAATATTACCCCTACTCTGCGTGATGGACGATTGGTGATTCCTGTTGCTCCTGCCATGAAAAGGAAAATTAGTGGCATTGTTCACGATGAGTCGGATTCTGGTAGAACAGTTTATATTGAACCGACAGAAGTGGTCGAGGCAAACAACCACATCCATGAATTGGAAAATGAAGAAAGGCGCGAAATCATCCGAATCCTTCGTGAGGTTTCGGGAATGATACGTCCTGAAATTCAGCAGATGTTGGATAGCTACGAGTTTCTGGCAGACATTGATTTTATTCGGGCTAAGGCAAAATTCGCGATTCAAACCCATTCGTTGGAACCGTCTATAGAGAACAAACAGGTGTTGGACTGGAGCATGGCGGTACACCCTCTTCTTCGCTTGTCGTTTGAGAAAAAAGAAGGTAACCAAAAAGTGGTGCCATTGGACATTGCTCTGAAAGCTCCTCACCATCGCATCTTGTTGATATCTGGACCAAACGCTGGAGGAAAGTCGGTCTGTCTGAAAACCGTTGGACTTCTGCAATATATGCTACAATGTGGAATGCCGATTCCTGTTGCTGAGAGCAGTGTGTGTGGCATTTTCAAGAGCATTTTCATCGACATTGGTGATGAGCAGAGCATTGAAAATGATTTATCCACCTACTCCTCACACCTTATTAATATGAAGATGATGATGAGACATTCTGATGCTACATCACTGCTTCTTATTGATGAATTTGGTGGAGGTACAGAACCTACCATTGGTGGTGCCATTGCCGAGGCGATGTTGAAGCGTTTCAACTTCAAACATGCCTTTGGCGTTATCACAACACACTACCAGAACCTAAAGCATTATGCCCAGGAGAATGATGGCATTGTAAATGGTGCCATGCTGTATGACCGTCAAGAGATGCGTCCTTTGTTCCAACTGCGCATTGGCAATCCTGGTTCTTCTTTTGCCGTAGAAATCGCAAGGAAAATCGGCATTCCAGAAGATGTGATAAAAGATGCGTCGGAAATTGTGGGTAGCGACTATATCAGTGCTGACAAGTATCTGCAAGACATCGTTAGAGACAAACGATATTGGGAAAATAAGCGCCAGATCATCCATCAGCATGAAAAGAAGATGGAGCAAACCATTGCTCGTTATGAGGAGGACCTCAAGCTGTTGCAAGAACAAAAGAAAGAAATCATTGCCAAGGCAAAGGAAGATGCACAGCAGTTGCTGAAAGAGTCAAATGCACGAATCGAACAAACCATTCGAGAGATTAAGGAAGCACAAGCTGAGAAGGAGCGCACGAAGAACATACGTCAGGATTTTGCTGAATTCAAGCAAGAAGTCCGCGACATAGATGCTGCTGCTATGGAAGAGAAAATCCAACGTCAGATTGCAATAATCAAAGCAAGAGAGAAACGACGTGCGGAAAAGAAGAACAAGCAGCAATCCCCTATCCCATCTTCAACTCCTCAGCATGAGCAGAAGAAGGAAGAAGTGGTTTGGACAGAAGGTTCATACGTTCGTTTGAAAGGGCAAACGACGATTGGGCAAATTATAAAACTTGCAGACAAAGAGGCACTTGTGGCATTTGGAACCATCCAAACTAATGTGAAATTAAATCGGCTTGAACCTTCTGAACCTCCGAAGAAGGAGAAGCGTGCTGCCACTTTTGTGAGTCGCGAAACACAAGAAAAGATACGAGAAACGTCGCTGAATTTCAATTCGGAAATCGATGTGAGAGGCATGAGAACTGATGAAGCTATTCAGGCAGTGACTTATTTCGTGGATGATGCATTAGTGGCATCTGTTTCGCAAATTAAGATTCTGCATGGTACAGGAAATGGCATACTTCGCACCATGATTCGTCAATATTTAAATACCCTTCCTGCCGTGGTCGATTATCGAGACGAGCATCCTCAATTTGGAGGAGCTGGCATTACGATTGTGGATCTGATGTAAGGAAGTGAAAAATGCCAATAAAAAGAATCTCCTAAAGAAATAGACAAAATGAACGAATTAAAAAAAATGCCGATTTTGCCAATTTCTTTAGGAGACCTTTTTTATCTCTTGACACTTCAGTTCATTTCTTCTTGAGAAAACCAAGTGCTTTGCGAGTAGTTTTCAGAGTTTTGTAGGCAGTGATGCAATAGGCGGCAAAGCGCACAATGCCCACTTCAGAATGCATCAACGACTTGTCTTGTGGCATCACAGCATTCTGTGAGTAGAACTTCATTCTCTTCGTGGATTTGTGAATGTCATTGAGAACCATCATCTTAGCAAGTTCCAACGCATCTTGCGATTTGATTTTTTTGTAATTAAAATTCATACGTTTCCTCCTCCACAAATTTATTACAGTTTGGCAGACTCATCGAAGTCTTGCTTCTCAAAGAATTCCTTCATCAGAGAAGTGATAATAGGACGAGTAACCAAAGCCTTACGAAGTAAAAACACAAGAAAAGCGATGAAGAGCAGGACAAAGCCAACGATGGCATAGCTGAGTGCAAGGTTGCCTGTGCCCTGCTCAATCTTAGTTACGATGTACATGCTGAAGCAGAAGATGGCAATGGTGCAGAGTCCCACAAGCACACCACCCACAATGAGGATTGTGAGGACGAAGGTGAGTTTGTCCACCATTTCGAGCTTGGCGTATTGCTGCACCAATCCCCAAAGGTGTTTTCCTTCGTCGAGGGTGTTCTGTAAATTCTTGTTCTCTTCCGCCATGTCAGCTTCGAACTTTATTCAGCATCGAAATCCAAAGATGGGTCTGGTTCAGGACTGCTCTTCTTTGTGATATTCTTAATCTCGTCAATGAGCTTGTTAAACTCTTCCTTGTTCAGCTTCACACCGTGACGCTCCAGAGCAACTCTAATCTTTCTGCGCTGACGTTCGCCTGGTTCTGGTGCAAAGAGAAGACCGAGGGTAGCACCAACAAGTGCTCCACCTAACAATGACAATGCAACTGTGATTCCGTTTTTCATGTTGTTCAAAAATTTAAAGGGTTACTAATTATGAAAATTATCTCTATTTACTATTTGTTCTTCAAATTTACTGCTTTTCTCATTAAAAACAAGTGAAAAAAGCACAAATCTTTCATGTTTAACAATTTTTTATTGCTTAGTGTTTGGTTTCTGTTGCATAAAACCGTAAATTCGCAAAGAAATCAAAAACTTATCACAAAATTAAACGACATGAAGAAAATTCTTTTTATTGGTTTGGCACTTATTGTCACCGCTGCATTCACAAGTTGTAAATCAAAGGAAAGCAACTACAAGAAAGCTTATGAAAAGGCGAAAGCTCAGGAAATGGCTCAGCAGACAACACAAGAGGCTGTGTCTGTCACTCCTGTAGTTACCCCTCTCAACCCAACAAACAACAATACGGAAGACAATACCAATGTGCGTTCTGAACGCCTCAACGTGCTCAACGGTGGAAACTTGAAAGCATACAATGTTGTATGTGGTTCTTTCAAGAGTGCTGACAATGCTAACAACCTGCGCAACACACTCGTCAACCAAGGCTACAGTGCGCAAGTAGCACAGAATCCTGAAACGGGTATGTATCGTGTCATTGCAAGTTCTTTCGATGACAAGTCTTCTGCTGTTAGTTCTCGCAATGCACTTCGTAGCACCTACCCTGACGCTTGGTTGCTCTATCGCACTTACTAAAGATTTTACGTCACCATACGAAATAAGGTCCATTTCCATCGAAGGAACATGGACCTTTTCTTTTTCCTTAACACATTCTGTTCTTGTAATCTTCGTAAGTGTATTTTCGGTAAAGTTCAAACGAACCGTCCTCATGGATCAGACCGATGGAAGGATGATGTATGCCATTAAACATATTGGTTTTCACCGTTGTATAGTGAATCATATCCTCGAAAATAATCTTCTCCCCAACTTTGAGTTGATGGTTGAAAAGCCAGTATCCCATGAAATCTCCACTCAAACAACTGTTCCCTCCTAAGCGATACAGATATTCAGGATTGACAGACGAGTCGATGGCATTCACATCCTCAATAGTTTCAGCGTGGCGCACAGTAGGATGGTATGGCATTTCCAAACAATCTGGCATGTGGCATGTGAAGCTAACATTCAGAATTGCTGTCTGAATCCCTTTGTTTTCTACAATGTCAACGACGCGAGCTACCAATGTACCAGTTTGCCAAGCAAAAGCAGAGCCTGGTTCGAGAATCACCTTCAAGTGAGGATAATGCTGATGGAATCCTTGTAGCGTGTTGACAAGCAAATCCACATCATAGTCCTTTCGCGTCATCAAATGCCCTCCACCAAAGTTAATCCATTGAATCTGAGGAAACCACACCGAAAATTTGTCTTCTATGTGCTGAAGGGTGCGTGCAAAAGCATCCGCCCCACTTTCGCAATGGCAGTGAATATGGAAACCTTCAATGCCTTCAGGCAATTCCGACGGCAACTGCTCTGCCAAAACACCAAACCGACTCCCTGGAGCACAAGGATTATACAATTCCGTTTCTATTTCTGAGTATTCGGGATTAACACGAAGACCTAATGAAACACCTTTATTGCTAAAAGAATAATCCTTTGCCATAGGATAGAAACGTTCGTACTGGCTGAGGGAGTTGAAAGTGACGTGACTGCTGCAACGTAGTATTTCTGCAAATGTATCCTCTTCGTAAGCAGGAGAATAGGTGTGAGCTGGGCTTCCAAACTCTTCGTATGCCAGTCGTGCTTCGTAGGGAGAACTTGCAGTTGTGTGCTGAATATACTCTTTGAAAATCGAAAAAGATTTCCACAGCGCAAAAGCCTTGAAAGCAAGAATGATTTCCACATTAGCTCTTTCAGCCACTTGCTGAATCAGTCGCAGATTTTTCCTGAGGGCTTCCTCCTCCATCACGTAGCATGGCGACGGAATCAAGTTGATATTTTCTTCTAACAACGTCATTATTATATATAAGGTGTATTCTGTAAAAAAGAATCAGTCAATGAGCTTGAATCGAGCAAATTTCAGGAGCAACTGCTTTTTACCTGCGTTTTGGAAAACAACGGTAGCCTTCATGTTATCGCCAGAGCCTTCCAGTTTTTCCACGAGTCCCAAGCCAAAGCGTTCATGCTCGATGTGCTTGCCAACAGCTATTTCGGTATTAACATTGTTCGAAGAACGACTACCCTCCACTTTCTTGAAACCAGCGGGTGGAGCCAATGGAGCCACCTTCTTGGGTTCGCTTGAAGCTTGGGACGGACGGAACGGGTTCGAGCGTATTTTGTCGTTTTTCTGAACAAACAAATCGTCTGGGTCGTCAAACTCTTCCAGCCATTTGTTTCTGCGATTCTCAAGGTTGCCACGTCTATTGCTTGCCCACGGCACATCCAAATCATCATGCCCTCGCCTTGAGCGCACCGATGTGTGCATGTCGAGGAAACGAGGGTCGATGTCGTAGATGAAACGACTTGGATTGCCAAATTCCATCTTTCCATAGCGCAACCTGCTTTTGGCATACGTCAAGTAGCAATGACATTCGGCACGGGTGATGGCTACATAGAACAGGCGACGTTCCTCCTCCATTTCGCGCATATTCTCGTTCGACATGGCACTGGGAAAAAGATTCTCCTCCAAGCCCACCACGAACACCGTGTTGAACTCCAAGCCCTTAGCTGAATGTATCGTCATCAGAGAAATGTGCCCCTTGGTTTGCTCTCCCCGTTTTCTATTTTTTGCATCCGAATCAAGGTCCGTCATCAGCGACACTTCCGACAAATAGTCCATGAGGAAAACATGCTCATTTCCCTCTTCAAGCCTGCTGTCACAAAATTCCATCAATCCGTTCGACAATTCTTCCACATTGGCTTGACGAGCCTTCCCCTCTAAGCTGACATCACCGTAAATGTCCTGACTGATTCCACTTCGCTTAATGATGTCAACTCCCAGCTTGTCAGCCCTTTCAGTGGAAACACCCTGTCGAAAATCCTCAATCAAACTGCAGAACGACTCAATCTTTGTCAGCGTACCTTTATTGACATTGAGCCCATATTGCAAAGGTTGGTTCACCACCGTCCACAAGCTCACACCGTATGCAGAGGCTGCATCCACTATTTTCTGAACAGTCGTATTGCCAATACCCCTGGCTGGATAATTCACCACACGCTTGAAAGCCTCCTCGTCGTTTGGATTGACAACCAAACGAAAATATGCGATAACATCCTTGATTTCCTTGTGCTGATAGAAAGACAGACCGCCGTAAATGCGATAAGGAAAGCCCTGCTTCCGAAGCTTTTCCTCAAACACACGGCTCTGCGCGTTGGTGCGATAGAGGATGGCAAAATCAGAGAAATCAGATTTTTCACGTTGATGCAATTCCTGAATCTTCTTCACCACGATGTCACCTTCTTCCACGTCGGAATAAGCCTCAATCACAGAAATCCGTTCCCCTCTGTCCTTCTCCGAGAACACATGCTTCGGAATCTGACCGCGGTTCTTGTCAATCAGTGAATTGGCAGCTTCCACGATTGTCTGCGTCGAACGGTAGTTCTGCTCCAGCTTGAACATACGGCTGTCAGGAAACTGCTGGTTGAACAAGAGAATATTGTCGATATTGGCTCCACGGAAGGAATAGATGCTCTGTGCATCGTCACCCACCACGCACACCTTCTGATGCACCGTTGCCAACTGGCGCACAATCTGATGCTGCGCGAAGTTCGTGTCCTGATACTCATCCACGAGGATATATCTGAAACGAGAAGCGTACTTCTGGAGAATGTCGGGAAACTTCAAGAAAACATAGTAGGTGTAGAGCAGAATATCATCGAAATCCAGAGCCTCTGATTGGCGGCATCGGGCATCGTATCTCTTATATATTTCACCCAAAAGAGGCACCTTCGAACGCTCGTCAGCCAAATAGTTCTCCTTGTTGGCAACGTATGCCTTAGAAGTCACCAACTGGTTCTTGGCATTACTGATACGAGTCTGAATCGTGCCAGGCTTATACTGTTTGTCGTCTAATTGCAACTCCTTGATGATTGCCTTGATGAGGTTTCTGCTGTCGGCAGCATCATAAATAGTGAAATTCGAAGAGAACCCAAAACACTCGTGCTCATAGCGGAGGATTCTGAGAAAGACCGAATGGAATGTGCCCATCCACAAGCGGTCCACACGCTGGTCGCCTACCAGAGCAGCGATGCGCGACTTCATCTCGTCTGCAGCTTTGTTCGTGAAAGTCAATGCAAGAATCGACCAAGGTTCATACCCTTGGTTCAGCAGATAGGCAATCTTGTAAGTGAGAACACGTGTTTTGCCAGAACCAGCACCCGCAATCACCAACGACGAAGTGTCGCACCACTCCACAGCACTGCGTTGCGAATCATTGAGAGCAGAAAGAAGTTCTTCAGAATTCACCATTTCCTGGGTAAGAAAAATTAAAAGTAAAAATTAAAATAACAAATGCCAATGAGATGGTCTTTTCACTCCCATCTCCCTTTCGAGAGGGGTTGGGGGTGAGGCTTTTTTTCACTTTTCACTTTTCATTCTTTCCAACTTGAAAGGCTTCGGCATCTTCACGTATTTCCTGCCCGAAATGGCTTTCATGTTGTTGTCGTCCACCAACGTCATGCTCACACCGTTGTCAGTCAAAACAATTCTCACGTCCTGTCCGTCGCTGCCACGGTCGGAAACCGCACGAACCAAAGCCGACTTCTCGTCCATCTCCTTGATTTTCAAGATGACCCACGTGCCATTGATTTTTCCCTGCAAATAGCCATAGCAGCTATCCATTTCCAGCCCGGGCACAGGGATGGAGTCTGCATAGAGGTTCAACTGGCAGCGCAAATTCAGCTCATCACTTGTGAAAAAGCCCTCGAAGGGACGCTGGGCAGACACGGCTAAAGCACTCAGCGTGGTGAACAGTATTGCAAATATCCTTTTCATCATTCTGTTTGTTTTCGAAAAAAAAGAAAGCAGTCAGCCTATAAGCCGGGTTCCGTGCCTGAGCGAGACTTCATGCAAGGCGGAGGTCAAATTAAGAGGCTCAGGTGTTTGTCATTTATCCAGAACGTGTGTCACCACACGTCTCCAGCGTTCTACCCCCTGTCTTGGACGGGCTATCCTCATCAGCAACAACGCCCACACCGAAGCATACACGTCATTGCCATCGACAGTATATACGAACTTGCAGCTCCCAAGGTGCACAGCCGATGCGTCACCACACCGCTGGTGGGCTCTTGCCCCACCTTCTCACCCTTACCCAGTCCCGTGTCGGAACAAGGCGGTTGTTTTCTTCTGCACTACTTGGCCGTCACCGACCACTTGTATATTGGCAAGTGGGATGCCCTGCGCTGCCCGGACTTTCCTCTCGTGCTCGGAGGAGGCACAGCCCCCTCCTACTCCACCAGCGACAAACCGTCCGACTGCTTTCAAGATGCAAACTTACACATTTTTTTTGACTCTTACGACAGTCTTACGCTGAAAAATCAAAGAAAAGAGTTAAAATCACCATCACAACCATCAAAACACGACTATTCTTCAACCACTTTTGAGGGGTCTCATACGCGATTGGGGATTCACACACACGCGATTGGGGACTCATTCATACGCGATTGGGGACTCACGCCTACGCGATTGGGGATTTACTTTTCGAGGCCCTCAGTGAAATTTTTGCAATTCACCAGTAAGGGAAAAATGGGTGGTATTAGGAATGAAAAGAAGCTCTGTAGAGCTGGTGTTCCTGAATAAATTGAAGGACGGCAGGATGGAGCCATGCAGAAGCCAAAGCCATATTGTTTTCTTTCAGTGCTTGGCGTATGTCTGTGCTGGAAATGGGATAAAGCTTGAATTTACGGCGAAGGGTTCGTTTCCGTTTTCCGTGGGGATAGACTTGTACTTTCGCTTCTTGTGTCGGAGCGTTATCGGCAGAGGTGTTGCTTTTTCTTCCATAGACGATGATGTCGTAGTCTCGCCTGATTTCGTCGGCATGATACCAGTGATGAAAGCGTTCCCAGTTGTCTTCGCCGACAACGAGAACGAACTCATGCTGGGGGTATGCCTCACGGAGTGCATGGAGTGTGTTGATGGTGTAAGATGGTATGGGCAGGTGTGTTTCGAAATCGGAGGCAAAGAGCTGTGGTTCTTCTGCCAAAGCCAACTCTGCCATTCGGACTCGGAGGGAATGGTGGAGAAGGTCGCCCTGCTGATCTTGCTTCAGGGGATTGAGTGGCGACACCATGAGCCACACCTGATGGATGAGACCTGCTTGGCAGATGTCACGGGCAAGAGATATGTGTCCTTGATGTATGGGGTTGAAAGAACCGCCGTAAATGCCTATACGCATGAAAAGTGGAAAGTTTTAAAAAAGCCTCACCCCCAACCCCTCTCCAAAGGGAGAGGGGAGTGAAAAGACCATCCGGGTGACTACTCCCTCCCTCACAGGGAGGGCTGGGGAGGGTCTTGGTTTGAGTCTTTTTTCATTGAATATCTTTCAAGAACTCATTTACTTTTTGGAATGCTTCTGCTTTTGCCTTATCTAAATCGTCGTTAATGACGACGGTGTCGAACTTGTCGGCGTAGGTGAGTTCATAGGCTGCTCGTTCAATGCGCTTCTGGATAACTTCGGGAGCATCTGTGCCACGGGCTTCGAGCCGCTGGCGAAGGGCTTGGATGCTGGGCGGCATGATGAAGATGCTGAGTGCCTGTTCTCCATAATATGACTTGATGTTCATTCCTCCATGAACATCTACGTCGAAGATGACATTTTCTCCTTGGGAGAGTTGCTTCTGGACTTGCGACTTGAGAGTACCATAGAAGCGGTCTTCATAGACTTCTTCGTACTCGATGAATTCGTCGTTTTCGATTTTCCGACGGAATTCGTCGGGTGAGAGGAAGAAGTATTCCACTCCGTCTTGCTCACTGCCACGTGGTGGACGGCTGGTGGCGGAGATGGAGAAATGGAGGTTGAGTCCCGAGTCCATCAGATGGCGTATGATGGTGGATTTGCCAGAGCCTGATGGCGCACTGAAAATAATGAGTTTGCCTTGCATAATTAAGTATTAAAAAGTGAAAAAAAGCCTCACCCCCAACCCCTCTCCAAAGGGAGAGGGGAGTGAAAAGACCATCCGGGTGACTACTCCCTCCCTCACAGGGAGGGATGGGGAGGGTCTTGGGTTGGGTCTTTTTACATGACATTGAGCACTTGCTCTTTGATTTGCTCCAGTTCGTCTTTCATTTTCACGACGATGTTCTGCATTTCGGCAAGGTTGCTCTTCGAGCCAGTGGTGTTGATTTCGCGTCCCATTTCTTGTGCGATGAATCCGAGTTTCTTACCTTGTCCGTGTCCGTCACGCATGGTTTCGCGGAAGTAGTTGAGGTGGTTGGCAAGTCGCTGTTTCTCTTCGCTGATGTCGAGCTTCTCGATGTAGTATATCATCTCTTGCTCAAGTCTGTTTTTGTCGTATTCCACTTCGGAAATCTTCTGCAAGTTGGAGATGATGCGCTCACGTATTTTCTCTACACGGGCTGTTTCGTATGGCTCGATGCTGTGGAGCAAAGCTTCGATGTTATCGACTTTTTCGTTGAATGTCTTGGCAAGGGATTCGCCTTCTTGCTTGCGAAACTCGACGAGGAGTGTTATGGCTTCGTCGATGGCGACGGTGACGACATTCCATTCTTCTTCGGACAATTCGTCGGCTTCGGTGAGTGTCATGGCATCGGGCAGACGGAGCACGGTTGGGATGATGTGCTCTTCGGGTTCCTCGATGTTGAGTTCGTTACAGATAGATTGGATTTGCTGAATATAGTTTGACACCACGGCCTTGTTGATGGGAGTGGCAAGTGATGCTTCGTTCTTCTCAATCCATAGTGAGAAATCGACTTTTCCTCGCTCAAGTTCTTTGGCTATGCGCTGCCGAATCCACATTTCTTTTTCGCGATAGAGAGGTGCAATGCGCGTGGAGAGGTCGAGTGCCTTGGAGTTGAGCGACTTGATTTCAACATGGATTTTCTTTCCTTGGTAATTGGCTACGCTCTTTCCGTAGCCTGTCATCGATTGTATCATTATAATAATTATGTAAAAAGGAGTTTTTGTGGAAAAATATCTGTACTGAATCTTAAATAATGTATTATTCAGACTGAATTTTGATGCAAAAATAGTGAAAATTCGTTGGAATGTCGTAATTTTGCAAATTATATTACCATTTTAAGGTGAAATAATTGTTTTCTTACGATAGAATTGAAGGTAAATATGTCAGTCATTTTACATATAGAGACATCGACCGACTGTTGTTCTGTGAGTGTAAGTGAGAATGGGGCTACCCTCTTCCATGAGGAAGATTTTGATGGTCCTTCGCATGCAACGAAACTGGGTTCGATGGTTGATGAGGCACTTTCATTTACTGACAACCACGGCATTCCATTCGATGCTGTAGCGGTGAGTTGTGGACCAGGTTCTTACACGGGCTTGCGTATTGGTGTGTCGATGGCAAAGGGAATCTGCTATGCCCGCGACTTGAAACTGATAGCTTTGCCTACCCTCAAGGTGTTATGTGTGCCAGTTTTGCTGAAGGAGGAATTGCCTGATGATGCTCTGCTCTGCCCTATGATTGATGCGAGACGGATGGAGGTGTATGCTTCTGTCTTCACGAGAGCCCTCAAGACTGTGATGGAAACGCAAGCAATGGTAGTGACGGAAAACAGCATGAAGGAACTATTGGATGCTCATCCTGTGTATTTCTTTGGCAACGGAGCTGGAAAGTGCAAGGAGCTGATTCAGCATGTCAATGCTCATTTCATCGACGGCATCCAACCGCTTGCTAAGAATATGTGTCCGTTGGCGGAAAAGAAATTCGTGGATTCCGATTTTGAGGATGTTGCCTATTTCGAACCTTTCTATCTGAAGGACTTTGTAGCAACAAAAAGCAAGAAGATTTTATAAAGAATATGATACAAGACGAAAAGAAGAACATTGAGAAAGTGGCTGTGGATTACAATACGGAAAGGGAAAAACTGCTTTTGCCTGAGTACGGAAGATGTGTGCAGCAAATGGTGGAACATGCCAAGACTCTTGAAGACAAAGCTGAGCGTCAGCGTTGTGCCAACACTATTGTTGCCTTGATGGCCAACATGGTGGAGCATCATGGCGATTCGGAAGACTTCCGCCAGAAACTTTGGAACCATCTTGCCGCTATAGCCAATTACGAACTCGACATCGACTATCCTGTAGATATAGAGAAGTTGGAAGACACGAAAGCCAATCATGAACGCATTCCTTACCCTCAGAAGCGCATCTCGAAGCGTCATTATGGTGCCATCATTGAGTCGTTGACGAAGAAACTTTCTGAAATCGAAGATGAAGATGAGCGCATGGCTCTGACAGAGCAAATAGCAAATCAGATGAAGCGTAGTCTGGGTCGCTGGAACAGGGATGCGATGAACAATGAGAAAGTGCTGGACGACATAGCCAACTACACGGAAGGGAAAGTGAGTTTGCTGCCTAACGAACTGAAAATGATGAGCGATGGAGAAATCCTGAACGATGTTCAGCAGATGACTCCCAGCAAGAAAAAGAAGAAAAAGTAAGACAAGGGAACAACATCTATGGCTTCATTTATCATAGAAGGTGGAAACAAACTGCATGGCGAAATCACGCCACAAGGTGCTAAAAACGAGGCATTAGAAGTGATTTGCGCCACGTTGCTCACATCGGATGTTGTCACGATACACAATGTGCCAAACATTTTGGATGTGAATAATCTGATTGGTTTGCTGAGCAAGATGGGCGTGAGCGTGATGCCTGTGGGTGATAACGCCTGGAGATTCCAAGCTGAGACTCTCGACATGGAGTATCTGCACAGCGATGAATTTGTGCAAAGATGTGCTGCACTTCGTGGCTCTATCCTGCTGTTGGGGCCATTGCTTGGACGTTTCCACAAGGCATTGGTGGCAAAGCCTGGTGGAGACCAAATTGGCCGTCGCCGCCTCGACACCCACTTTCTCGGTGTGCAGGAATTGGGCGCTCGACTCAACATCAATTACGAGCGCGAAATCTACGAACTGGAGGCAGAAGAACTGCATGGCAAATACATGTTGCTTGATGAGGCTTCTGTCACAGGTACTGCAAACATCATCATGGCGGCTGTCTTTGCCAAAGGTACAACAACGATCTATAATGCTGCTTGCGAACCCTACATCCAACAGCTTTGCAAGATGCTGAACCGAATGGGGGCTAAGATTTCGGGCATTGCCTCCAACCTTCTCACCATAGAAGGAGTTGACAAATTGCATGGTACGGAACATACCGTGCTGCCAGATATGATTGAAGTGGGTAGCTTCATCGGTATGGCTGCCATGACGGGGAGCGAATTGACCATCAAGAACGTGTCGTTCGACAATTTGGGCATCATCCCCGACATGTTTGCTCGACTTGGCGTGAAAATGGAGCGTAAGAACGACGATATTTTCATTCCAGAGCAAGAGCATTACGAAGTGGAATCCTTCATGGATGGCAGTATCATGTCGTTTAGCGATGCACCTTGGCCTGGACTAACTCCCGACTTGCTGAGTGTGCTGCTTGTTGTTGCCACTCAAGCCAAAGGCTGCGTGTTGATACATCAAAAGATGTTTGAGAGCCGTCTTTTCTTTGTCGATAAACTCATCGACATGGGTGCCCAAATCATACTTTGCGACCCGCACCGTGCCGTGGTAGTTGGACACGACCACCGTTTCCAGTTGAAAGGTTCTCGCATGACATCTCCCGACATCCGTGCCGGCATCGCCTTGCTGATAGCAGCACTGAGTGCCAAAGGAAAGAGCATGATAAGCAACATCGAGCAGATTGACCGAGGTTACGAAAACATTGAAGCTCGTCTCACGGCCCTTGGTGCTAACATCACGAGAATTTGTTGAGAGAGAAATTGATTGAAACCTCATTAAATAAAAGTTTAAAGTTTTGAGTTTAAGGTTTAACAAAATTACCTTTTACTGCTAAAACTCAAAATTTTATAAACTTAAAAACTCAAACAATGATTCAGTATTCTGACGTATATAAAATAGGAACCATCACGAAAGCTCATGGGTTGCAAGGAGAGGTTGTGTTCAATTTTTCTGATGACATTTTCGACACAACAGATTCTGACTATCTCATCATTGATGTAGATGGCATTCTGGTTCCTTTCTTTATAACAGAATACAGATTCCGTTCTAATGCTTCTGTCCTGATGAAATTCGACCGAATTGAATCCTCTGAACAAACCCAGCAAATCGTTGGATGCGATGTTTATTTCGAGAAATCGAAAGCCCAGGCTGCCGATACCGACGAAATGTCGCTGAACTATTTCATTGGTTTCACGATACTCGATGAACAAGGCGGAACAATAGGTGAGATAACAGACATCGACGACAAGACCGACAACTGGCTCTTTGTCGTTGAAAACGATAAAGGCAATGAGGTTCTTGTTCCAGCACAAGAATCATTCATCATGGACATCAACCATGAAAAAAGAACTATGACAATGGACCTGCCCATAGGCCTATTGGATTTATAAGCATCACTTTAGATGGTTTAAAGAACAATATGAAGAAAATAGCAATACTCGGTTCGACAGGCTCCATTGGAACACAGGCACTGGATGTGATTGAAGCAAATCCAGACCTGTTCGAGGCATACGTGCTGACAGCCAACAACAACGTCGAACTCTTGATACAACAGGCTCGTCGGTTTCAGCCCGAAATCGTAGTGATAGCCAACGAGCAACATTACGATGCTGTGCAGAGAGCATTGTCGAATCTGCCAATCAAGGTGTATGCAGGAGCTGATGCCCTGTGCGATGTGGTACAGGACGACCATGTTGATGTCGTTTTGGCATCGATGGTGGGATTTGCAGGACTGAGACCTACCATCAGTGCTATCAAGGCAAAGAAAATCATCGCACTTGCCAACAAGGAAACACTCGTCGTGGCAGGCGAACTCATCAACCGATTGGCATCGGAGTACCAAGTACCAATCCTCCCAGTCGATTCCGAACACTCAGCCATTTTCCAGTGCTTGGAACCAGGAAATTCTATCGAAAAGATTCTACTGACAGCTTCGGGAGGACCTTTCCGTCATTACACAGAAGAAGCACTGAAAAGCGTAACCAAAGCACAGGCACTCGCCCATCCCACTTGGAACATGGGCGCAAAAATCACTATCGACTCGGCAACAATGATGAACAAAGGTTTCGAAGTGATAGAGGCGAAATGGCTCTTCGGCGTGAAACCCGAACAGATACAAGTGGTGGTGCATCCTCAGAGTGTCATTCACTCAATGGTACAATTCCAAGATGGAGCTGTGAAAGCACAATTGGGAGTACCTGATATGCGCTTACCCATCCAATATGCGTTCAGTTATCCACAGCGCCTACACTCCAACTTCGACCGTTTGGACTTTTTCTCTCTGAAAACCCTCACGTTCGAAGAACCCGACACCAAGCGATTCCCATGCTTGCAATTTGCCTACGACGCATTGCAACGTGGAGGAAATATGCCTTGTATCGTGAATGCAGCCAACGAAATTGTTAATCGGGCTTTCATCGAAGACCATATTTCATTTCCTCGCATTGCCGAAATCATCCACGATACGATGCTTCACGTGCCATTCTCGCAGGAGTCAGAACTGGAAAACTATCTCCTCACTGACAAAGTGGCTCGGGAATATGCCATGTCTAAAGTGAAACGTGAAGCGTGAAGAGAAGTATAAAGGACAATCAGGGATTTAAAGGATTTTTAGGATAGGACCCTCCCTAGCCCTCCCTGTGAGGGAGGGGACAACCATCCGGATGGCTATTCTCTCCCCTCACAGGGGAGTTGGAGGGGTCTATTTTTCACTTTTAACTATTAAATTTTTAACTTAAATTAGATGGTAATACTTATTAAAATACTTCAATGTATCGTCTCTTTGGGACTCCTCATTGTTTTACACGAAGGAGGACATTTCTTGTTCGCAAAACTTTTCGGTACTCGTGTTGAGAAATTCTACCTTTTCTTCGACACGAAATTCCACCTCTTTTCTACCTACGACAAATGGTTTAGAAAACTGATTGGAAAGCAACCAGTTCCAAAAATCAAGAAGGTGGTGAAAGATGACAAGGGAAAGGAGACATCATACGAAGAATATGAATACCAAGGTACTGAATACGGCATCGGCTGGATTCCATTGGGAGGATACGTGAAGATTTCAGGCATGATAGACGAATCCTTAGACACCGAGCAAATGAAACAAGAGCCACAGCCTTGGGAATTTCGTACTAAACCTGCGTGGCAACGTCTTCTCATCATGCTTGGAGGCATCATCATGAATTTCATTGTCGCCTTCGTCATCTATGCCATGGTACTTCACACATGGGGACAGCAATACATCAAGTCTGAAGATTTGACATACGGCATGAAGTTCAACGAACAGGCGAAAGCAGACGGCTTCAAGGATGGCGACATCATCTTGAGAGCCGACGACAAAGAATTTGAATTCTGGAAAGCAGCCAACCTCCGCGATGTTTCAAACGCCAAGAACGTATTGGTGCTTCGAGATGGAAAGAAAGTCAACATTCCACTTTCGGGCAACATGAACATGTTAGAAATGCTCGAAGAACCCGTTTATGCTTCCGAACGCATCCCTCTCTGCATCGACAGCGTGATGCCACAATCCACAGCTGCCAAGTTGCAGTTCAAGAAAGGAGATAAAATCGTGAAAATCAACGATAAAGACATTGAGGACTACAACGACCTTCAATTTTCCATTCTTGAACTGAAAGAAGGAGTGAATGAAGAAACAACAGCAGCAGACAGTTTGCGCCATCGCACTATCAATGTTGGCATTCTTTCTGCTAACGACGACTCTGTCCGCACCCTTCAGGCAGTGCTCTCGCCTGAATTCACCTTCGGTTTCATCAACAAGATGCCAGCATATAAAGTGTCAACTAAGGAATATGGGTTCTTCGAATCCTTCCCTGCTGGCATTCAGTATGGTTGGGAAACAATGAAAGGCTATGTCAATGACCTCAAATATGTGTTCACAAAGAAAGGTGCACAAAGTGTGGGAGGATTCATCGCTATAGGTAACATTTTCCCAGACACGTGGGACTGGCAACGCTTCTGGCTTCTCACAGCCCTTCTTTCCATCATGCTTGGTGTGATGAACGTACTGCCAATACCTGCGCTCGATGGCGGACATGCCATTTTCTGCATCTACGAAATCATCACAGGCAAGAAACCAAGTGATAAATTCTTGGAACGCGCCCAGTACGTGGGAATGTTCATCTTGTTCGGCTTGCTCATTTTTGCCAATCTCAACGATATCCTGCGGCTTTTCGGTGTGCTATAGAGCAAACATCAATTTCGACGAATGATGAAGGCTCTCTGAGGAGGGATAAACTATCCCAAACACAATAAAGAACCCAATCATACGTTATATGTATTATGAAGATACTCTGCGTAGGCATGAACTATGCCGAACATAATAAGGAACTCAATAATACGCCGTGTGACTCAGTGCCTGTTCTCTTTTCTAAGCCTGAATCAGCCCTCATTCGGGAAGGGAAACCCTTTTTCATTCCCGACTTTGCGGAACGGTTCGACTATGAAACGGAAATAGTGGTGCGAATCAATCGTTTGGGTAAGGATATTGCAGAGCGCTTTGCTTATCGTTACTACAATGAAATCACGGTTGGGATTGACTTCACAGCCCGCGACCTTCAGGAAACCCTTCGGAGCAAAGGTCTTCCTTGGGACATTTGCAAGGGATTTGACGGTGCTGCCGCGATAGGACGGTTCGTCGATAAGTCGGAATTGCCTCCCGTGCAGAACTTGCATTTCCATCTCGACATAGATGGGAGAACGGTTCAAAGAGGACATACTGCCGACATGATTAACAGCATCGACCGAATCGTGTCGTATGCCAGCCGATTCTTCACGCTGAAGACGGGCGACTTGATTTTCACGGGCACTCCTGCTGGCGTTGGTCCCGTCAGCCAAGACCAGCGTTTGGAGGGCTATGTGGAAGACATGAGGCTGCTGGAGCTGAGGGTGAAGTAGATAACATGAAACAATCAGTATGAAAAAGAAGTACAAGGTACAATTTGGTAAGTTAATAATTAAAAGTTAAAAATTAAAAGTGAACCTTAACCCTAACCTTAACCGCCGTCCGGATGGATAGTTATGGTTATCGTTATCGTTATGGTTGGAATTTTTTTAATTACTACGTTGTTCCTTGTCCTTTGTCCTTTGTCCTTAACCTGAGTTTTTTATCAAGGATTTAAAGGATTTAAGGGATTTTCGATTACTAAGTTGTTCCTTGTCCTTTGTCCTTTGTACTTAACCTGATTAACTCGTAACTTACATGAAACGACTTGACATCATAGCTTTTCTGCTTTCATTCACGGTCCTTCTCCATGCACAGAATGATGGTTCTCGTTATGCAAATACGTCTGTTCTTGCATCAGGGAAGTGGGTGAAGATAGCTGTTTCCAGTCCTGGTATTTACCAACTCACGTCGAGCAATCTGAGGTCGATGGGCTTTTCCAATCCAGCCAAGGTGCGTCTCTATGGACTGAATCTTGAAGTGCTACCAGAAACTTCCATCGAAAACATCGATGATGACTTGGTAGAAATACCTCTCTACCATACGGCTGACAAAGTGCTGTTTTACGGTAAGGGAAATACGAGTTGGACACTCAGTAGTAGCTCTAATTCCGCTGCTCTGTTCACTCATTTCAACAATCCTTATAGCAGTCAGACCTGTTATTTCCTTACGGAGTCGGATAGCATCACGCCAAAGTCTTTCGACAAGTTTGCATACACGGTTCCATCTACGGCAAGCAAGCAGACTACATTTCCAGAACATCAGTTGATTGAGAAGGATGCTTTCAGTTTTCTCAGTGCAGGCAGGATGTTTTTCGACAGCTATGATTTCGCCAATGGCAATTCGCAAACCTATACGCTCAACCTGCCTGGCATTGCTCCTGCAACAACGGTTCGTCTTTCTGTTCAGTTTGGAGCAGCAGGAAAGAGCTCGTCTTCGGTTTCCGTCAGCTTCAACGATTCTGTATGCGGCACGCTTTCTTTTGCTGCAATGGGCGAATATGAGTATGGAAAGGTTTCATCGCGTACCATTACGCTTCCTGCACCAAGCAAGGAGAGTAACAACGTGAGGCTGGTTCATACGCGCGAGTCGGGTGTTGCAGGACATCTCGACTATATACGTGCCAGCTATGTCCGTCGGTTAAACCTCACCAACAACGAATTGCTTTTCCGTCCTAATGCGACTGGCAGTGTCGTTTTCCAGCTCACGGGTGGAAATGCTTCTACTGTCTTCTGGCATATCAGTAGTGCGAAGAGCATTGAGGAGGTGGAAGGCACGTTCGACAGTGCGACAAGCACTTGGTCCATTCCTTTTACCAGCGATACTTCCACTTCGCCCAATCAGTGGAGAAGAGAGGAATTGGTAGCGCTGAACCCTTCGGCTACGTTCCCTACCCCTACGCTCGTTGACAATGTTCCAAATCAGAATCTACATGCTTTGCGTGACATTGATTTTGTGATATTGGTGCCCAACTCAGGCAAGATCACTCAGCAGGCTCACCGACTGGCGGATATTCACACGCAGGTGGATTCAATGAAATGTGTTGTCGTTACTGCTAATCAAGTGTATAATGAGTTCTCGTCGGGAAAGCCCGATGCCACTGCTATTCGTCGCTTCATGAAGATGCTCTACGACACAGCGTCAACTCCATCTCAGCGTCCTAAGAACTTGCTACTTTTTGGCGATTGTGTCTGGGACAACAGGTTGGTTACCCCTGGGCTGAGCAGACTTAATGCAGATGATTATTTGCTTTGTTATGAATCGGAGAATTCTGTCAGTCACACCATGAGCTACATCTTGGAGGAATACTTCGCGTTGCTCGACGATAATGGATTGACGAATGTGTTGAAAGAAAGACCTCGCATCGGTGTGGGACGCATTCCTGCCACTTCTGCTGCACAAGCCAAGGATGTGGTTGACAAACTCATCGCTTACATCGAGAATGAGCAAGTGGGTGCATGGAAAAACACAATATGCGTGATGTGTGACGATGGCAATGAGAATTCTCACATGAAAGATGGCGAAACGATTATTAACCAAACCAAGACGCTCTATCCGGATTACCGCATCAAGCGTATTTACTGGGACACATATACTCGCGTGCAGGGCTCTACAGGAAATTCCTATCCGAATGTGAAAGCGGATATTGAGAAACAAATCACCGATGGTGCGCTTATCATGAATTATTCAGGACATGGTGCAGCCTATTGTCTCTCGCATGAGCAGGTGATTCTTCGAAGCGATTTTGAGAAATGGAGTTCTCCGCGTCTTCCGCTTTGGATAACTGCTGCTTGCGATATCACTCCGCTTGACATGAACGAGGAAAATATAGGTGAGACTGCTATTCTGAACCCGAAGGGTGCAGCGATGGGCATACTCACAGCAGCGCGCACTGTGTATCAGAGTAACAACAGAGAGTTGAATCTGGCTTTCATGAAGCATGTCCTTGCCACCAATGAATCTGGGCGCATCTACTCTATTGGCGAAGCACTCTCGCAGGCTAAGCGTGACTTGATTGCCTCTGGGTCGTCTGAAACGAATAAAGCTCATTTCGTCTATCTCGGTGATCCTGCCATGCGCTTGGTGGTGCCTACTTACAAAGTGGCTATTGACCAAATCAATGACGTGCCTCTTACCAGTGGCAACACCCCGACGGTCAGTGCTGGAAGTACAGTGAAGGTGGTTGGGCACATAGAAGATGAGAGTGGAAACATTGCAACCAACTACAAGGGTAAAGTTTATCCAACCATTTTCGACAACGTAGAACTCGTTACCTGTCTGAATAACCCATTTGGAGAAAAAAACGGAAACGAGGAAGTAGAACCTTTCACTTATTATGACCGCATCCGTATGCTTTATAACAGCATTGATAGTATCTCAGCAGGACAGTTCACCTTCACATTCCCTATCCCATTGGATAACAACTATAGTGGAGAAAACGGACTCATCTCGCTCTATGCTTCGAATGAGCAACAAACCATTGAGGCAAACGGATATTGTGACAAGTTTCTGATAAGCGGTACCAATCCTGCACTCTCTACCGACACTATTGGTCCTGACATCGCTCTGTATCTAAACTCCACCCAATTCACAAGTGGCAGCACGGTGAACGAAACTCCTTTGCTCATGGCCACCATTTCCGACGAGGATGGCATCAATGTCACGGGTAGCGGCGTGGGACACGACATCATGGCCATCATAGATAACGATGAAAGTCTCAGCTACTCTCTCAACAGCTATTTCACTCCAGAAGTTGGCAACTACCGAAAGGGAAGCATTTCGTTCAGTATTCCAGAGCTGTCCGATGGACACCATACGCTTACACTCCGAGCCTACGATGTTCTCAATAATCCTGCACATAAAACCATCGATTTCTATGTGAACGAAGGTGCAAAACCAACCATTTTCAATTTTGTAATCGACACGAGTCGTTCAGGCAATATCGTTTTCACCGTCATCAACGACCGTCCTGAATCCACTATCGGCCTTTCGCTCCGTATCTACGACGTGGCAGGACGACTTGTGCATCAATCCACCGAACAAGGGCATAGCTCATCAGGTACCTATTCATTCACCTGGAACTACAACGAGGCAGGTTCTTCAATTCCATCAGGAATCTATATTGCCAAAGTCGGCATCTCGTCTAATTCGGGTGACGAAGCAACTGGAACTAAGAAATTTCTGATTCATCAGAAGAAAAACCAATAACCAAATATTTAACGTGAAGCGACTTGGTAAGTTAAAAAGAAGGACCCTCCCCAACCCAAGACCCAAGACCCTCCCCAGCCCTCCCTGTGAGGGAGGGAGTAGTCACCCGAATGGTTATTTCTCTCCCCTCACAGGGGAGTTGGAGGGGTTTTGGGCCTTGGGTTGGGGAGGGTCCTTCTTATTAACTCTCAATGCTTTTCACTTACACACCCATGAATATATGAAAAGATTTACATTAGCGGCAGTGGCATTATCCTTTGCCACTGTTGGCTTTTCTCAAAATTACACTTTGAAGTCCATCAACGCGCAACGCATAGAAGTGACTCGTGCCTATGACTTACATCCCGATGCCGAAGCACTTGCCATTGTTGCACCTTACAAGCAAGGAGTAGATAGTATTATGTTGCCTGTCATTGGCGTTAGCGACAGCAAGATGGATGCACAACGTCCCGAAAGCCCACTCTCCAACCTCTTTGCAGATATTCTTCGTGAAAGTTCAAAGAAATACGGCAAAAAGGCTGATATAGGCATCTGCAATATGGGTGGCTTGCGAGCATCCCTACCCGAAGGAAATGTAAACGTTGGCAACATCATGGCTATTGCTCCATTCGAGAACCGATTCTGCTTGCTCACCATGCGTGGTAGCGACCTCCTTTCGCTCTTCCAGGAAATAGCAAAGAATCAAGGAGAAGGCATTAGTGGAGCAACCCTCCAAATTACATCTGATGGCAAACTGCTTTCAGCACAAGTGGGGGGTAAGAATATCCAGCCCAAAAGAATCTATAGGATTGCAACGCTGGACTACCTTGCCGAAGGAAACGATGGAATGGTGTCTTTTCAAAAATCGCTCACAAAAGACATCAAGGACATTTTGGTTCGAGACGTTTACATGAACCACATTCGTGCCCTCTCTCAACAGGGGAAAACACTTTCAGCCAAAGTGGAGGGGAGAATCCTGATTGACGGAAAAACAGCCACAGAATTCAATGCCAAACAAACTCCTAAGCGAAAAGATGTTATCCTACAGATTGTCCACACCAACGACACCCATTCCTGCATAGAACCATTAGACGTTTCAGCTGGAAGCAATGCAGACAAGGCGGGATATATGCGTCGAAGTGCGCTCCTTCAAGACATTCGAGCTGTCGATTCCGACATTCTTCTTTTGGACTGTGGCGATTTCTCCCAAGGTTCTTCCTATTACAACCTCTACAAGGGAGAAGTGGAAGTGAAGTTGATGAACCACATGGGTTACGATGCAGCAACCATCGGAAACCACGAATTTGATTTTGGCATCGACAATATGGTTCGCTTGTTCAAGATGGCTCACTTCCCCATCCTCTGCTGCAACTACGATTTCACAGGAACACCGCTCGATAGCATCGTTAAGCCCTATACCATTGTTGAAAAAAAAGGACTCAAAATCGGACTCATCGGAGTGTGTCCTAAGTTGGAAGGACTTGTTGCACAAGCCAACTATGGCAACATCGTCTATAACGACCCCATTGCTTGTGCCAACCCCATTGCAGCCAAGCTCAAGAACGAAGAACACTGCGACCTCGTTGTCGTACTCTCACACCTTGGCTGGCTGGTAGGACTCAGCGACTCCATGAATGACCAAACATTCATCTCTCAAACTCGCAATATCGACGTAGTCGTAGGTGGACATTCCCACACCTATTTCCGCCATCCAGAATATGTCAATAACCTCGATGGCAAACCTGTCATCTGTAACCAGATGGGAAAGAACGCCCAGTGGGTTGGTACTCTCCAAATAGACATGCAAGCCCGCTAACACACCCATGAGATACTTCGTTACTCTTTCTTACGATGGCGCAGCCTATCACGGCTGGCAAATTCAGCCCAATGCCAACAGCGTACAGGAAACACTCCAAAAGGCACTGAGCACCATCCTTCGCCATGATACAGAGATAGTGGGAGCAGGACGCACAGATACGGGAGTCAATGCAAGCAAGATGATAGCACACTTCGATGCAGAAAGTGACATCGACACCCTGCGGTTGGTACACCATCTCAACCGACTCCTACCCTCCGACATTGCCATCCAGCACATGCAGCCAGTAGTTCCAAATGCTCATGCACGCTTCTCGGCTTTGTCGCGCACTTATCATTACCACATCACTCTTGCAAAGTCCCCCTTTGCACGCCATTATGCCTATCGCTACCCGCTGCCTCTCGACTTCCAACTCATGAACGACGCAGCGCAACAACTATTCGACTACACTGATTTCACATCCTTCTCCAAGCTCCACACTGACACCAAGACAAACAATTGCAAAATGATGCGAGCAGAATGGATTCAGGACGATGCCAACAATTGGACCTTCATCATCCAAGCAGACCGATTTCTTCGAAACATGGTGCGAGCCATTGTCGGTACATTGCTCGATGTGGGCAGAAACAAACTCACCATCCTACAGTTCCGACAAGTGATAGAATCACAAAACCGATGCTCAGCAGGCACCAGCGTTACTCCCAATGCCCTTTTCCTTGCCGACATCACTTACCCAGATAACATATATATATAATAAAAACAGACCCCTCCTTCCCCTCCCAATCTCCCCAAGGGGAGGAGAAGCCGTCCAGCCCCCTTCAGCTCCCCCAAGGGGGAGAGAATAGCCATCCGGGTGACTACTCCCTCCCTCACAGGGAGGGTTGGGGTAGGTCTTGGTTTTTGGGCTGGTGAGGGGCTATCCTTTATAATCCCTAAAATCCCTGATTTTGCCCATGTGGTTAATTCTTGCATTTCTCTCAGCCCTCCTGTTAGGTTTCTATGACGTGTTCAAGAAAAAATCCCTCAGTGAGAATGCTGTCATACCCGTGTTGCTTCTCAACACACTCTTTGCCTCACTCATCTTTCTGCCACTCATCATCCTTTCAGAAACAGGCATCCTCCATCAAGGCAATCTTTTCCATGTTCCTTCATACGGATGGGATGGCCACAAGTACATCCTTCTCAAGTCCGTCATCGTACTTTCTTCATGGATTTTCGGTTATTTTGGCATCAAGCACCTACCCATCACGATTGTCGGACCGATCAATGCCACGCGTCCTGTCATGGTACTTGTGGGAGCACTCACCTTTTTCCACGAACAGCTCACTTTCTTCCAGTGGGTAGGTGTACTCACCGCCATCATCGGCATCTACCTGCTATCCCACACCAGCAAGAAAGAAGGCATTGATTTCAAGCACGACAAATGGATTTATTTCGTCGTTCTTTCCAACATCCTTGGAGCCATTTCTGGGCTATACGACAAATACCTCATGGCAGCACCGCAGAACGGAGGTGTGGGATTAGACAAGCTCGCTGTGCAGTCGTGGTATAACATCTACCAAGCCTTCATGATGTTTGCTGTGCTTCTGCTCCTTTGGTGGCCTGCACGCCATCGCACCACCCCATTCCGTTGGACCCCTTCCATCATACTCATCAGCATCTTTCTCTCCACTGCCGACTTCCTCTATTTCTATGCACTGAGTCTCCCTGGAGCCATGATAAGCGTCGTTTCCATGATACGCCGAGGTTCTGTCATTGTCAGCTTCCTTTGTGGGGCATTCGTTTTCAAGGAAAACAACCTCAAGGTGAAAGCCATCGAACTGGGACTCGTCATTCTCTCCATGATTTTCCTTTTCATCGGAAGTCGATAAAAATCCTCATGAAAACGGTTTGAAATGCTGTTATAGAATCTGTTTTAGCCCTTTTTCGTAAAAAAAAATTGGTAAACCTCAAAAAAGAAAGGTAAGAGCCTTGCCAATTCAAAAAAAAGTTCTACCTTTGTACTCGCTTTTAAGAAGGACGGCGTAAAGTCACTTTCTGTTGAAAGCTATTCAAGGTTAGATCCGCTAGCTCAGTTGGTAGAGCACAACACTTTTAATGTTGGGGTCTTGGGTTCGAGCCCCAAGCGGATCACAAAAAGAAGGGACTTCAATCGAAGTCTCTTTTTTTGTGCCATTTATTTAATTGATATTCAGTTCCTTTTACGTTGTGGAGGCTGCCATTAGGATAGTCTCAATGAATTTCTTGAAAACCATGCTTAAGGAACTGGGTCATTACGGAGTTTGTTTTGGATGAATGCTACAAGTCCATCGCAAGCATCTTCAAGGATGTCAAGCACCTGTTCGAACCCTTCTTCTCCTCCGTAATAGGGGTCGGGCACAAGGTTTGCGTTGAGATGCTGGCAGAAGTCGGTTATGCGCATGAGTTTGCGTATGGCTTCGGGTGTGGGTGCTTGGGTGTGGAGTTGCCGCATGTTGGCTTCGTCCATGCCGAGTATGAGGTCGAAGGTGGAGAAGTCGGTTGTGCGTATGGGACGTGAGCGATGGGTGAGGCTATAGTCACGATGCTGGGCGTGATGCCTCATTCGCTTGTCGGGGAGCTCTCCTTCGTGGTAGGATATGAGTCCGGCTGAATCAACTGTCACTTGCTGGCTAAGCCCTGCGTGGATGAGTTTCTGACGAAGTATTTCTTCTGCCGCTGAAGAACGACAGATGTTTCCGAGGCAAACAAAGAGTACTTTCATTGGAAATTGTAGTGTTCTCATGTTAAAAGTCAATGGTCAAAACGTGAAGTGTGAAGAGAAGTGCAAAGTACAATCAGGGATTTTAGGGAATGAAGGGATTCTTTACTTTACGCTAAACTCTAAACACAAAAATCATGTCCATTGACCTTTGTTTTTTTACTTAAATTGGTTTTTACTTTACATTTGAAGAATGTATTGCGCCACTCCGTCTTCGTCGGCTGAGGATGTGATAGCGGAGGAAATGGCTTTGACTTCGGGGTTGGCATTGTTCATGGCTACACCTGTTCCGACAATGCGGAGCATGGGAATGTCGTTGAGGGCATCTCCGAAGGCGGTGAACTGAGTGAGGGGTATATGGAGGTGGTTGGAAATGCGCTTTAGTCCGTCTCCCTTGTTGATTCCGAGTGGGACGCATTCTATGTAGAATGGTTCGGAACGAAATACTGCTATGGTCTGATTCATCTGCTCTTGGATCTTTGGTTCTGCTTGATAGATGAGGTCTGGGTTTCCCACTATCATGCATTTATAGATGTCGATGTCTTGGACGGTTCTGACGAAATCATCCACTTCCAATGGTTGGAGTTTGTTGGCATGCATGGAGCGTTGAACGTATGGATGGTCGCAGTGTTCAGATATGATGTATTGGTTAAAGTAGCTGAGTATTTCGAGTTGGTTCTGTTTGGCTTGTGCGTAGAGTTGTGGAATGGATGATGGAGGCATAGGCTGTGAATAGATGAGTTGCCCAGTGGCGCATTCTACGATTTGTGCTCCGTTGTAGGCAAGCACGATGCCTCCATGCTGCTGAAGCTGGAGGGCATTAGCTATGGGACGTATGCCTTGAAGGGGCCGTCCTGAGGCGATGACGACTTTCATTCCCTGCTCTTGCACGCGGATGATGGTTTGACGGGTGTAGGCGGATAGTGTCTTGTCGCTGTGCAGCAATGTGCCGTCAAGGTCAATGGCAAGTACTTTCATCTTAGATTTTCAGATTATTCTCAATATGACATCTACGAGAAATCAAGTCAAGTACAAAGGAATATTATTTTGTTCTTGTTTTTTACAGGTCTTCTTCGTCAAAGTCGAATTCGTCGTCATCGAAATCACCGAAGAAAGCGGGGGCGACAAATTCATCAAGTTCGCGACGCTCTTTCTTGGTAGGACGACCTGTGCCGCGTGCACGGTTGATAAAACCGCTGATGCGACTCATTTCCAACAATTCGTACTGGTCGGGTGTGGTTATATTCTCCAATATGTCGGGAACCAATTTGGCTCCTACCCTGTTTTGTATGGCCTGAAGTATTCGGAAGGAATAGGTGATGGGTGGTTTTCGCACTTGGATGACATCTCCTTCTTTCACGATGCGCGATGGCTTTTGCTTGACCCCATCTATCATTACTCTTCCGTTTTTGCAGGCATCAGCGGCAATGGTGCGTGTCTTGAATATGCGTGATGCCCACAAGAATTTGTCTAATCGTGCTTCCATCGTTTTGGATAAATATAATAGTTAAAAGTCTTAGAGAGTTAAATGTTTTGGTGAGTTAAAAGTTAATAGTTAAAAGAGCATCTGGATAGCCATTATAATTATTAACTTTTAACTGTTAACTCTCTAAACTTTTCACTTTCCAATTTGCTTCACGTTATACTATGTGCCTTGGCGTTCTGCTGTGATGCGGCAGATGTTGACGATGGTTTTCATGGCTTTCTCAAGGCTCTGCACTGGGCAGAATTCGTAAGGGCCATGGAAGTTGATGCCTCCAGCAAAGATGTTTGGACAAGGCAATCCTTTGAATGATAGTTGTGCTCCGTCGGTACCGCCTCGTATGGCTCGAATCTTGGGCTCCATTCCTGCTTCAAGGATGGCTTGACGGGCAATATCGATGATGTACATCATTGGTTCCACTTTCTCGCGCATGTTATAGTATTGGTCTTTCAATTCGAGCTGTGCGATAGTTCCATATTTGGCATTGATTTGTTCTACAGCTTGTTGCATGCGCAGTTTGCGTTTCTCGAAGATGTCACGATGATGGTCGCGTATGATGTAGGAAAGGGATGCTCGTTCGCAATTGCCATTGATGCCAGTGAGGTGGAAGAATCCTTCGTAGCCTTCGGTATGTTCTGGTGTTTCTTGTTCAGGAAGAAGTGAAACGAGTTCGGCTGCAACACGAGCTGCATTGATCATCTTGTCTTTTGCATAGCCTGGATGGACGCTGCACCCTGTGATGCTGATTATTGCTGATGATGCATTGAAGTTTTCGAATTCAATTTCTCCGACTTCGGAACCATCCATCGTGTAGGCAAACTGACAGCCAAATTTTTCAACGTCGAACTTGTGGGCACCCATGCCGATTTCTTCGTCTGGATTGAATCCAACGCGAATCTTGCCATGCTGAATGTCGGGATGGTTCATGAGATACTCGCAAGCAGAAACGATCTCTGCAATTCCAGCCTTGTCGTCGGCTCCAAGAAGTGTATGCCCATCGGTGACGATGATGTCTTCGCCTACGTGGTTGAGCAACTCAGGAAATATGCTGGGAGAACTGACGATGCCTTCTGAAAGAAAGATGTCGCCTCCGTCGTAGTTTTTCACGATGCGCGGATGTACGTTGGCTCCTGAACAGTCGGGACTGGTGTCCATGTGCGCAATGAATCCGATAGTAGGTACGGGATTTGTGGTGTTGGCTGGGAGTGTGGCATAGAGATAGCCGTTATCGTCAAGTTCTATTTCTGTGAATCCAAGGGATGCAAGTTCGTCCTTGAGATAGTTGGCCAATAGAAATTGTTTTGCGGTGCTTGGAGTTGTCTCTGACTCTTCACTCGACTGCGTGTCGAATGATACATACTTTAAAAATCTATTTACTATATTCATAATCGGTAATATGTTTATTCTTCGCTTGCGAACATTGGGTCCCAACAAGGAAGAAGGGTTGGTTTTTGCTGACTTGCTTTGAGTATCTTTGAAGAGAGGTATTTCTTGTTGACCACCAGCCTGAAGAGATATTCATTGAGCCATTCGTCGGTCATGATGAGATGCCCCTTGAAACCAGATGTGGCTCCCCATGAGTTTTCCACTTCCCATTTGTGGGGTTTCCCTTGTGGGTCGAGGTCAACGGCTTTGAGTGTCATGGCATGGGTGGAACCAGAGTCGAACGAAAGAATGCGTTGACGCTTGTCCATGCCGAACTGAACACCCAGTATGGATGAGTAGTCGTAGTTTTTCAAGTCGAGTAATCCTCGCTCTGAATCCAGTTCTTTTGAAACATCGCATGACATGTACATCATGGTCGAGTCCTTGATGCTGGCAATGGCAGCCTGCTTGATTTCATCCATAGGCACGTTGAGGTAGCACCAATTATGTCCATCGTATGTGTGGCGGTCATATTGTATTTCGTAGGTTTTCCAGTATTCACGTGTAGGGTCATTCATTAGCATTACATAATCGTCGTTGAGATTGCCTTCGAACATTTGCTGATAGAACTGCAGAGGGGTGTATTGACGTGGGGCTTCTCGGTAATTTCCGTTGCTGTCTTTGGGTGCCCGTGTGAAGGATGTTGGTGGTTCACCGAATCCCAAAACAAGGATGTGGTAGATGTCTGTCAGCATCTTTTCCTTTTGCTGCTGTAGTTCGTTGCCTGTCTTTTGGGATTCTCGGAGGATGAGTCCATCTTCACGCAGTTTCCGCTTGAGGAAAGATGTGAAGCGTGATGTGTTGTTGGAGGCAAAAGTTTCGGGCATCACACCTTTGGGTACGAGTCCGTATTTTGTGACTAAATCAGCTACTCCCGTGAAGGTGCCTCCGTCGCTCAGAGGATGCTGAAAGAGCCATTGTACGGTCTTGTCGTCCAGAGGGCTCTTGCGAGTGTCGATGACAGCTTGTAGGAAAAGATTGGATTTCTCCAGCTGGTCGTAGAAGAACAAATAGACTTGTGAGAATTCCAATTCTTCGAGCTTCTTGCTGTTGATGAGTTGACTGCGGAGCACGTTCAGTCCAGTGAAGAGCCAACAGCGTCCTGATGATTTTTGGTCAGTGATACCTTTCGATGGCACGGAATTGCTGAAGTAGGTATTGAGTTCTGTTTGGTTGTCTTGATTGAGTGCAAAGGTGCGAATGTCAGAAGTCGCCAATCCGTTCTTTAATGCACGTTCAGCTGGAGAAAGATGGTTGCTGCTTCTTAGTGTTTGCAGCATCTGCTGCGATATGCCACCTTGTGAAAACGATGGCAATGTGAGCGTTAGAAGTGAGAGCGTTATCAGTTGTCGTTTCATGTTATATGTTATTTATAAGTTTCGTTCAACGGGTAGGATTTTCTTGATTTTCCACCCTGTGGCTGCTACAATGATAGACATGAGCGGACTCAGAAGATTGAAGAAGCAATAGGGCAGATATGTGAGTGTGGGAACACCGAGCATGGTGGATTGTGTCATGCCACAAGTATTCCAGGGTATGAGAACGGATGTAACAGTTCCTGCGTCCTCTGTGGTACGGCTCAGGAGTCTTCCTTCATAGCCTTCTTTCTCATATACGTCGCGATACATATCGGCTGTCAAAATGATGGAAATGGACTGGTCGCCTGTGGCAAGATTCAGAAAAATACCTGTACCCACAGTGGATGAAACCAAGGTCAATCTATTTCGTACGACATGGAGAACAACGTTTGTGAGGCTTTCCAACATGCGGCTGGCAATCATGGTTCCGCCAAAGCAGACAGAACAGAGGATGAGCCAAATTGTGTTGAGCATTCCTGCCATGCCATTGGTGCTGACCAGGTCATTGAGTGACTCACTTCCTGTTTCCACTTGTGTGGATCCAAAGAATGTGATTGCTAATCCCTTGATGACTTGAAGAGAATCGGAAATGTTGTTGGATGCAGCTATTTCCTTCAGAATGTCAGTCTGAAAGATTATGGCATAACATCCTGCCAGCATGGAAGATACAAATAGAGTCACCAAGGATGGTGTCCGTTTGGCAATCATGATAGCGGTAACAATGGGCACTACCAACGAAAGAAGTGAAATGTGGAATGTGTTGGAAAGTCCATCTGTAAAAGCCGAAATTTGAAGTGTGTCAAAATTACCATCATAGAAGAAGCCCGCAAAGAGAAAAATAATAAGTGTTATGGTGATGGAAGGAAATGTAGTATAGGTCATGTAATGGATATGCGAGAAGATGTCAACCTTCGATGCGGATGAAGCAAGGATGGTGGTATCGCTGAGTGGCGACATCTTGTCCCCAAAATATGCTCCCGAAATAATGGCTCCTGCTGTCCATGCTTCGGGAACACTGAGAGCTTCTCCGATTCCGAGTAAGGCTATGCCGATGGTAGCAATGGTGGTCCACGAACTACCCGACATCAGTGATACCAATGCACAGATGACGCATGTGCTTACCAAGAAGAATCGAGGTGACATGATTTGCACACCATAATAAATAAGGGTCGGCACTACCCCACTTACCATCCACGAACCTGCCAACATGCCCACAACCAAAAGTATGATGAGAGTGACAGAAATGTCACCGATGGATTTTTTGATTTGCTCCTCAAAACATTTCCATTTTATTCCATACACCCATATTGACACACAAATGCACACGGCCGAGGCTAATAGCAAGGCAATCTGGCTACCACCAGAGAGCGCATCATTACCAAACAGAATCAGGATGGTAGTAAGCAATCCTATCAGCACGAGAAGCGGAATGACAGCTACCAGTGGATTAGGCAATATGTCTATTTTCTTAATATCCATCCAAAAAGAAGATTAATGGAGAAAGTGAAAAGGATAATAACAGCCCATGAATAAGGGTCGAGTGGCTGAACTCCAAACATCGTGCCTCCAAAAGAAACAATGAATACTTGGCCAAGCAGAATGAGTAATGCAATCATTGTGAAACTTTTTCCCCATTTCAGTTCTGAAAACTTGGCTTTGGTTCTGAACATTCTCACATTGAATAGATTCCAGAATTGGAGCATGACAAAAGTTGTGAAGAAGAACGTGAGTTCGTACTCGGTGAGAGAGGCATTGATTTGAGGAGTTGCATTCAGAAAATCCTCCAATCCACTCAAAGAGTGAGTTTTGAAGAATCTGAGAAGCGCACCTAAAATAAGCACAAACAAACCGCTCATTGATGCTATGTGGATAAACATAGGGCGGTCGATGATAAACGCCTTTCTGTTACGTGGTTTCTCTTTCATCACGTCTGTGTTTGGAGGAAGGGACGACAATGCCATAGCAGCAAAAGTATCCATGATGAGATTCACCCAAAGCATTTGTGTGACATTCAACGGATTCTCCGTTTTCATAAATGCACCTATCAGCACTGTGATACATGCAACGACATTGACGGTGGTCTGAAAGAGAATGAACCGCTGAATGTTTCTGTAAAGCGAACGTCCCCACACAACGGCGCGAACGATGCTGGCAAAGGAATTGTCAATGATTGTGATGTCGCTTGCTTCTTTCGCAACGGCTGTGCCGTCGCCCATCGACAATCCCACGTGTGCCACTTTCAGTGCTGGTGCATCGTTGGTGCCATCGCCTGTGACAGCAACAATCTGACCTTGCGATTGAAGCGATTCTACAATCTTCTTTTTGTCCATCGGTCGAGCACGAGCAATGATGTTGTTTTCAGGAACGCCAATTTGTCGTCCTATTTCAAGTGCTGTTTCACGGCTGTCACCAGTTATGATTTTCACATCAATACCCGCGGCGGTACATGCTTGTATTGCATCTGCCACATCTTCACGAATGGGATCGGCAATGGCTGCAATACCCATCAGTGTCATAGGCCCTTTATTCGTCGAATAAGCAAAAGCAAGCGTGCGCATGGCATGGCGCTGATAAGATTGCAGTTTCGCTTCAATGTCGCTGCGATTCCAGTTGCCAGCTATTTGCTTGCACATGTCGAGAACTATTTCAGGAGCACCTTTCACGTATTCCATCGTTTTACCATCGACGGAGGAACGAACGGTGGTTGACATGTATTTGATTTCGGTAGAGAAAGGAATTTCTTGCAATACCTCCACATCATTCCTCAAATTGAGAAGATTATTCTTTCTCGTTATTCCCCACAGCAACAATGCTCCTTCTGTGGGATTGCCAATTACTTTGTCACCATCGAGCATGGCTGTGGAATTCACGGATATGTTCTCGTAGAGATGTTCAGCCAATGAGTCATCGCAGAGCAGCAGGTCTGCCACTTGCATTTTATTCTGTGTCAAGGTGCCAGTCTTGTCAGTACATATCACATTCACCGCTCCCATCGTTTCACAAGCATGAAGACGACGCACTAAATTGTTGGAATGAAGCATACGCCGCATGTTGTAGGCAAGGCTGAGGGTGACAGCCATTGGCAGACCCTCGGGTACAGCCACAACAATGAATGTGACAGCAATCATTACTGCCTTTAATACGTATGACACAAAATGAACAATATCGAAATCCACCTCATCGTAATCGTAGAAAGCAATTTTTCCGATAATAATGATGCCTGCAACTACATAGCTGAAACGAGAAATCCATTTGCCCAATCGAGCCAACTGCTCGTCGAGTGGAGTCTTTACAGAATTTTCTATCTGCACCACACTAAACACTTTCCCTTGCTCGCTCTGGTCGCCAACCACTTCCACCTTCATGCATCCATGACCTTCCAGCACATTTGTACCTCTGAGTACATAATTGCTTGGGAACGTGGCAGCTGAGTCGAATTCATCCTCTTGGATGGTTTTACGGCAGGATGGCTCTCCCGTTAGCGACGACTCATCAACCGTCAATTGGAAGCACTCAAGCAATGTGCCATCGGCTGGAATTTCATCTCCAGTAGAAAGAATAACAATATCTCCAACAACAACGTCCTTTCGTGGCACTTGCGTCACCTTGCCATTACGCACCACTTTCACCTGTCGGTCGTCTTGCACCATTGTTAGCAGTCGAAATTCCTTCTCCGCCTTCCATTCAAACAAGAATGCTAAGACCGTGGCAATAAGAATAGCTATGAAAATGCCGATGGGTTCAAGAAAAACTTGTATGGACTCATTTAAATAGAAATATTCATAACAAGAGATTCCTATGGATAGCACACCAGCCACCAGCAGAATCTCAATCAGAGGATCTGTGAATTTGAGGAGAAGTTTCACAAAGGGAGACTGAGGCTCCTTCTCTGTCAAAACATTCACCCCATAACGCTTTCGATTTTCTAAAACTTCTTGGTCGTTTAACCCTTGATATTGTTTCTTTTTCAAAATATATTTAGTTTTAGAGATAAGTTAAAAGTTAATAGTTATAAGTTAAATGACCATCTTGATAGCCATTTTAATTATTAACTTACCGAAATTCTATCTTTCAAACTCTTGAAGAATGATGTTCAACACCACTTCTGATTCATCTCCGTAAGTATATAGGAATGGGTATGACAATTCATCAAAATCAACGTCAGGCACTATCCCCGCAGCATAGTCGTAACGTCCTTCACCGTCTGCCACGTAAGCAACAGCAGGATGCAAGGTTACGGAATGGCTCGACTGAATAGATTCAGTGACGACAACTTGTCCATCGGTCGTTGTGCCATAAACAGATGCATACTGTTTCCCCATAGATGCTTGAATGCCACGAATTAACCACTCCGCAGCACCCCTTGTGTATTGGCTTGTAATAAAAACCAATTCTTTCAACCCAAGATTTTGGGACAATCCTTCGCTTTCGTATGAATATGTAGCATTCAGTTCCGACCGGCTTGAGCGATAAATAGTTTTTGCAAAGACAGAAGCATCGCCCACATCACTCACTAAATAGGATGCAAGTGTTCGAGCCATGCCAAAAGAGCCATCATTGCAAAGACGCAAATCAAGAATCAAAGCGTATAGATTCTCACTCCTCATCTTCTGCAAGTAGCTTAACATCTCCTCCCGATAAGCAGTGGAATTCGGGTCACGTTCGGAAGGCCCTTCTGTCAGTCGATTGCACATCAGATAGCACACCTTGCCATAGCTCGTGTCGAACAAGTTGTAAACAGGAAACGCACGGTCCTCCACGTATCGAGAAGCCTCCATCTGAAGCGTATCAGTCGAAGTCCATTTGTATTCACCGTTTTCCATGCCCAATCTGCTAACTACCACGCTGTGTGAAGAACCATTGACAAGCTCTTTGGCGTGAGAAGACGTGAAACGAGCATTGTCAATAACACCGATAAAATCCCCACGCCTCAATCCGCAGCGTTGAGCAGGAGAATCAGGAAAAACCGATATGACACGGGCAAATTGCCGACTCGTGGAACCAGTAGGGTCAGTCATCACAACGAAATCAATCCCGTAGGAATCTAAATGATTGAAATAGCCTCTCACGTGGTGATCTTCTTTCAGCGTGTCTATCTCACACCACGAATAGTCATCAGCGATGGGAGCAAACGCTGTTAATTTCGAGAAAAAAGTACCAGGCTTGGCAAAGTAGTCCTTCCAATCCAGCTTGTCCTTCTTAATGCTGTCCCCCCACAAGTAGTTCTCCTGCATAGCAGAAAGAATCCAATGGTCGCAAGCAGTCTTTTCTTCATACTCATAAGTGCGGTCCTCACCACAGGAAACGAAGAGAATAGAAAAAAGAGAAAAGTGAAAGATGAAAAGTGAAAAATTGGCTTTCCAATAGCACTTTCGACCTTTATCCCATGACCTTTGACCCTCTAAAAACATATTGTATCTGATAAAAATTTTCTAATTATTCTAATTTCTTTCCTTAATAAAATCGTGCCAATTATTTTTGTTTTTGAATCTAAAGACTAAGGTCAGAGAACCCCTTCTGCCTCCTCTAAGGGGAGTGGATAACAGTCTGTATGACTTCTTCCTCCCTCACAATGAGGGCTGGGAAGGGGCTTCGTTTTTGACTTTTTCACTTTTCACTTATTACAAAATCCCTTCTAATCCCCAAAATCTCTGATTGACTTCGCTGATTTAAGGATTCAGAAGCAGAGCGGTGATTTTCTTCTTCGCATTGACAATAGCAGTACCTTTGAACCCCCTCACCTTTCGGTGCAGAGAATCATCAGGATTGATGAGCTCAGTCAGCGAAAAGCGAACATTATAAATAGGTATACCCGCAGTCACCACCTTGCTGATGTCATAGTCCGATGTCTTGAACACCTTCACGTCCTTCCCTTCGTTCGTATGCTTCAAGTATTTCACCACGTCATCCTCAGTCGAATTCAGTTTGCCAATGTACGAAGACAAGTTCTCAGCAACCGTCTCAACAACATCAACCGTGTCGTTGTTTTCAATCGCCAGGAAGTGATGCCTAATCACCTCCGTCACCGCCGTTCTCTCATCCTCCGTCACGAGATTATCGGCTTCCGCATCCGCCAGCTCAGCCTGGGCTTGTGCGCGGAAACGCCCATTGGGATACTTGCCAAGATATTCCTGGTAAGCGTCAGGGGTATTGTGCTTCTGCGCGTCGGCAAACTCAAGAGAGTCGAGAACGTTCAAAGCCTTCGTGCGGAAAAAACCCTGCGGATGCGCATACACGTAAGTATCCACATTCTTGATCGTGCAGTTTGAACCAAGAATCGAATTCAATTCGTCACGTTCCTGTTCGAATCGGGAAAGCAGTGTGCCCACTTCTGAATTGTATCGGCCGTCCGAGAATTCATCCACATAGTAATTGAGCATGTCATAGAGCGAATCAGGCTGGTCCGTGTTTTGGTAATGACCAATCAACGCCCACACCTCGTCCTCGCTATAATGACGATTGTCTCGAAGCAAGAACCACCAACAAGCACCTCCAGCCACAAGGACAAACAGGCACAACAGCACCTTGTTCAGGCATCCGCCGCGTCCCCTTTTCTTTTGCTGCTGTTCTGAGGCATCGGTTGACGGCACACGTGTTACTCTGATTATTTTGTCGTCTTCTAAATGTTGTTCGTTTGAGTCCATTTTGTTTCTGATATTATTTTGAGATAAATTTTAAACGTTTCCTATAGTATCTTCGTTAAACGTTAAACGTAAATTTTATAAAATCGGTATAGCTTTGATTGAATCATGTGGCATCAGGTCCACATCCAATTCTATACCCATCGTGTCAACCACTTCCACCTCGATGTGCTTGTCTTTAGGATTCACGTCAACCGTATCTACCACCACAGGCGGTGGCGTTTCCACCATCACTTCCTCCTCCGAGACCGAATCCATCTCCTTGACACCCTGGAAAGCAACCATCTTCGGCCGAGTCGGCTTGTCGAAAAACAAGGTCGCTCCAATGGCAAGGACTGAGGCAACCAACAGCACAGACGTACTCGTTTTCACAGTCTTGCTATGGCTGTCGCAAAAAGCACTCACCAGCATGTAGCCGATGGCAAGCGCTATCCAGACAATGCTGGCAATCGTAAAGCCAAAAAGAAGGCTTTTCACCAGCATCACCAGCATCACGGCTATGGCAATTGTCATGCCTAAGTCTGCGTATGGTAAACGCCATGAACCTTTGTTCAGACACTTTTTCCTCATGAGTGTGAATTTACAGGAACAAGCGAATCCCCGACTACTATCGAGGGAAATTCGGTTTTGATTTGCAAATTTAGAAAAATTCGAGTTACATTTCAAATATAAATTCCTAAATTTGCAGAAAATTATCAGATGATGCCTGATTAGCCCAGAAACTATATGCTCAATAAACATTATATATTATTAATATCGTTGTTCCTGCTTCTTGCTTCGTGCCAGGGTAAGAGCCATCGGGTTAGTTTCGAGAAGATGGAGTACACGGACAGCATTCTTCTGGCTCCCAACAACCCAGCGGAGTCGCCTGTTTGCTCTTCGAGCATCAAGCTCACTTTACTTCAAGCTCCCGAAGGGTCGCAAGCGGCGGAGAACGTGGAGAAAATCAATCGATACATCATTGACGAACTCCTTCCCAACACGCGTGGCGCTCAAAAAGAAGCAGCGGCAAAGATGTTCGTCGAGGAGCAAATGAGGGAATTCGCCAACTCTGTCAAGAACCTCTATTATGAAGACTTGGAATTCTTCTACGAGAACAATGACCTGGCTGACGAGGAATATGAGGAAAACAAAAGGTGCTTGATTGAGCGATATTCTTACGAAAGTAACATCTGTACGGAGGCGCATTTGGGATACGCCGACTCTGTGGTCTGCTATAAGATGGTGGCTTACATCTATTCGGGTGGTGCACATCCCATCACTGTCACTACTACCACTTCCTTCTCCCTGAAAAACGGTCAGCCCATCCGTCCTGTCGATATTTTCCGAGCGGGAACGAATGCTGCCTTGACGGACCGTCTGACCAGGAAACTCATGGAAATGCAAAAAGCGAAATCCTTGGAGGAATTGCAGGAAATGGGTTTTCTCACCATCGCCGATATGTTCATCTCTTCGGATATTCTTCTCGAATCGAAGAAAATTGTATTCCATTACGATCCCTACGAATTGGCTCCCTACGTCTATGGAGACATCGACATTGAATTCTCTTACGATGAATTGTCGGACTTAGTAAATTAAAAAGTTAAAAATTAAAATGAGCTATCCAGATGGTCTTTACAACTTTTAACCTTTAACTTACAACAAAATTGCTTCAGCATGGAAGAAATACTGAAATACTTTCCCCATCTATCTCATGAGCAGAGGTGTCAATTCGAGGCACTCTATGCTTTGTACACGGACTGGAACGCTAAGATTAATGTCGTTTCTCGCAAGGACATCGAGAACCTCTACTTGCATCATGTGCTTCATTCCTTGGCCATCGCAAAGGTGGTACAGTTCCGCCCCAACACGCATATCCTCGACTTGGGGTGCGGTGGCGGATTCCCTGGCATTCCGTTGGCTATATTTTTCCCAGATGCGCGTTTCCATTTGGTTGACAGCATCGGGAAGAAACTGAAGGTGGCTCAAGCTGTGGCTGAAGCCATTCAGTTGCACAACGTGGAGTTCACTCATGCTCGTGGCGAAGACATCAAGGAGAAGGACTACGACTTTGTTGTGTCTCGCGCAGTCATGCCAATGGTTGACTTGGTGCGATGCGTAAGGAAGAACATCCAAAAAGACCAACACAATTCTTTGCCCAACGGCATCATCGCCCTCAAGGGTGGTGAACTCGATGAGGAAATCGCTTCCTTGCGTCACGTCAGCACCATCTGGAACATTTCTGACTACTTCTCGGAAGGTTATTTCCAAACAAAGAAAATCGTCCATGTCGTTATAAGATAAATGAAGAATTTTAATTAAAAAGTTAAAAATTAAAAGTTGAAATTAAAATGCCCATGAGCTGCATCTTATTAACTTTTAACCCTCAAAGTTTTTCATAAAAAATAATCCATTAAAATCCCTAAAAATCCCTGATTCACTTTCTTGCCTATGCTCTACGTGAAGAAATTCATATTCAACCCCATACAGGAAAACACCTACATCGTTTATGATGAAACGCATGAGGCAGTTATCATCGACTGTGGATGTTTTTTTGAAAGGGAATGGATGGCGATTAAGGAATTCATGGAACAGGAGGGGTTGCATCCTGTCCGACTGCTCAATACGCACCTCCATTTCGACCATTCATACGGAAACCAGTTTGTCATCCGCGACTACCATTTGCGCCCACAAGCGTCCATGCTCGACTACGACCTCTACAGCGGAATGCAGGCACAAGTGGCCATGTTTCTTGGCAATCAGATCGCATCCCAAATCAACACTGATTTCACTGCTCAACTGGATATTCCTCTCAACGACGGTGCCCAAGTGTCTTTTGGCAAGCATCTACTCCGTGTGATTTCTGTTCCAGGGCACACGCCTGGGGGAATTTGTTTCTATTGTGAAGAGGAAAACATGCTCTTCGTTGGCGACTCTCTCTTCTGCGGAAGTATCGGTCGCACCGACTTGCCTGGTGGCAATTACCACGACCTTGTCTCGTCTCTTTCCCGAAAAATCATGACCCTTCTGCCTGCCACAAAAGTCTATTCAGGACACGGTCCCGAAACCACCATAGAATATGAAAATAAGTACAATCCGTATCTCTGAACAATGAAGAAAGATCTGCAACCCATCAAACAGCGCTATGGAATCGTTGGCAATTCCAGAGGACTGAATCGAGCACTCGACATAGCCATACAAGTAGCACCCACCGACCTCTCAGTCTTAATTGAAGGAGAAAACGGTGTGGGAAAAGAGGTCATTCCCCGCATTATCCACGACAATTCTGCACGCAAGCATCAAAAATATTTTGCCATTAACTGTGGTTCCATCCCAGAAGGAACGATAGACTCCGAACTGTTTGGTCACGAGAAAGGCGCATTCACAGGTGCCGTTGGTGAACATGAAGGCTATTTCGGCGCAGCCAACAAGGGCACTCTCTTCCTCGATGAAGTAGGCGAGCTTCCTCTTTCCACACAAGTACGGCTATTAAGAGTTCTCGAAACGGGTGAATACCTGAGAGTAGGCTCAAACGAAGTGCGAAAGACTGACGTGAGAATCATTGCCGCAACCAATGTGAAGATGAAGAAAGCCATCAGCCAGGGACGCTTTCGCGAAGACCTCTATTTCCGATTGGCCACCATTCCCATCACTGTGCCTCCTCTGCGCGACAGAGGGGATGACATCATCCTTCTTTTTCGAAAATTTGCACGCGACATTGCAGAGAAATACCAACTCCAGCCCATCCACCTCACTGACGATGCACAACAACTACTCACACTCTACAAGTGGCCTGGCAACATTCGGCAACTCAAGAACCTCACTGAACAACTGAGCATCATCTCCCCCGAAAGGGAAATCACAGCCTCTGCTCTCCGAGAAGCTGGAATCACCGACGATAGCGAGTCAAATGGAGGCTTAGTCCTTTTGCGCGACTCGAAACCATCGCAACATAGCTACGAGAACGAACGCGAGATGCTGTTGCAACAACTCTTCAACCTGAGCAAGGAAATCAAGGAACTGAAAGAAATGGTGAACAATTTTGCGCTATTCAGCCCAAATTCATCCAGCATCAAATCCCCAATTCCCAATATCCAGCCGCCAACCGTCAATATCAGTCCCGTTCCTACCATCACGAATGAGCCCGAGATTGTCAACGCCGAAGAATTCGTTGAAGAGCAACCTTTGTCTATCAAGGACATACATTACCAAAGCATACTTGAAGCACTCAAACGCAACAACTACAACAGAAAGAAAGCCGCACAAGAACTTGGCATCAGCGAACGGACCATTTACCGCAAACTCAAGCAAAACGGATTCAAGAAAGAATAAGAGAACATGAAAAAAACGACATTCCTCTCCCCACTCCTTCTCATCCTTTCAGTCACACTTTTTGCCTGTTCCATCAGCTATTCATTCAATGGCTCAAGCATCAACTACAACGAAGTGAAAACTATCACTGTCGATAAGTTCCCCATCCGTAGCGCATACGTTTGGGCACCGATGGAGTCCATGTTCTACAACACACTCTCCGATGCATACGGAAACAAAACAAAGCTGCAGATAGTGAAGCGAAACGGCGACTTGCAAGTGTCTGGAGAAATCACCGAATACGCACAGCTCAACAAGTCAGTTTCATCCGATGGCTACTCCAGCCAAACACAACTCAAAGTCACCGTCAATGTGCGATTCGTAAATACCAAAAACCACTCCCAGGACTTCGAGAAACAATTCTCAGCCACCTCTGAATATGATTCCTCTCGCCAGCTCACCGATGTGCAGGAAGAACTCGTGCAGCAGATCATCGATGAAATCGTTGACCAGATTTTCAACGCCACCGTTGCCAACTGGTAAGAACCTCAAAGTTAAAAATTAAAAATTTAAATGGCATTGGCTGTTAGCATTGGCTCGCCATCCGGACGGAAAAAGCCAAAGGCCAATGCTAATGCTAAAGCCATTTTTAACTCTCTAATAATCCTAAAAAATCCTTTAAATCCCTGATAAAAAACTAAAAAACTCATGAAACCCATTACAACCCCTAATGCTCCAGCAGCTATCGGCCCCTATAGCCAAGCCATCAAAGCAGGAAATACCATCTACATCAGTGGACAACTGCCCATCGATCCTGCCACAGGAGAATTCAAAGAAGGATGCATCCGATGCAAGGCACGTCAGTCGCTCAACAACATCAAGAACATACTTCAGGCAGAAGGACTCACCATGAGCCATATTGTGAAAGTCACCATCCTGCTCACCGACATCAATGACTTTGCTGCCGTCAACGAAGTTTATGCCGATTTCTTCCAGCCACCATTCCCTGCACGTTCTGCCTTTGCCGTAGCAGCATTACCCAAAGGAGCACCCATCGAAATAGAAGCTATCGCACACATCTAAACAGAAAAGTGATAAGTGAAAAGAAGTACAAAGAACAATTTACAAAGTACAAATTTCAATGCCAGTACATTGTCCTTTGTACTTAATTTAGGCTTTTCACTTTTCACATTCAAGCCGGGTGACTACTCCCTCCCTCACAGGGAGGGTTGGGGGTGGGTCTTTTTTTTACTTTTCACTTTTTATATCAACATGTTTTTCCCATCCGAATGGCACGAACAAGAATTCGTGCAGCTCACTTGGCCACATGAGCAAACAGACTGGGCTCCCATCCTTGACCAAGTCACTCCGTGCTTCCTCCGCATGGCAGCCGAAATCAGCAAGCGACAGAAACTCATCATCCTTGCACAGTATCCAGCCCAAGTAAGCAGTCAGATACATACATGCCCACAGTTCACGTCTGAGGCAAAGCAACGAATCACTATCCTGCCATGTCAGAACAACGACACTTGGGCACGCGACCACGCATTCATTTCCTGCCTGCACCACGATGGCATACACACCACACGCATCCTGCTTGACTACCAGTTCAACGGATGGGGAATGAAATTCCCAGCCAACCTCGACAACCAACTCAACAAGAACCTATACACTCACCTCACACCCCAACACAACAGATACGTCAGCAAGCTCGACTTCGTGCTCGAAGGAGGCAGCATCGAGAGCGATGGAAAAGGAACTATACTCACCACTACCTCATGCCTCCTCGCACCCAACCGAAACGACACCTACACACCTGCACAAATAGAAGAACGACTACGCCACGACCTCAATGCGCAGCGCATACTTTGGCTCCATAACGGACAGCTCGAAGGCGACGACACCGACGGACACATCGACACCCTCGCACGATTCTGCCCTGACGACACCATTGCATACGTCAGATGCGATGACCCCAACGACCCACACTACCAAGAACTCCAACTCATGCAGCAACAGCTAAGTTCCTTCCGCACTGCCACAGGACAACCCTACCGACTCGTGCCACTGCCTATGGCGCCACAGTTCTACGAACAAAACAACGATAGCACCACTACGCGACTCCCATCCACCTACGCCAACTTCCTCATCATCAACCAAGCCGTCCTCTATCCAACATACCAACACCCCCATCTCGACAAACTCGCCGCAGAAGCCTTGCAGACATGCTTTCCAAAAAGGCAAATCGTCGGCATTGACTCATTGGCACTCATCCGACAGCATGGGTCTCTCCACTGCTCAGCCATGCAGTATCCATCAATCAACGACGAATAGAGATTTCCTTATAGCTCCGATTCTCTTGAAAGACGAGCTTTCAGCAAATTTTGTGCGTATTTGTTAATGAGTTTCGTCAAAAAAGCTTAACTTTGCCGAATATTTCAAGATTTTATAACTGTTTTATACTCAGAAGGCAGTGTTCAGCTTGCCTTCCCCAAAAAAGGAGATAACGATGAAAGAACTTGCTCTCAAGTATGGTTGCAATCCCAACCAAAAGCCTTCGAGAATCTACATGGAGGCAGGAGAATTGCCAATAGAGGTGCTGAACGGCCGTCCAGGGTACATCAACTTGCTTGATGCGCTGAACTCGTGGCAACTGGTGAAGGAACTGAAGGCTGCTACAGGCATGGCTTCGGCAGCGTCGTTCAAGCATGTGAGTCCTGCTGGTGCTGCCGTGGGTGCTCCGCTTAGCGACACGTTGAAGAAAATTTACTTCGTGGATGATGTGAAGCTGCCTCTCTCTCCTATAGCTACTGCATACGCACGTGCTCGCGGTGCAGACCGCATGTCGTCGTATGGTGATTTCATCGCTCTCAGCGACACTTGCGATGAAGTAACTGCATTGCTCATCAAACGAGAGGTGAGTGATGGTGTGATTGCTCCCGACTATACGCCAGAGGCTTTGAGGATTCTCCAAGAAAAGCGCAAGGGCACTTACAACGTGATTAAGATTGACCCTGAGTATAAGCCAGAACCTATTGAGCGTAAGCAGGTGTTCGGCATCACTTTCGAGCAGGGACGCAACGAGATTGACCTCACGGGTGACAACATCTTCGACAATATCCCTACCCAGAACAAGGACTTCCCTGAGAATGCAAAGCGCGACTTGAAGATTGCTTTGATAACGCTGAAATACACTCAGTCGAATTCTGTCTGCTACGTGAAGGATGGACAAGCAATCGGTATTGGTGCAGGGCAGCAGAGCCGAATCCATTGCACTCGTTTGGCAGGAAACAAAGCGGACATTTGGTGGCTCCGCCAATGCCCGAAGGTGATGGCACTTCCTTTCAAGGAAGGTATTCGACGTGCAGACCGAGACAACACGATTGATGTGTATATTGGTGATGAATGGGAAGACGTGCTTCGCGAAGGCACTTGGCAGCAGTTCTTCACGGAAAAGCCTGAACCTCTCACGATGGAGGAAAAGAAGGCATGGATTGCCCAGAACACGGGTGTTTGCTTGGGCTCGGATGCATTCTTTCCATTTGGTGACAACATCGAGCGTGCTCATAAGTCGGGCGTAGAATACATAGCTCAGGCTGGTGGTTCGGTTCGCGATGACAATGTGATTGAAACTTGCGATAAGTATAACATCGCCATGGCATTCACTGGAATTAGATTGTTCCATCATTAAAATTATAACCTCACCTCCAACCCAAGACCATCCACAGCCTCTCCCAACCTCCCCAAGGGGAGGAGAAGCCGTCTGGATGGTTATTCACTCCCCCTTGGGGGAGCTGGAGAGGGCTGGGTGACTACTCCCTCCCTCACAGGGAGGGCTGGGGAGGGTCTTTTCACTTTTCATTTTTCACTTTTATGGCAAGCGATAAAGAAGTATATCAGGCAATGACCACTGGCATTAAGTTTGGTGGTGCAAAGAAGGAACGTCCTGAGGATGCGAACAGGGTGAAGACGAAAGCTCGTGTGAAGTCGTACAAGACGGGAGCACACAAGTCGGGGGCTGCCAAGCATAAGGCTGAAATTCGTCAGCGTGTGAAGAACCGCGCAAGCCAAAGAAAAAATAAATGACACAACCTATCTTCTCACGTACTTCTCTCCTTCTGGGCGACCAAACGATGGATGCCATCTTGAAGCAGCGAGTCATTCTCTTTGGAGTTGGCGGTGTGGGCTCGTGGTGTGCGGAAAGTTTGGTTCGTTCTGGAATCCATCACCTTACGATTGTGGATTCAGACAGAGTGAGTGTTTCCAATATCAACCGTCAGCTGATGGCTACCACGAAGACTGTGGGGCAAGTGAAGGTAAATGTGCTGAAAGAGCGACTCCTGGAAATCAATCCTCATGCCGAGATTATTGCATGGCAACGGATATATTCTTCAGAGACTGCTGAGGATTTTCATCTCAATGATTTCGATTTCATCATTGATGCGATTGATTCTCTTGAGAACAAGGCGCATCTCATAAGGAGGGCTTGCCAAACAAATGCGATATTCTTCTCGGCGATGGGTGCTGCACTGAAACTCAATCCACAAAAGATTCGTGTGGCAGAGTTTTGGAAGGTGAAAGGTTGTCCTTTGGCTCGTGCGCTTCGCAACAAGTTTAAGCGTCAGCATGAATTTCCTGCGCGGAAGTTCTTGTGCGTGTATAGTGAGGAAGTGCAACAAAATCGAGGCACTCAGGGAAACGAGCTCGAAAATGCAGACACATGGAGTGCTAAGAAGGCTCAAATCAATGGTACCCTCGCCCACTCCGTTGCCATCTTTGGTTTCACTCTCGCTGGACTGGTCGTTCAAGAGATAGTGAAAAGAGTGGATGAAATGACGAAAAACTAAAAAACTAAGCTACTTAACATGAGTTCGATATAATAAAATATGTTCTTTTGTAGTGCCTCTACGAGGCAGAAATCATACAAATCTATTCAAAATCTCTCAAAATCTCATTCATATTTGTGAGATTTGAGAAGATTTGTGAGATTTCTCGCGAAGCGACTCCTTATACCGAACTGACGTCTACTTAAAAACTCAAAATAAACAATGTTAACATTAAAACTCATTACGGAAGAGACCGACAAGGTCATTCGTGGACTGGAAAAGAAATGTTTTCCAGGTGCAAAAGAGGCTGTAGAAAAAGCCATCAATATCGACAAAGAACGTCGTGAA
>OCVV011319739.1_pt1 | contig 61062 bp, 88 predicted proteins | sample 1539721 | NCBI WGS metagenome assembly OCVV01 (sample SAMN02144230, study PRJEB22623) | gut metagenome | biome: sheep rumen | host: Ovis aries | place: New Zealand
CTGACTGCTCTGACAGAGGGTATCTGTAATACTTTCTTCCGTCAAACTCAACAATCTCTTTAAGCTTTTGACCGCTTGGTTTGTCTTTTCCCATAGCTTCACCTTCTTTGTGGAAACAGAGTAGATACCCTGTCCCTTAATATCTTGAAGCTCAATATAACCACCAACCGCAGCAACGCTATGGTCAGGAGTTCCGACAAATCCACGACGAGCAATAACCTTCTTCTTTCCCTGATTGATATGACGGATTACTCTTCGCCATCCATATCGGGTGAGTACTGTATCGCCTACGGAAATATCCTTAAGCTTCTTATACAGTATATCACCGCTCGTTGACTTCGTCAATATCTTCGATAAAGTTCCATCGAGACAAAGTGCGCAGTAAACAGACTGACCAAAAATCTTTCCCGGTTCCAGAAGCTGTACGAGAACTACCTGTACTGTTCCTACAGTAAAGATGTGGTTTTTTGTATCTTCATGGTATGGAGTTTTAGAGTTATCAAGGTAGGCCCTGAAATCAATGAGGAATGTCTGCTCAAGATGAGCGTATGTATAACCTGCTACAATGATTTTAGCGTGCAGACCACCCTCATCCTTATCTCCGTCAAGTTCCTCTATGATTTTTAAAGCAGAGATAGCAAGACTACGGGTTTTACCCACAACCGTAACCACCAAGCAGGAAGTGCCACCTCACTTCGGGGAAAAGTTCCGGTGACTGTATGAAACGCTCCTGATGAGGCAGGAGCAACACTGTATTACTACTCATAAAATAATCCTCCGTCTGATTATTTACCCTCCACAGAAACAAGGGCCATCATAAGCTCTTCCCTCTGTTCAGGCGTCATATCCTTTATGCTTTCCGTAAGGTTACTTCCCGTAAGTTCTTTATTCTTTTCATTACGTTTCTTAGCTTTGGCAGCAACGTCTTCCTCTGAGTCCTCACCGCCCATAGCCATTAAAGCTGAGTCATCGCCTGTTCCGTGATTAACCTCAACTTCCTTGAGCTGTTCCATTTCCTCACGTGTCAGAGCCGTAAAGAAAAAGTTCAATGTTGACTCTTCGTTATCGGTATTATCCTCAGCGGTTAAAGACATAAGCTCACGCCTCATAGAGGCAGCCTTAAGCTGCATTCCAAGTGCGTCCTTGTCATTTCCGACTTTTGACTTCTTGCGTCCCTTTACATCGCGTCCGTCGTCACCTTCGTAACCGCCTGAGTCTCCAAGCTTTGAAGCAGCCTCGTAAATCTCCTGAACTTCTTCAAGCTCCTGTTTATATTTTTCAGCCCTTATAGCACGGGTTTCTGTCTGAAATTCAGCATCACGCATAATGAAAGTGCGCTGCTTTCCTGATACACGGCACAAGTCCAAAGCCATTCCAACGTTCATAAGGTCACGATATGCCTCAATGCACCTGTGTACGAGCTGTCTGAAACTGTCTTCTGTATCTTTTGCTTTATTTGCCGCCATACGCATATTTTCTCACAGTTTTTCATTATTTTCAAGATTTTCATTTTTACACATTTTTAATGGTTTTTTATGCAAAATATACACAAAATGTTTCAAAAAGCAGGAAAAAACCCGCAAAATCCCGCACCTGACAAAGGGTGGTCTTAAGCCCGGAAAATATTAGGGTAAGGGTTTTGAAAGGAAATTATTTATGAGCCAAACTGTGCATAGACTATTAAACTATACGTTTGACTAGCTATCCTGCGAAATTTAAATTTTTGCGCGGGGACAACGGTATGTCCTCTCGCCTAAAAAAATCGGGTAACAATTCTACAAGGAAATATTACCCGATAAAAACTAAGCTACATTAAAAAGTATTCGCGTAAGTCTTCGATTCTTACATTGCTGCAGCCGTTGTGATGTTTCCAGCGTCGCAAAAATTCACGCTCTATTTTGTCAACTGGTTTTTTACTCTCAAGAATATTCTTGAAACGCTCGCCGCCTGCTAAAAGTAAACTTTTTTCATGTTCACATTTATTAATCAAACTTTCTTCGGGTGTAGCATAATGGCCCGATAATCTTGTGAGTTCTTGCACTTTTACAAAAGTATTTCTTGATTCTTCAAGCAGCTTTTTTTCCATTCTGCGAACTTCTTTTAGTTCAAATTCTGTCATATAGTCTTTAGAATTATTTTGTACTGTAATGTTTTCTCTAACCTGTAGTTCATAAATAGCGTTGCGTATTTTTTGTTCGGCTCTTGACTCACGATTTATAACACGTTGCAAAATGTCTATTAAATCCATATTTTGTGTTGGTATAGTTTTTGTGATAGTTTTATCAAGCGTATCATGTCGATTAATTGCGGGAATGACATACTTGTAAACGCTGCCTTCTGAATCCTTAAAACTAATTTCAGATTCGGGTAATTTACATCTTGTGTTCAGGTATATTCCACCTTCTATATAGTTTACTTTAGCAACCGTAATTTTTAGCCATGTAAAAACACGCTTTAAAGCGTAATAATTCACGGCTGAAAAATCACCATATTTTTTAATTAGATTTTTTTTCTTATTCAAAAATAAGTCGAACAATCCAGAACTTATAAAGCTTTCACATTCTAACAAATCCATGCTATGCTTTTTAAAAAAGTATTTTGCCCGTTTTTTTGCGTAACTTGTGAACTTATTCCAAACATAATCAATTTGTTTTGATTCGTCCATTCCTGAAAAATTGATAGCATAACTATCAAAACCATCCGACCCGTTTTTAAGTTTCAATAACTCCATGTAATTTCTCATAAAATACCTATCTCTATATATAGTTTAATTTATCCATGACAAGCAACGCTTGTCCCGATAACTCTATTATCGGTGATATTTTAAATAATGTCAAACAAAAAATAAAAATTATTGAAAAAAGTTATATTAATATAATTTATTATATTATATAGACTTACAAAAAACTTCAAGAAATATTTAAAATATTTTTGTTTTTGCGTGGCTTTATCCAGGCCCAGAAGTTGATATATTAGTGTCGCAAGAACAACACAACAACACAACATAACACGAAAACAAAACGACAACACAACATGAACACGAACACACCAAAAATAAAACTAACGTTAGTTAGTCATTATAAAAACTAACGATAGTTAGTCTTATATCAAATCCGTGTAATATATGCCGCTAACGGCGTAATAATATAAATCTCAATATAGGAGAAACAAGCATGTTAAAAGCTAAAACACTTAAAAACCTAGCCCTTACTTTAGGGATAGAAAAAGCGGTAAATGACTCTTTGTCATTCAAGAAGTACTATATCCCTGTAAGCGCCGAGCAGCACGACAAATGGATTTCAGAGTGTAGAAAACTTGAGGCTGAGGGAATGTTTAAGCCGGACGCAAGTAATAGCATAAACGAGCCGCTTGTATCGTACTGGCACGGTTCCCTGCATACTAAATATGAGCGTCTGAGCATGACAATATTTCAAGATGAAGTCGTCATTGCATACAAGACAAAAAGTGCACTTGATACACGTGAATAAAAACTTCAATGCAGAATCTCAAAGGTAAAAGGAGGAAAGAATATGAGAAAAATTGAACAGGATATTATTGCAGCCTTAAGGGCTGAAAAGGACTTCAAGTCAGGACAGGGAAGGGACAGGGTAGAATGGGACGGGAGCAAGTTCCGCGTCGTTTTATGGGGAAACTGCATAGCTGAGGGCAGTACGGAAACTAGAACAATCCGTGTAAGCTCATGCGGATATTCAACACCTACAACAACCTCAAGACTCAACGCAGTATTTGCAGCTTTTAATATTCCGGTTTCAGCAGTCATCAGGAACTTTAACCTCATGTTTGTAAGGAACGGAAAGGAAGTTCTAAATAGTGGAACTAAGACAGAAGCCGGCGGATGGCATGTAACAGTGTTATAGGAGGAAAGGACATGGAAGCAATGGAGGCACTCAGAAAGGCCTTATCGAATGATGAGGCATGCCGCCGTTATGTTCAGGGAGTAAAGGCCTCGCAGCCTCCCAGAACGCCTATGGAACAGGCTTTACAGCGGCTCAGGGAACAGGCAGAGAAAAGAGGCGTAAGGCTCAGATAGCAGGGAATAAGGCAGGAGGAAAGCCCGCCCTTTTATTTGTCTGGACTTTTTTTGTAATATATGCAAACAGTGTTTATTTTTTCCGTAAAAATATTAATTATTTTACTCCTTATAAATATATTTAATACAATATAATTTTTCTCTATACTATCTATATCTATATTATTTTATTTAATATTTATTCTTATAAATATTTTTTATTAAATATTTGACACTATAGGTATAATGATATATAATCATAATATCCTATCTAATACCTTAATTCTTTTGGTATATAAATCCTTTTAAAAAATTTTTAATTTTTACCTCTTATGAAATACAGAAAAGAAGGTATATATTTTCTGTATAAAATAAACACTATTTGCATATATTACAAAATTTGTCCGGACAAAATGTAATTCTTTATCTTATAAGGATTTACGAAAAATCACATTTAAAGCTGCAAAACACATTATACAAGGCAGAAAGTCTTGTATAGGTGTTTGTATAGTGAAAACCACTACATAGGTGACTGTTTAAAAAAGTAGACAGTTTTTATAAAAACGCAATAAGGAGGCGTGAAAAATGAGTAATTTTACTTTGGAACACATGGAAAAGGACTTACTGGGTGGCGGTAAAGCCTGTCTGACCGGTAAGGTCATAACGGTTTATGATGCACAGGCAGCAGTCCAGGCGCGGCGTCTTTACCCTGATGAGGATAAGGCCCGTGAAATCTTTATGAAACTTTTCGGCTAGGGGGTAAGTTTATGGCAAAGTCACATTTTTATCTTGACCGTGTAAAGTCATACCTTGACGGAGTTTTATCTGATGAGGAATATCTCACTTCCTTTCAGAAGGTTGCTGATGACATCTACAGGGTGTATAACTATAAGCCGCGCATAAACTTGCAGGATGTAGACTCATATCTCAGGGGCCTTCCTCTGAGCGTGGAATACATTACTTATGAGACTGAAAAGCTTGCCAGGGAATGGGTAAAGGCAAAAAATGTTTCTTTCCTGCTTCGCGGAACTCGTACTCTGGATGACCTTTACTGGTGGGCTCTGGTAGAGTGTATATGGACTTTCGGGGCCATGAGAGCTGAAAACCCTAAATATAGAGGATAAACCCTGTTAAGGAGGATGAAATATGAAAAAATATTGTAATTGGGAACTGGGAACAGAAGCACTTAAGGAAGTATTTGACAGAAGTTTGAAACAGGCGGGAACAGTTCAGATTTACACTGTTCTTGACCATGTCTCAAGTTCAGGAATGACACGCTATATCTCTGCTTATGTCCCTTACATAAGCGACGACGGAAAGCCTGGTATAATCTGCATAGCGCGTGAAAGAAAGGTGCCAGGCTGCGGAATGGATATGGGCTTTCATCTTGCCTACTCGCTTTATATGAGTGCTTACCCTGACTATGAAAAGTATCCGTATCAGGAATATTTAAGCCATTCATGGCTTTAGGAGGATAGAGAATATGAACATGATAAACTCACTTGTTTTGGAAGGTGAAATACTCGCTGACGCAGAGCTTAAGGAAAGCCTGCACGGAAGATTTACTGAGATTGTAATCAGTGTAAAAAGATTTTATAAAAATGCGGCAGGCGAGAAAGTAGAGGAAGAGTCACGTTTTACAGTTCAGGCCTTCGGTACTATAGCTGATTTTCTTACTGGGAATAACGGTCACACAAAACATGGTTTAAAAGGTCAGGAAGTCCGCATTGTCGGAAGGCTTAAGCAGGAGTACTACTCATGCGACGGAAGAAGATGTGCAAGAGTCATTGTGGTAGCGGAGCATATTGAGTTTAAGCCTGCTTTCAAAAAGACAGGGGATAAAAGCTCTTTTTAGGAGGTGAATATGGAAGTAAAAAAGGACATTGATATTCTGCATAATGAATGGTGGTCAGGCGGCCAGGAGACTGTAGATAGGTGTATTAACGCTGGCGAAGGTCAGGAGCTTGTGGCCCTGATTGAAGAGTATTTCAGCGGCGATATGCCTGCGGAAGAAGACGTAAATGACCTTCTGCGTTTTGACGACGATTGGATTTTCGGGGCGCTCGGTATCAGCGATGAGGAAGAAGAGGAGGAAGAAAATGCTTGATGACAAGGGGGATTTTGTCCCTGACTGGTCACAGTGGGATAATGAGCCGGAAAAGTTTTACTACTATTTCAAGGCTCATTATAGGCCGCTTTTGGATAAGATAGCTGACTGTCCCTATCAGAAAATAGATTTTTCAGATAAGGAAAAGCAGCTTTTAGGCCACCTTCGGGATGACCTTACAAAAATAATTCTGTAAAAGATAAACCATAGGAGGAAAGATATGGCAGATATTTGGTCGGAAAAACTTCCATGTAACAATGGACGTGACGTAGAGTGTAACGTACTCAAAGTGTATGTGTTTTATGACATCGGCGGTTACTCATGGGCCACAGGGGATACCAAAAAGAGAGGCTACTACCTTTCAGTAAGCCCTCTTGTGGAGACGGCACACACAGTAAGTTATCAGGGCTTTTCAGGCGTGCGTTACTTCCTCAATGAAGTAAAGCGTCAGTCAAAGAAAGGTGAGGCTGAGGCAATAAAGAAAGCTCAGGAAGTAAAGGCAGAAGTAATAAAGTATGTATGCGATAAGCATGGCATAACATTAAAAGAAGCAGCATAAATATCCGGCAGGGGGCTTTCTCCCTGCCTTTTTATTCTCAGGATAGGAGGAGTTATGGAAAAGTTCAATGTGTATAAGTTCAAAGGTGTACCGTATCAGAGCTGGAACGGGGAACATCGTGTAGATAAAATGACTCTTGAAAAGTGCCTTGACAAGGTGTTCTCATCACCTTATTTGCAGCTTAATATGAGACAGTTCTGGGAGTGCGGCTACTCCTACGATATCACAGCGCTTTCTCTTGAAGACATCAGGGACTTGGTAGAAAAAGGCTATGTATTCATACCTTTTTCGGTAAACGTAGACAGATACGATGTGCTGTGCTATATAAATATAGGGCTTAAGCCTTTGTTTATGAGAGCTAAGGAATATATCACTATGAAAAAGGCATATGAGAAAATTGCATAAGGAGGACTAAGCTATGAAAGTGAGACAGTTTTTTGATTTGTTACGCAACTATCCTGACTGGGATAAGGATATAGTCATCGAGAACAAAGATAAGAAAGTTCTTGAGGATATTGAGGATATTGTCTGCGATGAGCGAAACGGCAATTTAATTATTGTGATAAAGAAGTAATATAGTCAGAGGCAGCTTTGAGCAGTCAACTGTGAATATCCTAAGGGCCGCGAGCTTATTACAGTCGCATTAAGAGCCTTCGGTACGGGAGTGACGTGAGTTGTAAGCGTCTTCATCACAAGACTGTTCAAAGCTGCCCCCTGACCTGAGGAGGAATAAGCATGACTAAGCACTATGCAGAACTTTATGACGACAGGGAAGAAGGAAAGGTTATGGAGCGTGTTGAGTGTCCCTCGCATGACCTTGCATGGGAAAAGGCTCAGTCTATGTTGAGTGCCTGGATTGACTGTGATGACGGTTCAAAACCTTCACATATTCATGTAAGGGTACGTGATGTGGAAGTAAAATATATCGTGAAAGCTTATGATGACAGAAAGCCTGAGCGGATACTTCATAAGATAGAGGCTTCGACATATGATATGGCACGCTGGGAAGAAAAACGCTACTTGGACTCGTTTGAAGACCCTGATGACCATGTAAGGCCTTTACATTTATGCACAGATATTGAGGAGGTTGAAGTATAAATGAAGCTTGGAATCGAGTACTGGAATAAAAAATGGGATAAACCTTTGGATACAGACGTCGCGGCCATAAGTGACGCTTTCAGCTCATCCGGTGTTTTTACGAATGAAGACAAAGTAAAGTTTGCAGAAATCCTGCTACAGGGCCGCTACCGCTCAGCTGTTTCTGATGATGATGAGGGAGGCTATATCTCAGAGCTTTGCTGGAAGTTCAATGCAAATTATGCCGTGGAGGAGCTTATCTACTCTGAAAGCGAGTATGTCCTTATGCTCTGGCGGTATGACTTTGCACAGATTTTCAAGGCAATTCCTTTGCAGATTGCAAAGCAGGCCCTTAGGAACATTTACAGTCGTTTAGGCATGACCATTGAAGACAAGGATATATCCCGTATATTTAGACAGGATTTTGTCTATCAGGCTTTATTCGACCTTATTGCTGAAAACCTTGGTGACAGCAAGTATGTATTCTGCGATGACCCTGCAGGCTGGCATACGTTTGCCTTTGGAGCATGGTTTAATATGTGGAAGTTCTTTGACATTATGGGCTTCAACGGATACTCACCATACACAATCTGTGGCGACATAGGTATCCTCTGCCCTAAGGCCTGTGACTGGAAGTTTGTGGCCCTGCCTAAGACAGCATTATCAGCTATTGAAGATTTGAAAGACCACTCAAGAGGTAGAAGTTTTCCTACATGGAGACAGAATGCTTTTTTGGGAAAACTTGCAAAAATATAATTGACGTTTTGCACTTTGCTCTTGACATTAGTGTTTTTAGGGGATATACTAAAGATATGATAAAGAGAAGGTTAAGCTTTTCTGATAAGCAAAACATAGCAATACAGTGGAGCCGAGAGTTAGGTATCACGGTAAGTGTAGCTAATATTATAAGACTTCAACGTATTTATTACGGTATGCTACAACGTTGCTATAAGCCTTATATTCTAAGCTATAAATACTATGGCAAAAAAGGAATATCTATATGTGATGAGTGGAAAAATAACCGAGATACTTTCTGCAAGTGGGCACTAACTCACGGATACACAGATACACTGACGATTGACCGTATCGATGTAAACGGCGGCTATAGTCCTGAGAATTGCAGATGGATTTCGGCACAAGAACAAACACTCAATAAATGCAATACTGTCCGTTTGACATACAGAGGTACTACTAAACCTTTGCTTACGTGGTGCAGAGAAATGAAACTGTCTTATGTTAAAATGTATTGTAGGCTTAGGAGTGGTTGGTCAGTTGAACGAGCTTTTGAAACAAAGTAATATTCAATTTTCATACAGGAGGTATATATTAAAAATATCAGGAGGCGGAAAATGCTATATGTAGGTAAGGGACGTGTGTCTCTGGCACCTGGGGTATCCTTTAATGAGGCCTTACACATTTATACGAGGAGCGGGCATACTTTATCCGGCGTAACCACAAAGATTTGCGAGCGTATGAAGTTGAACTTTAAGGACGCAGAAAACCTTGTGGTTGAACGCTGTGACGAAGGAAGTCAGGTTCATAAATGGATTCAAGAGTGGATAGACAGTGGTATTATGAACACCATACATCCTAAAGCTCTTTGGGTAAAGAAGGAACTTACAAGACGTTACTCAGACTGTGATATGAACGCACTGGCTATGAGTGAGGTTCTTATAACGGATTTTGGAAAATATGCCTCGGCTATAGATATAGTTGTGGAGCATGATAAGGTTTATGACCTGTTCGATATAAAGACAGGAGCTTTTAAGCCTGAATACCTTGCATGGCAGCTTGGCACATATAAAACATGGCTTGAAATGCAGGGAAAGACAGTTGGTAAATGCTACTGCATCTGCACCAAGGACGAAATGTTCTACAAAGTTCTGCCGCGAAGTGCAGATGATGTAAAAGCTTTACTTTACGGTAATTAAAGGAGATATTATGAAAATCAAAGAAGTTACTTTTACGCGCAAGTTCAACCTTGGCAATTATGAAACAATGGACGTAAGTCTTACAGCTACAATCGGCCCAGAAGACGACGTAGACGAAACATTCAGAGCTTTGGATAAAAAGACTGTTGAAATCAGAAACAAAGCTTTCAAGACAAAATAATGAGGTAATTATGGCGGCAAAAACAAAATCAAAGAAACTTACAGACGAGGAACTTTTGTCTCCTCTTCCTGCTATCGTCCTTCCAAAAAAGGAAGAAGTTGTATTCCCTTCTGCTGACAACACACTTGCAGCACAGAAGGAGTTCTTGGAGCTTCGCCTTGCAGCAGTTCTCAAAATGGAAATGACTGAGGCGAACATTGAAAAAATCAGGGCAATTAAAAAGGGTATCGTAGGGTGGAGGAACACCTTCGATAAGCAGACTAAGGACTATGTTAAAGCTGTTTATAAGGGCCCTATGGACGTGTTCAAGACAGCAGCAGACGCAGTTATGGACGATATTGCCAAAATGGAAGCTCAGTGCGATGAAATCCTGGACAAGGAAGAAGAAAAGCGCAGGGCTCAGGTAAACGCTGCAATCGACGGTATCATTGAAGACCTCAAAGACGAAATCAAGATTGACTTTGAGCCTGAACGTAAGAAAGAATACTATAACAAGACTGCTGACATGAAGGCTGTCGCACAGGACTTGCGCGAACAGTTCAATGCAAAAGCTGCTGAGCTTCGCCAGCATGAGGCAGACATCAGGATGATTGAACGTGCCTGCAAGTGCGATGAACGTTTGAACGTTCAGATGTATGTAGACCAGCTGCAGTACGAAGCTGCATCTGTAATCATCGAAAAGATTGAAACTGAAAAGGAAAGACTTGAGGGTCTTGATAAGTCTAAGGAAGAAGCTCCGGCTTCCCCTGCTCCTGCTTCTTTTGACAATATGGAGCCTGTGACTGTGGGTGTAAAAGTAAATCCTGTAAAGACAGATTTCCCTGGGCTCAACAAGAAAATGACACTGGAACTTGAGTATCCGGTAGACCTTGGTGACGAACTGACCCGCATTTTCGGAGAACTCAGAAAGAATGGTGTGAAGATGAAGGTTATTAAAGTACAGGAACCTGAAATCCCTGTATTCTAGGAGGAAGCTATGACAAGATACCACATTACAGTAAAGTTTCATAATGCAGAAACTGATGATTTTGACACAGATGATTATTACTACTGGATTGATACAGATAGTTTAATCAGTGAAAAAGACTACCTCATCCTTAAGGATGATGTAAACTGGGACGCCTTGAAGGTTGTTAAAGTAATTAAGGCTATAGCTTTCAATCCTGATGAAAAGCCTGCCGGTTCTTTACCAAAAGCAAAAACAAAGGCTTTGGTTGGTCTTGCAAACGTCAGCGATTACTTTGAGGCAAAGGAAAAGAAACGACGTGCAAAGGAAATCAAGGCACAGCTTGAGGCACGCTTTAAGGAAGCAGAGAAAATGGCTTTGTACCGTAAGCTTGCTGAAACTGATGAGACAATGAAGGGTCTGATTGATGAGCTTGACTCTCTTGAAGCTGGTACAGAAGAAGACGATGAGGACTTAAATTTCTAAGGAGTATGGTAAATGAAACACGGAATGAAAATTGGTAAGAAAAGACCTTCCAGCTTTTACAGCTGGCTGAACGGTGTAGTATTCTATAAGGCTATGGCTGAAATGAAGCTTAGTCACGATGACAAGCGCATTACTCAGTGCACGGCCCACCGGCTTAAGCGCCATGAAAAACCGGGGTTTATTGCTCCGGCAGCTCCAAAGGTACGTAAGCCTACAAAGAGCGGTAAATAAGGCCTTGTCTGTTCCGCCTTAAGCAGAACAGTCTCACCCTAAAGATTGCCTGTATGCATAGGGGACATGTAATCAATAGGCACTCGGTGGAGTATAGATAAGTTGCTCTATACTAGTTAAGGAGCATAAGGCTAGTCGGACGTGTGTCTAACTGTGGTGATTAGCTTAATCCTTCCGAGCGTAGGTGTGGGTTCGATTCCCACCTCCACCAAGAGGAGTCAAAGTTGTATGTAGACATGGACTACCTTAATAAAAAATGGAACATACCGTCCCTCTAGCAGGGGATTAGTGCTACGTAAACGTATAACTCTCTGTACCTTTCAGAGTATTGGGGTGGTGTCCGTTGATATAGGCGAAGGGCATTACTGAGGCTACACTTAATTGTATGTAGCTACTTGACAGGCACAGTGGGTTGCAAGCGGTGAAACTCCGTTATATCCGAAGAATAAGACCTGTCGTTTTTGGCGAGGTAGCATAAAGGTGGGTTAGCAATGCATAGCGGCCTACAGGTAGTGCGTCATGGTTAGCGTCATGAATATGAAGGTTCAATTCCTTCCCTTGCCGAGGATTGTTGCTGAGAACAGGGCGACAGGTAGTGTGCCGAGGGTGTGGACAGAGTAGGTACACGATGAGTTGAAAATGTATGCAAGGGGCTGCAAAGTAGTCTAAAGGTTGCAGTGAGTAGCATACCCCGGACAATACGTTACTTAAGTCCTGTAACGACACTGGCCATCATGTGGTTCTCAGAAGGCATTATTGGGAAGGTCGTTTAATTGGCAGGACGCCGCTGGCGTCACTCTCTGTAGATCCACTAAAATTTACAGTGAGCGTAACCGGAGCGATGCAGGTTCGACTCCTGCCCTTCCCTAGCGTCCTAGGCAAGACATTAAACTGCTTAAAGTAGGCGCGGCTCATGCTTTGCTTCTGCGTCCCAGCGCAGGAGTGAAAGCCACTGGGAAGCTCTTAGAGCTTTGGCTAGGGCCGCTTGCATGGCACGTTTTGCAGCGGCTGCACCCGGCAGAGTCTTTCCGATTTGCTCTGTCTCCTCTCCTAATAGAGGGGTTCGACTCCCCTCCGTGCCACTACTGTCGAAGCACAGTAACCTAGTTTCATTCGGGAAGGTTGGTGAGTGTATCCACCGGAGGTACACAAGCGAAAGCGAGTATCAGGCTTTAATCGCTTTTAGCCTGATGCGATGCAGGCACACAAACCCCATTGGGACAAATGAAAGTTTTGTTGAAGAATAGAGTAAGACCTGCATTTTATTTTGGCACAGTAGCTTAATGGGTAAAAGCAGCGGCCCGGGCCCTCAGAACGACGAGAGCAAGTTGCAGGTTCGACTCCTGCCTGTGCCATATGGTGCACTGCACACCTAAGTTGCAGAATGTAGGTCGCGTGCGTTCCCGGGTACAAAGACCGAAGCAGGGATAACGCCCCATACGGGAACGAAGAACGTTTTTACGTTTTACGTTTATACCATTTTACGGAGGTAGCTGATATGGCTACAAAGAAAACACCTGCAAAGCAGGGAACAGCTGGAGTACCAGCAACACAGGGAGCAGACCTCAATGCTATGATTGCACAGGCTGCTCAGGCAGAAGCAATTATCCGTTCAGAAAGCGGCTCTAACTTGCAGTGGATTAAAATCCTTGACCCTTCAAGTAACGAGCTTATTCCTGAGGATGCTGCCTACATCAAGGGTGCTAAGGCCCGCGACCTTGTAATCGCTGCGTCTAAGACACGTTTGGGACAGGTAGTTGATGCTACTGTTATCGGTATGTTCAAGGTATTCGCAGAAGTTGAAAAACCTGCTGTTGCCGGAGATATGCCAAAGACTGTCGGATACTGGCACCCTACGGACGCCATGCAGGTTCCGCTCGAAGGAAACTTCGACAGACCTCTCAACAATGGCCACGTATTGCAGCCGGTACATTGGGTATTCCTTTACCTGCATGACCTTCCTGACCTTGAAGGCGTTGTGCTTTCATTTAGAAGTACAGGAAACAAATATTACAATGACCTTGAAAAAATCGTCAAGGCCAACAGTAAGATTGTTCCTGAACTCCGCTTCTCAATTTCTGCTCAGGCAGTAAAGAATGAAAAGTACAACCGTACTTACCTTTATCCTAAGTTTGAGTTACAGGAACAGCGCAACTGCGCTTACTCTCCTGAAACAGGACTTACTTCTGTAAAGGGCGGTCTTGATAAAGAGACTTTGCAGGAAGTCCTCACACGCTACGGTGAAGTGTATAAAGCTTTCAATGAGTACACACTCGTTTCAAAGCGTCAGAACATTTCACAGTATCTCCCTTCTGCTGAAAAAACAGTAGCAGAGATTGCTGATGAGGATGACGGACAGGAAGTCCGCTTCTAGTCTGTCAGGAGCCTGACGGCGGCTCCAAGGCCGGTGTACCCGGTAAGGTGCATGCCTTGCTGCAAGTTTGCTGCTGGGTGTGTGCTGAGAACGGTAATGGTGCAGTACATGATGTACGATGAGGGTTCAAGTCCCTTCACCGGCCCGAAGGTCAAGCCTCTACGCCCTTCTACCAAAAATTGAGGCAGGGTGCGACACATCCTTAAAGGCGGTGCACAGCCAGTGCAGGTGGAAACCGGTTCAGGAACTGTGGTAAGCCCTGAACTTAAGCCCACCGTTATTTTTGGGGTGAACGGGTGGAGGAACCACCGACGGTCGGAAGTTTTCTGTCCGTGCATACGATAGCAGGGTTCAATTCCCTGCCATCCCATAACTTTAGTAAGAGGAGAAATGAAATTGTATTATAAAATTATCTCAGAAGGGGACATCTACTACTCTAAAGAAGTTCTGAAGGCACATCTTCACTGTGGTGATGACGCAATTCAGAGAAAGGTAATGGACGGTTCCCTTAAGACAAAAACAATCATGGACAGGATTGTTTACTCCCTGCCTGCAAAAGTCAAAGGAGTTGAAGTTGATAGAGCTTTTACTCCTGTAGTCCAGGACTTGGATGAGGTTGTAGCAGACTTTATAAAGATTACCGACAAGACCGACAGCCTTGGATACGAAAAGATTTCATATGATAAAGCAGAGGAAACCTACGAATACGCAGGCTTTACATTCATTAAGTACAATGCGGTAAGGAGCCGCTCTAAGTATCGCGACCAGCATCACCTTCCGGTTCTTGAAGTATGCGGTGTAAAGTTTGTAGCACTCAAGAGTCTGAAAGCAGGCGAAAGCTATATTATCTGCTAGGGGGAGTTATGGATACGCACTCAAGACTAAATAGAATATACAGAGGGTTAAAAACAAGATGTAATAACTTACATAACCATGCCTATAGCTATTATGGAGCTAGAGGAATAACAATTTGTTCTGAGTGGGCGGATAGTAGTAGAGTTAATACAGGTAAAGCCTTGGTAACACAAGGCTGGCTTACATTTAAGAAGTGGGCAGAAGAGAATGGCTATGCTTCTGACCTTACGCTTGACCGTATTGATAACAGTAAAGGCTATTTTCCTGATAACTGTCGCTGGGTGACGCGAAAGGTTCAGGCTAATAACCGAAGTAGCAACCATTTAATCAGTTATAAAGGTAAAGCTCAATCTATAGCTGCGTGGGGGCGTGAGCTTGGCATAGACGAGAAATTGATTTCCTGTCGTTTATTACGTGGCTGGTCTGTTAAGCGTGCTTTAGAGGAGAACTAGAATGGCAGATGCTGAAAAATTATTGCGTGACTTTTATGCTGTTTTTCATGGAAGCCGGGAGAAGTTTGTAGTACACAAACCTCCATTCAAAAAAGAAAGTTCAGGAAAAAATAAGGCAAGTCGTGTTTTCTATGCACTTTTAAATCCTAGAAGTAAAACTGACAAGACAAAAAAGCCTGTATCCGTTGAAGAGTACAGAATGCACCTGAACGGTGAACAGGGCTGCGCTATAGAGCCCTTGTGCAACGTTACGGATGAAAACGGGAACATTGTGGCACGCAATATGTGCTACTATGGCGTAATTGATATTGATGTTTACGGGGACGCGGGAAAGTTCCTTCACTTAATCAGGCGGATGTATCAGGTGGGATGGAAGTTTTGTGCTTACCAGTCTAAAAGCTCGGGGCTACATATCTACTTTATGTTTAGGCAGCCTGAAAGCGCTGATAAAGTAATCGAAATGCTCAAAAAAATCATCACGACTTATGGGCTTGACATGCTTTACTGTGATGACAAACACAAGAGCAAGGTTGAATACTTTCCTATGCACGCAACGGAAGTTCCGGGAGAGGACGGTAAATGTGTCTTCCTGCCTTATTTCAACGCAGCCTCTGGAAAAGCCATGAACCGTATGATTACAATGGACGGTGCTTACGTAGGCCTCGAAAAAGCTTTGGAGTATATCAAGCAGAATTATACGACACTTGATGAAATGGAGGAGACCTTTAAGAAGCTTCCATACTCGGATGCTCCTTTCTGTATTCAAATGATGGCCCTTACAGGTGCCCTCAATGCCAATGCAGGAAGAAATAAGTTTCTCTTTCACGCCTGTGTCTACTTCAAGAAAAAGTACGGGAAAGATTATGATTATCTTCCTGAATTACTTGACCTTGATAACTGTATGGAAGCTCCTTTGCAGTATGAGGATATGCAGGGAATACAGAGTACCTATGCTTCTGCCAACGGTAAGGAATGGAACTACTCCTGTAAGCATGACCCTATGTGCTCTTACTGTAACCGCAGGGAATGCGCTAATCGTCAGTTCTCTGGTGTTCAGAAGAGTAATCCGCAGCAGAACGATAATACCGGAGCTGATGTCATGGGGCCGATTTCTAAGGTACTTGCCCGCATACCGTACTATTTATGGGAAATTGCTGCACCCGGTAAGGAACCTAAAATGGTACGCTTTGAGGATGCATCTGAACTTCGCAATCAGCTTATTGTTCAGACAAAATGTATTGACCAGCTTGGGTGGATGCCTCAGCAGGTCAAGAATAATGTGTGGATAGATATTCTTAATCACTGTATGGAAGGTATGAATGAGCGTGAGATTGAGGTTTCAGCAGAGAGCGATACAACAGAACTGAATGAGCTTCACACGCTTATCATCAAGTACCTTACACACTGTCAGGTTATGAACGGTGCAGCATACATGATTAATGCAGGTCAGGTTTATAGGGAAGACGGAAAGTATTATTTTTCGACTGAGGGAATTAAAGACTATCTCAGAATTGAAAGATATACGCTTGGACGTACAAACCTTCGTGAGGAACTTATACATCTTGGCTGTGAAGAGGGAAGTGTTACATATAAAACAAAGCAGGGGAAAGAAATTAAAGTTCGCTGCTGGGTGAAAAATGAGGATACTGAAATCGAACAGCGCTTTGCTTACTACGATGATATGTATGAACAGGACGCTCTGCGAGCTGCGGCAATAAAGCTTGCAGATAAAGAAAAAGACGATGAGAGCGAGAGTATCGAAGAGGCTGAGGCTGGAGACGAGGACTCAAGGTTCTAGGAGGCTTTATGAGGGTGGAAATTAAAAAAGTTTTATGCACTGTCCTGGCGGTGCTGATTGGTTCAGCCTTTGGGATTGCTGCGATTTACCTTATCTGCTTCATGCTTGATAAGTTTGTACGTATTTTTTCTTAAGATTTATAAAAGGAGTTATAGTATGAATGAACGAAAGACAATCAAAATGACAGGCAGAGAGGTTATAGAAAAGGCAGACAAAGAGGTTGCTGCCGAAGCTCTCAAACATCTTGTGAAGCTTACAGAGGAGTACGCTGAAAATGTAGCTCAGATATTTAAGACATATGCACCTGAGATGGTGCTCACTGAGTCAGCACTTGTGCTTTCCTTTGATTCTGCAATCTGGCAGACTGTTGCCGTTTTTGGTGACAGCAAGGCTATAGATGCAGCTATACAGCTTGCTGCTAACAAACTCCGCGAGCAAGGCTAGGAGGAAATTATGACAAAAAAAATGCTTGCCGCATACAAATACACTCGCGATGTCAGTGAGGCCATAAAGTTTCTTGAGAGGTTTGAGCAGCAGGAAGACCTGCAAATCGAAATCAACATTAAAGGGGACATCGGGGATTTTTACTCTCTGGCTCCTAAAGTTGATGTTTCCATTGATGGTGCTATCTGCTATCGTTTTAATTTTGCCTGCCGTGCTTTTGCTGTAGCTGGTCAGGTGCATGATGTATGGACTAACTTTTATCTTGCCTACTGGGAACAGGTTGCTTTGTACCAGTATCTTCACGCATTCCCGAATATTCCTTCATCGTGGCCTGAGGCAGAAAGAAAAATCCGCTCGCGCCGGGGAGACCCGCTTAAGCTGCTTCGTGAGGCTGCCCAAAACAAACGGGACATTAAGATTACATTTGGAGCATAACTATGGTCGTACGTTTTAATACTGAGGACGTTACTATACATTTGGCTAGTGCTGGATGTGGAAAGACCACCACAGCCATGCAGATTATTTCCGAGGCTCTTGGTGAGTATCGTCCTGACGAAATCGCATTCGTAACATATACAAGAAAAGGTGTGGAGACCGGAATTGAACGTGCGTTGGCTGTTAATAAGGAGCTTACTCCTGATGACCTCATGCATTTTAAGACGCTCCATGCTCTCTGCTTCCGTGAGTCACATCTTGTAAGAAAGAATATTATCACTAAAGAAGACATAGACCAGTTCAATGCTGAGCTTGGTTTTCACCTGACCTTATCAGATGCTTTTGGCCACGTTACTGAGGATGACAGACTTTTGCAGCGATATGATGCTGAACGCTCGGGAAGCAAGCGCGGCGTATTTGTGGACGGCAACTATGACCGTTTCAGATATGAACGCCTTATCAACGCCTACAAAGCTTTTAAGGAGGGCCATGACCTTGTAGACTTTTACGACTGTCTTCTGCGCTATATGGAAGACGGAGAGCCGCTGCAAGGCGTAAAGATTGCCCTGATTGATGAATGTTTTTCTCCTGACACTAAGGTACGTATGGGTGACGGCACTGTTCGTAGCATCAAAGATATTAAAGTCGGAGATTACGTAATGGGTGTTCGCGGCCCTGTGCGAGTAACAGAAGTACATGCAGGCACGGACACTATGTACTCTGTACGTAGTATGAAAGGGGAGTTACTTTTTAAATGCAATTCTAAGCATCTGATAAAGCAGTACACTGGATACATCACAGATGAGTGGAACCATGCAGAGAACTTGGTTAATGACCATACTGGCGTGTATGTGGATAGAATTAATTACCGATGTTTGAAGCAGCATGCTACGTATGCTATGGTTCAAGTAGCTCCTGAGTCTTATGGAGAATATGTAGGTATTACTGTGGACTCGGACGACCACCTTTTTCTGCTTGCAAATGGTTGCGTTGTGCATAACTGTCAGGACTTGACACCGTTACAGTGGCAGGTGTGTATGAAAGCCTTTTCAGAAGCAGAGAAAGTAATTTGTCTTGGGGACGATTTTCAGTGTCAGCCTGCTGGAACTAAGGTTTTAACTGAACATGGATATGTACCTATTGAAGCTTGTGGCGGTCAGCGTTTAATTACCCTTGACTTAGAAACAATGACTTATAAGAAGTCAGCTCCTGTCCAGCTTGAGTCACATCGCTACGTCGGCGTAGGGTATAGAGTAGATATAGTGGGTATGGCACCGCAATTCTTTACAGCTGAACACAAAATGGTCACTCGGGTGTATGGTGAGCTCCGTGTAATACCTATTGCTGTGTGTTATGGATTGAGTCACAGAGGTCTGCGGATGCCTTTATACGATGAAGAGGAGCCTTGGAATACCTCGATTTCACAGCCTGTATGGGCTACGCCGTACATAACAGAAGGGCATTTAGACTGCATGGTTTACAGCCTTAATGTGCCTGAATACCACACTTACGTCACAGAGGGTGGACTTACAGTACATAACTGCCTTTACACCTATAATGGAGCTGCTCCTGAGCTTCTTGTCGAAATGGCAAGTCATTACAGGACTATAAAGCATGAAATCTCCTACAGGCTGCCCCGTAAAGTTTATGAGTTTTCCAAGGGTATTACTGACTTAATCCAGGAGAAGGTAGAAAAGAATTACGCTCCTGCAAAAGACAAAGAAGGCTTTGTTGAGACTGTTCCTGACAGAAGCGTGCTGGCCCGTAAGATACGTGATGACCTTAAGGCAAACGGAGCAAAGCCGGGCCGCTGGTTCCTCCTGTTCCGTACAAACTGTTTCATCGCCAATATGTCTATGCTTATGGAACAGTTCATAGTTCCTTATCATACGTCAAAAGGTTTCTGTATCCCGGAGCGTGAACTTAGCAGGATTGAGCGCTACTATAATTACAGAAAGCAGGGCTTTGGAAGTGAAGCTGCGAAAAAGCACTTCATGGAAGAGTACAAGATTGAGGACATAAACGACAGCTTTATGCACTCTGAGCTTATTCCGGGGAAGGAGCGTTACTTCTTTCAGGACTTGGTAGATACATGGGGAATTGACATGCTTAAGGAAATGTCAAAAATGTCGGAGCCTTTCTGCCTGCTTTCTACTGTGCATCGTGTAAAAGGCGGTGAGGCAGATTTTACTGCAATGTTTATGGACTGTACCCGAGTTGTCAGTGAGAACATTACCCTTAATGCTGATGAGGAGCTTCGCGTTCTGTATGTCGGCTGCACAAGATGCAGGGAAGGACTTTACATCGTTCCGTCGTCGGGAAAATACTCCCTGTCCCGTCTTATGGATATCGTAAAAGAACTAAATGATTAGTAATTTTTATTGACAATTTTTATTGTTATGCTATAATAAAAGAGTCAGGAGGAATTATGACTAAAGAAGAAGCAGACGAGATTATAGAACTTATAGAAAAGCTTAAAAAAGACATCCGGGATTTTAAGACAAGGCTTGGAAATGAAAATGCAGAACTGAAAGCTGACCACGACAAGCAGCTCACCAAGGCAAAAGAAATCATATTGAAACTTTATAATGCAGGACGTGATGTTTTGATGTGTAGAGCAGAAGAAAAAGTTTATGATAATTTGGACGAAGCAATAAACGATAGAAGTATAGAGCAATTCTTAAGGGAGGTGGAGAAATGACAGAAGGAATGATAATAGACCATCCGAAAGAAATGAAAGCAAGAAACTGTGCTAATTGCAGAGAGTGGAATTATAACAGCCTAGGTGAAAGGGAATGTTTGCAAACTAACTGTAAGAACCATAGTGAATGGGTTGAAAGAGTTAGTTCACAACCGAAGGAGTAAATTATGAAAAGATTTTTAATTTTATTGTTTTTATTGTTGACTGGTTCTGTAGTATCTGCAAAACAGCGTGTTGAATACTACAAATATAATTTCTCTTTCAACGTTGCAGGTGACGCAAAAGCTGACTTAGAAAAACTTATCTCACAGGGATTTAAGGTTATCAGCTTTAGCTTTAATTACAGACAGAAATGTATGCTTGTAGTCTATGATGACATGGAGGATTAGTTATGCTTGAGAAAATATTTTGGACGGTTTTAATGGTTGGCAATTTATTAGGAGCTTTTTACTTTGCAACTAGAGGGGATAATATTGGGCTTGAGTTACTTGATTTATATTCAGCTTATATTTGCTGGAAGGAGTTGAAAGATGTTTGAGAAAGAAACAGAAGAACATTGTAATGAAGCTGTATGTGGTACCTGTGAAATTCATTGTAACGCGAAGTGCCATGACTGGCAAGATGAATACGATGCTTTTCAGAAAGGTGCAGAGCTTGGATATAATAAGGCTAAAAGAGAGGTAAAAGAAGTTCTTAGAACTTTGCTTGCAAACCGTCCTGAAATATATTCAGGTACTGATGCTGCATTAGCTCAAAAGAGGATGTTCAGGTTTCAGGATGCAAGAAATATGGCAGAGCAATTCTTAAAGGAGGAAATATGTCAGTAAAACCTTTTGTACAGCACATTGGTGTTCCTGTAGAAAAAGTTGGAGAAAAACTTTTGAAGCTTAACGAGGCCCTTAAGGCACAGGGAATGATGCTTGGAGCTGATGTCAGCTATAACGTAGCAGTATCACCAAAGCATAGCGATGAGGCAGTCAGCGTAACGCTCACAGTTTACCTCATAGGAGAAGAAAATGGGGATGATGGAGCAGACGGACAATCTTCTTAGGCAGCTCTCAGAGGCTCTTGAGCAGTTTAAGAAAAACAGTGGAAAGCAACCTACCATGGCTGTAGTTTCTGCTGAGATATTTGCAAAAATTATGCCTTGCCTTAAAAACGTAAAGCATGATAAGACCTATTCGGAAGGTAATTTCGGTGGTGTTACAATCAAGAGCGATTTTTTAATACAGGATAACAACATAATTGTTACCCGTCCGCCGGAGTGGGATGACAAGTTTCCGCTGCATGAATGTCTTCTTCCTGCTATTCCACCTTTCCGTACACTATATCAGAAGAAACGAAAAGCTTTGAAAGAAAAAGTGAAAGATTTTTTGAAGAGGAGTAAAAGAAAATGAGGTTTGAAAATACGGAAGTATGGGGCTTTAAGCATGCCCTCAGAGGTATGCGTAATCCGAAAGAAAGTTGGGACAAGTCAGATACTTTTGTCTGTGGGAATATTGGGACAGACTGTCCTTGTGAAAATTGTTCACAAACAGAAGGTGTTACAATCGGTAAGAATGACCTTCAACTTGCTCAGACCCTGATAAAAGCAGGGAGTGAGCACCGTAAGTTTATGAGGCAGATTTTTGTCTCTGTAGATATTACTGCTCCCCTGTACTGGTGGAAAGAGTTCGACACCTACAAAGTTGGAACAGTAGCTAACAGCACAAGCACAATGCACAAGTTAGCAAGTACACCAATAACAAAAGAATGTTTTGAGATGAATGATTTTGAAGATGTATATTCCTATAAAGCATTAAAAGAAGCAACATTAACTTCTTGGTGGAGTTTAATGATTGAAGAATTGGAAGGTTTAAGGCAAAAATATAACGAAACAAAAGACAAACGCTACTGGAAAGAACTTATCCGTCTGCTTCCTGAAAGCTGGTTACAGAAGAGAACGATAACAATGGACTATGAAAATCTTCTTTCTATCTGCTCGAAAGGTCAAAGACGATTTCACAAGTTGACAGAATGGTCAAAATCTTTTATTGATTGGGCGACGTCATTGCCTTATGCTCAGAAACTGATATTTATTGATGAAGAGCCTAAATTTGACTTTACTATAAAGCACGAAGACGGCATTTATAAATGCAGGTACAGTTCAGGGGCAGAGTTTGAGTCCTTAGACGGAGTAACTTGGACTAAAACCTTGTAGTAATACATCAAAACTTTCAGATGCAGTTATTGAAAAATATAAAAACAATAAGGAGTAAAAATTGAAAAAGAAAACAGAAGGCTATCAGCCGGAAAGCAGTGGCTTGACAGGAGCCGTGCCTCTTAATACAGACAGTCACGTATGTGCCAATATTCCGTTCAGTAGCGTGGAACTTAAGGCAGAAGCAGAGCACTGGTGCCCGTTTGGTGAAGGGTCTTTAGTGAAACATTGCGTTCACGACAAGGAAGCTTGTAGGGACTGTCCTACATTCAAAGGTAGACTAAAGAAGTTTCAGGAAGCGACAGCTGTAGAGCTTAAGCCTCTGAAAGATATGCTTTTCCCTGAGAAGGACGTTTTTGAAAAACCTGCTGAGGACATTATTGGTCATCCGAACCACTACTGTGAGGGCCGTAAGTTTGAGCCTAAGGACGTAATACGTGACTGGAACTTGAACTTTAACCTTGGAAATGTTGTAAAGTATATTTCAAGAAACGGACGCAAGGACGGAAACTCAGCTTTGCAGGACTTGAAGAAAGCAAGACAGTATCTTGACTTTGAGATTGACTTTTTAGAAAAGGAAGGTAAATAGAATGCTTACAATCAATGATTATCAGAAAGAGGCACACAAGACAGCATGCTACTTTGGTTTACAGGAAGGTGATTTCAGATATCCTGTAATGGGCCTTACAGAAGAAGCCGGAGAAGTATCAGGAAAGTTTGCAAAAGCTATCCGCGATGATGACGGTAGAATCACAGACGAGCGCAGAGCTGCAATTAAAAAAGAGCTTGGCGATGTGTGCTGGTTTATTGCTGAGATTTCTACCCTGCTCGGCTTTACTCTGGAAGAAGTGATGCAGGAAAACCTTGATAAGCTTAAGTCGCGTAAAGAGCGCGGAGTACTTCATGGAGAAGGCGATGACCGCTAAGAAAGGCAGGGAAGGTATTCCTTGCTCCCCAAAAAGTCTTAAGGAACACCTTGAGGCTTTTTCTATAATGGAGGAAGCAATAAATGAGCTTTATAAGAAAAATGGTAGACGCGCTGCTGTTCCTGTGGCAACTCCCGCAAAACGTACTCGGGTTACTGGTAATACTCGTAACAGGAGCAGAAAGGATTGATATGGCTAGTAATCTTATATGGGTTACTAGCAGGCATAGCTTTGGTGCTTCACTTGGAAGCTTTGTTATCTTTGGAGTAAAGGATAACAGAATGATACTTCCCAAGCACCTGCTACATGAGCTTGGACACTGTATTCAGAGCATGTACTTAGGCCCTTTCTATCTCCTGCTTATTGGCTTTCCGTCGATTACGTTTAATATATGGGACAGGCTGTTCCATAAGAAATGGTCTTCTAAAAAGCGCAGCGAGTGGTACTACAGCCTTCCATGGGAGCACTGGGCAAACAAGCTTGGGGACGAATATTCTGTAGTGACGTTTGAAGAATAGTGTGTTATAATCAAGAATAAACCTATAGGAGGTACCTATAATGGGTGCAAAACTTACTGACGACGTACGTGTCGCAACTATTCTGGAGCCGACAGGATACGATATTCCTGAGGAGTTCCTCGGTAAGACTTGGGGTGACGTTAAATCCTCAGGCGATGTTACTCTTGTAGAGCTCAACGCTACAGAGAACAAGACCTACACTCCTGACACAGGAAAAGCTTACAAGAAAGTAGTTGTAAACGTTACAGCTTCACTTTCTGCTTGGAAAAACGATACAGCAATCGTTTACACCAAAAAAGCTGTTCCTACTACAGAGGACAAGGCTTTGGTTCCGGCAGCAACAGGCCTTTCAGAAGCAGTAATCGCTGCTGTTGCAGAGGAAGCTGCCTCAATCACAATCGGCGAAACAGTCTATACTCGTTACGCTGACGGAGACGTTTCAGTCCTCTAAGATTTAGAAAGCACATGGACGGCATGTGCTTTTTGTTTTTAAGCTATAAATAATTTTTATTGACAATTATTATTTATAAATATATAATGATTGTAGACTTCATGGGAAGGAGGATGTTATGGACTTTTTCAAAAAGACTTGGGTAAAGGTAACTGCATGGATTGTGCTCTTTATTGCAATCGTAGTTCTTTTACTCGGCGGCGTTACACAGGCTGAAATCTCTGACGGATTGAAAGTTATCGTGACTGCCGTAGCTGCTGTAGCCGGTGTTATTGCGTTTATCACAGGACACGCTACAGTTAAAGACCTCAAGAAAAAACTTGAGGGTAAGTAACATTTTTCCCTGCCTTTAACCGGGCAGGGAATGGAAAATAAAAAGTTTTGAGGGGACAGAATGGACTTTAAGACCGGTGATAAAGTAATTTTCTGTGAAGAAGAATATGAGATTGTCAGGATTGATGATGACCCTGAAACTGCCCTTGACCTTCTTATAGAGGATAATATGGGCTATACTCTGTGGGTACATCATTCAGCAGTAAGGAGAGCAGAGTAATGGCAGTTATTTGTGGCTTGATTTTTGCAGGCATTGTCTTGACAATCGTTGGCTATGGTATCGCAGTGACCATAGCACTTTTGACAGACGACTTAATTGAGAATGACATAGAGCATAATCAGGAAGCATAAGATTTAAAAGGAGACGGCAATAACATGAAATATATCAGTCTTGACATCGAGACAAGCGACCCGTACCTGAAAGACCACGGAGCAATAAAGGCTCGTGGTACTTCCTGCGTATTTGGACGTGGACGAGTAATTGTAGTTGGAATATATGACGGAAAGCAGAAGAAAAGCTACGACGGAAATGGCGGAGCGTACGTTAAAAATCTCTTTCTGAACCCTAACGTAACTATTATCGGAGCAAACATTCAGTATGATGCCGTATGGCTCATCATTAAGCATAACATAAATCCTAAAGACGTAAAGTGTCATTTCATTGATGTTTCTGTAGTTGAAAGTCTTATAGACGAATATCAGAAGTATGACCTTGACAGCCTTGCTTTGAAGTACCTTGACGAGCACAAAGGAAAGAGTGCTCTCGAAGGTATCTGTCAGCGTCTTGGCCTTCACGGAGACTTCCGCGGACATCTTGGAGACCTTTGGGATAAAGGCTGCAAGCAGGAAATACGTGACTACGTAATCTCGGATGCTGACCAGCCTTGGCGTATCTGGGAAAAACAGAAACCTATTCTTGAGGCTCAGGGCCTTATGAGAGCCTTTGAAATGAATATGGAAATGCTTCCTGTTACTATCTTTATGAAAGTACGCGGAGCTAAGTTTGATTTTGCCAAGTGGCAGAAAAACTGTGTTAAGGCCGGAGAGCCTTACAATCAGCTGAAATCTGACTATGACCATAACTATGGTGAGGTAAACATCAATTCACCGAAGCAGCTGGCAGCTCAGATGGATAGATTTAATGTTCCTTATAGATGTAAGATTAACATTAAGGGCTGGAAGGTTACAGGAAGAAAGTTTAAGAACGCTACAGACCTGTTCAATGATGAAGAGGTTATGAAGCAGAAGAAAGCTCTCAAGGACGTGTTCGGTGGTTTGCAGATTGTAAAGGACAGCGAGCGACGTAAGCGTCTTGTTCTGTTTGTGCCGAAGCGTTACGCAGAGCGCACAACGGAACAGATTAGTGCTATGGGATATGAGGTATCCTGTAACCCCTGCATCAACAAAGCGTTCTATACAGAGTTTGCAGGAAGCTATCAGATTGTAGCAGACCTCGTTCAGTACAAGCAGGCTAAGAACATTATAGACAAGTTCCTCGGCCCGAAGTTCGGACGTTTTATTGTAGCACACTATGCTGACGGTTCTCGTTCCCCTGCCTTCGATGACAATGGAGAGTTCATTGGTGAGGGTGCTGTAGACTATCGCATACACTCTACATTCAACGTAGTAGGTGCAAGACAGACAGGACGACTTTCTTCTTCTCAATGTAATAATCAGCAAATTCCATCAAAAACGATTTTGTTTGAGAAGACAGACCACGAAGTAAATCTTGCTAAGATGTGCCGTGAATGTTTTATAGCAGAAAAAGGACACGCTTTCGTAAAGTTTGACTATTCTGCACAGGAGAACAGACTGGCGGCTCAGTTTGCCCCGGGAAAAAACGGAGAGCGAATCCGTCAGATGTATCGTGACAACCCGTTCCTGGATGAGCACTCGTACGTTACAGATATATCAGGACTTGCAGAAAAGCACGGTAAGAAAGCAGGAAGAAAATATGCCAAGAACCTCCGCTTTGGTGTGTGCCTTTCCTCTGACTCTCTTTATATGACATCAGAAGGGGCATACACAGGAAAGGTTATTGCTTCTGAAAAGAAGCCTCTTCTTGACCTAAACGGCAATGTTCAGAACTATAAAAGTTATCTTTTCAGAGACAGCGGGCTTGAGTTTGAGCTCTCTAATGGAGTAAAGTTTGTTAGCACTACTGAACATCTGTTCATTGACTGCGAGAGCATTGACTGGCAGACAAAGAAAGCCTCTGAAATGAAAGTAGGTGACAGGGTTCCTTTGGCATGCATATCACAGAGCAGGTTTATTACTCCTTTTGTGGCTGACATTCCGTTCAATGAAAGCTTTGCGTACCTTGCAGGTCTTTACCTTGGAGACGGATGTGTAAATGCTGGTGTGTCACTTATTGCACATAAGGAAAACACAGAGTACGTAAAAGAACTTCTTGACGATTTTGAGATAAAATACTCTGTCAGAGAGTACAGTAAAATTAACCGAATCTACCTTAAGCAGTCAGAAGGAACACGTACTAAAGAGTTTTTTGAGAGCTTTGGTGTAGGCTGCGATAATAAGTTTGTTCCTGACTTTGTTTATTCTGCTTCAACTACGGAAAAGCTTTGCTTTCTTGCAGGACTTATCGACAGTGATGGCTGTATTACAAAGTATTCAGCACGCATTATGAACTGTAATGAGACTCTCATGCGAGGAGTTGCAAAGCTTTGTGCTGTACTTGGAATGAACGCTCGTTGGAGTGTATGTCATCATAAAGAGGCAGAGAAGAAAGACGAGTATGTCCTTGACATTCACGATACCGCAGGATACTTTATTCCGACAATTTACCGGACTAAAGAGTGGCAGCAGAACAGTGATTACTGTGGCTGGAACATTCCTAAGGAACAGCTTGAGAAGTTCCGTACTCCTGACCTCTATAAAGCTAACATATGTCTGTATGATTACCTAAGAGATAAGAGAGGACTTTATGAGCATAACTCTTGGCTCCCTGAAGGTGTATGGCAGAAGGACTACTCTCCTGTAGAAATCGTTTCAATCAGGCCTGTGAAAGATGCTGAATTTACGTTTGTAGAAACAGACAGTCACTATTACATAGCAAATGGTTTTGCAACTCATAACTGTTATGGTATGCAAATCCCTCGAATGATGACCCAGTTCGGATGGACTCAGGAGTTCGCAGAAGACCTCTACAAAAAGGTATCTGAGGCAGCTCCTTGGCTCTTTGAGCTTATGGAGCAGGTACAGGACGTTGTTGTCAGACGAAGATACATCAGGACTCTCATAGGAAGAAGAGTCCATATGAGACCGGGAAAGGACAAGGACGCTTACAAGTTTATGAATTATCTTATTCAGGGCTCAGCTTCTGATATGACTAAACTTGCAACCGTAGCCGTATTTGCAGGAATGAAGCATACTTGGGAAACTGAACAGACTACCATTGATGAAATGGCTATCACTGTTCACGATGAGGACGACTTTGACATCGACTGCACTGATGTAGAGAAGGCGGTAAAGAGAACTATGGAAATACGCAGCTGCATGGAAAATACTTCCGGCTGTGACCTTCCTATTATCTCCTGCCCTGAAATCGGTACAAGCTGGGCCGACGGTGTTGAATGGGAGCCTGCTCTTGGAGACTGTGAGGATTTTGTCAGAAGAGCCTATACAGCCATTCATAATGGTACGTTCACTGAGTTTAAGGTACAGGTCAAGAACTACCTTGGGCGCGAGGACGATGATGACGATATGACTTTTGCTCAATTTTGCACACAGATTGAGGAAGAGGAAGCCGAAGAAGAAAACGAGGAAATTATTTGCTAATAATTTTTATTGACAATATTTATTGTTTGTGGTACTATTTAATCATGGATAAGAAAAAGAAAGTAATAGATAAAACACAGCCAGTCTATATTTCAGGGCCGATTACATCGTTACAGAAGCTTGGAGAAGACTGGCGGCAGACCTTTAATGCTGCCGAAGCAAACCTCCGGCGTCAGGGGTTCAGGGAGATACATAACCCTGCTTCGATTGCCGTTGGTGTTGAGGCTGCGTGCTCTGCTCTAGGTCGCAGGGCAGCTTACGCAGATTATATAAAAGCTGACCTTGCCATTCTGCTCAAGTGCCGGACGGTGCTTATGCTTAGAGGCTGGGAAGGCAGTGACGGGGCAAGCCTTGAATATCAGATTGCCTCTGCTTGTGGCTTGGAGATAATCTATGAACGATGAAATTAAAGACTCTCTGCTTATGAGTGATTACAGTGTGCAGATAATAGATAACTTCGGTTACAGTTTTGCAGATGAGCAGGCATTTAAAAAAGCTTGGATGCACTATCTTAGCCGGCGCGTTCCATGTGATGTTTTTGAGATTGAAAATGAGGAGAAAGAACCGGGCTTTCCAGACCTTTTATGTGTAACACATGGCGGAAGCTACGCTCAATTCTTTGAGACTAAAGTTGCTGAAAAAGGCGGTATCTTTAAGTTTGAGCACACACAGCCGCTTTTCTACAAACAGCATCCTTTTATGAGGATACAGGTAGTCGTATGGGACGCTGAGCAGAATAAGATTTATACCTTTGGAGCTAGAAGAGCGTGTGATGCAGTTCTACGTATTGGAAAGGCAAAGCCAAAGGGAATATATCTGAACGTAAGGGAGGTATAAATGGGACAGAAGTTTTTGATAATCAATACAGAAGCGTTCTCACAGCCAGGGCTTGCTGCTGAGGTGTCAAAAGAAGCAAAGGATAAAAAGCGTCGTGCTGACATAATGCTTCCGCGTGACCTTCCACAAGCGGTACAGACTTTCCTTTCCTGCTGTCCTGACCCTTTCATCGTCCTTGATGAAAGTTCCCGTATTAAGACCAATACAGCCTGTGCTGAGAATAAAAAGTCAACCCGTACAAGATTGATTAAGCTTCTCTCAGGCTATGGTGAACGTATGGCTTTAACAGGTACCCTTATGAGTAAATCACCTCTCAACATGATTGACCAGTACCAGTTCTTGACTTCTTCTGCTTTTGGCGAGGGAATGTTTGCTGTTGCAGAAAGATACTGTATTATGATGACCCTCCGCACAGGAAGAGGCACACGTGTTCTGCTTCCTGAGCACTCAGGAAAGGACGACAAAAACTCATGGTGTGGTATCAGAGGAAGATTATCAAGAGCTTATGCAATCGGAGGCAAGACACGCCTTGCAATCTCTATGGCAAGTATTTCCCGTGAGCTTTCAATCTCACAGGAAAATCTTTTGTGGATAATCAGCCACAAGTCTTACAAACCGTTCAAAGACGTAACGCCTCTTATGCGTCGTTTTAAGGACTTTACGGAAGTTGTGAGCCGTGAAGATGCTTTTGATACGCGCCTTGAGAGATACATCAATAAGCCTATTGTCCGTAAGGTAAAGATAGGTGATGAAGCTAAAAAGCTTTATAAGCAGCTTGTAGAACTCGGTTTTACAGATAACATCGTACTTGGCAAAGCTGCGGCTCTTGAGCTTGGCCAGCGTCTTATGGATATATGCAACGGCTTCGAGCCGGTTTCTCCCTGTCTTTCCTGTGAGGAAGAAGGCAAAGGAGCAAGCGTTCTGCATAACCTCTGCCCGCTCCATGCACAATGTAAGAAGCCTAAGGCAGACTTCAAGCCTCTGAAAGAAAATCCGAAGCTTGACGCTGTTATGGAGCTTATAGAGGAGATTGATACTGACGAAAATCAGGTAGTTATATGGACTGCAAGAACTAACTTTATGTTACTTCTTATAGAAAAACTACAGGAAGCAGGGATTACAGCCTGCGGATTTTCCGGTCAGCAGACAGAGAAGGAAAAGAAAGACGCACGTGAGGGCTTTATGTCGGGCCGTTATCGTGTCTGTGTAGCCAATCAGCAGTCAGCTGCCTATGGTGTCAACTTTATGAAAAACTGCGACTACACAATCTACGCCTGCTCTAACGCTTCTGTAGAACAGGACTATCAGAGCCGTCACCGTTTCCTTCGAGGTGAGACTCACCGTATGAAGTATGCTTACCGTATTTACGTCGAGGGTTCTGTCGAGGAGCGCATCTACTCTTCTCTTGACCTTGGCTCAGAGCTTATCGGTGAGTCAAACAGTAAAGAGATTTTTGCTCTTGAGGAGGACTTATGAGAGAGCCATACAAGTATCAGAAGAAGATAATTGATGCTTCCGTAGAACGTCCTTTCACAATGGTTCAGGCTGCCTGCGGAACGGGAAAGAGCCTTATAGCAGGACAGACAGCTATCCGTAAGGGAAAGCCTACTTTGATTATCACGCCGAAAAATATTATGGAGGATTTCAAGGCAGAGCTTATGGCTGACGGGGTTCCTGAAAAAGACATCTTTGTTTACAGTGCTGCGGAGAGCCACAAAGAAGGTTATTATGAAGCCTTAGAGGCATGGCTTAAAGAGAGCATCAGAAAAGTAGAAAATAATGAGGAGGAAGAAGATATAGTCTTCTAAAATATATGGTAAAAGAAAAAATACACCCGGTAACGGGGGAAAAATACATCGAAGGCAGTCAGAAAATCATCATGGAGTCAGGCGTTCTATTAACACCTTCTGAGTTCAGTCAGTCTACGATGATGAGTAAAGAAGAGGTCGGGGCACTTATGCAGGAGCTTGCAGGACGTGAAGACCGCTACAAGTTTGACTATCGCTACGCTTTAAGCACGGGAGTGCTGCGCCATAAGGCAGAGCTTCCTGTACAGAAGCCCAAAGAAGAGGCGGAAGCAGAAAAGGTGCCTGAGAAAGCAGTCAAGAAAAACTTGATTACTCCTGCTTTCCTTATCCTCTGTGTCATGGCCGTTGTAGGTACTATGAGTGCCGTAATGTCAGCGTACCACACTACTACAGCTAATATGATTTTTGGACGTCCTATGATTGTAGGACTTGTAACAGGAACTGTTATGGTACTGTTCTCAGCTACAGCTTTTACGGCTGCCCGTTGGTTCATGTCAGAGGAAGGGCCTGTGAGGCTTTTTGCAGCGGTTTTCCTCCTGCTTGGAACTCTTGTTATAGCGTACTCCATGCTGTCAACGCTTGTCGTAAGCTTCAACGCATGGAGCAAGACAGAGGAAGCTGAGAAGGCCGTGACCGTGTCGAACAGTGCGGAGCTTGCCGCTCTTGACTATCAGGTTAAGCTTAAAGAAGGAGAACTTGCTGAGGCACAGGAAGCCGAGCGGAAAATATCAGAAGAGGCGGAATACTGGAAGGCTAAGAGCTGGAAACGTTATGACGAGCTTGAGAACCAGCTTACAGAAGTCCGTAATAAAATTACGTTTGTGCGGAAAGAGCTTGCAGAGCTTATTGCAAAGAAGCCTTCCGTAACATCAAAGGCAGGGGAAGAGAAGGAGGATGTGTTTTCCTTCCTGTCTACCTTTATCAAGGTAAAGCCGAGGACATTACGGCTTTTTATGCAGGCGGTTCCTGCGATGTTCTTTGACATCATAGCACCGTTTGCACTATCGTGTGCAATTTATTTAGCAGAGAAAAGAAATAAAAAGGAGAATAACGATGAGTAAACTGGTTGAGAAGAAAAGAAGAAAGGATGCTGTAAGCTACACGTTTAAGTTTTACGGCTGTAAAGGCGTGATGATGAGCATTGACGGAAAGACCTACGTGTATGAGCCGGTTCTTATGCGCCTCGCAAAGACTGTATCGAATTATGGTCAGCCTACATTCAGCCTGTACCGTGACCTGCATAGAGCCGTGAGTGCCCGGGACATTCACGGTGTCCGAGCTATATGCATTGAAGATTTCAATAATGAAAACTTTCTTTGCAAAATCAGCATATCGGAAACAGAGGGAACTAATGCACTTTTTATTGAAGACAGCCTGAAATAAAAAAAGAAGCCCTTCCGGCAAGAAGGGCTCAGTTCTTATAAAAGGAATTATAACATGACACGCTGCATGCGTACATTGACAGTATAAATCCGGTGTCCTGAATTGTCAATACTTGAGACTAAACCTTCCTTCGTAGGTTACATCCCCTGCTTTTTCAACGATTACGGTTGCCTGTAGAGAAGTTGCTACGAGTTTATCATCACAGTACCAGCCGTCAAACTTCCAGCCTTCCGTTACAACGGCAGAAAGAACTAAAGCTTTCCCCTGCTGTGTATCAACAGGAATAGACGGGAAAGCACGGCAGCCTGTATCCGAGGCAACGTTAGGAGTTGCCTTAACTGACACACGGGCCGGAAGACTTCTGTTTCCTTCTGAGATTGCATTGCTTCTGAAAATATTAAGAATAGGTGTCTCCTCTTCATCAATGGCAGAAAGGACACCTTTAATGCTGTCAGCTGCGATTCTGTAAGACTTATGGTCGGTTGTTATGACAAGATACTCATACATCTGTGACATTTTATACTCCTTTAAACTTGAGATAGCCTAAAAGGTTTTGGGTACTGCGGCGGACTATCTTGGCACCGTCCTGTGTAAATCCATTCTGTTCAAAGACAATCAGAGAGGTGCTGTCCGGCTTACAGATTACCAAAGCAACATGACCGTACTTATTTGTAGGCGTTGGCCCCCACACAGCCACAAAGCCTGGCTGAACTGTAGCGGTAGGCTTAAGGGTAGCAAAATATTTTTTCTCAAGGGGCAGGGAATTGTAGTTCAGGTACAAGTCCTTGGCACCTTCAACACTTCCTGTGTGCGGAATGCCTAGTACGTCCTGACAATACTGTCTGAACAGGTCTACGCACTGAGGCCCATAGGTTTTGTCAAAGTCTACTTTCTTTCCACAATACTTGGTAAGAAACTCTTCAAAGGTCAGCTTCATTTATTTACTCCTTACCGTCCTATTTTAATTCCTGCATAGCAGCCTCCGGCGAAGCCTACGGCTGCGACAGCAGTAATTATCAGCACATTAGTCAGAACTTTCTCTTTTGAGGATTTTTTCTGCTCTTTGGATAAGCTCGCCAGCTCGTCGATTAATTTCGCCTGACCGTCTATTATCTGCTGCTTGGTCTTCGAGGATTGTATCAGTTCTTCGTTCCTCTTCTCCGAGCGCTCTATTATCTTCTGCTGCTCCTCGTTCAAGCTCTTCAACTCGCTCACTATTTGTATCAGCTCCTCTCTTTCCGAAGAGCTTAGCGATGGCGAGCACGAAAGCCCCGATAAAAAAACCGACAATAAAAGAAATAATGCTATTAAGCGTTTCATTCATTCTTACCTCCAGCATCCACTATTTTGGCTTTGATTGTTGCCAAGATATAGTCATAGAACAGTGTTGATACAGAAGCAAGCAGAGCTGCTTTCTGAACCCAAGCAGGGATAAAAGGCAGGGAGTAGAGCACGCTGAAAAGTATGGCTACAATAGCCCACACTACTCCCGGAACCTTTATGTTTTTTGTGTATTTTTTTATTAGCTCTGTACTTCCGACTATAGTAACGATAGTCTTAAAAAGCTCTACATTTTCTTCCATGTCGCCGTCTCCCCCTGATTTTTATTTCAGACCAATCTTTACAAGGATAATACCGAGGCAGACTGTGAGGACACCCTCAAAAATGAGCCTTACAGTGCGTTCCCACTTTTCGGCCTTATCCTTAAGCGGTGCACGTTCAAGAGTATCAATACGCGTATTAACGGCGGCAATACTCTCAGTGTGCTTAAGCTTCATATCCTCAAACTTAGAGTCAAGCTTATCTACTTTCTGGTCTACTTTTGCAATACTTTCTTTTAGTGCCACATTGTCCTCACTTCTGTCTTTCTCAAAGGTGTCAAACTTAGATGTCAGGACAGCTACGCCTTTAACAAGTTCAATGAGTAAGGACTCGTCATGCTGCTTTGTTTCTTTTTCTTCCATACGCCGCTCCTTTTACCTGTGCCGCCAGCAGGTAAGATTTAGATAATCTGCTCAAAGCGTGCTTCGTAGGTTATTACAGCAGGAACATTAGAAGCAGAAGCAACTACTACAGCAGCCTCAACCTCTTCTGAAAGCTTTGTTTCGCCCTGATACCAGCCTGTAAATCTGTAGCCTTCTACAGGTACAGCCGACAGGAATACAGTATCCCCAAGTTTTACCTGACCGCCATTAGCAGGATATGCTCTGTTTCCAGCTGCATACATATCTGCTGCGACCTCAGTCTTAAAAGCAAGAGCAGGGTCAGGCACTATTACCCGCACGCCGGCTCCTGTTTTTCTGATGATGCTCGGTTCAATTTCATCGGAGAGGACTTTAGCTGCCTCCTCCATTGTCTGAGCATTACACTGGGCTGTTGCTCCGCCCTCATAATTAGCTTCATAGCTGCTAAGAAGTTTGATAGCCATTAAAAATGCCTCCCAAAGGTTTATTAAATTATAAGTCATAAAGACTCAGTTTACAAGAGTTCCGTATCAGGAAGTATGATTGTATCGCCTGAAACGTATGGAAGATTTACTGGGCGTTCAACGCCTTCCTCTACGACTGTTTCCTTATCATAAACTTCTGCGTTTGCAGCAGAAATATCGTGAAAGCTCTGTCCTATAAGGTTAGGATTGGGAGAGGCAGGAGAGAGACCGGCACTCGTTACGAGGTTTGTTTCCTCAGTAATCATATCCTGATAGTCCTTTTTATGTGCCCCAAGCCATTTTGTAATGGCGTTCCAGAGCCAGTTCCACCATTTACCGTTTGCCGTATATCTGACCTCAACACCGTCATTGTAGTAAGGATTGCCCGGTTTCTCGGTTATGGTTCCTTCTGCTCCTGCGTACTCGTCTATGGCTTCCTGTGTAAGCGTCGTAAACATGCTGCCTCCTATTTAAGATAAAGGGTAGTGCCGATTACGCGGTTCACGCCATTGAATGTAAGACGGCGCATAACAATGTTATCTACCACTGCAATCTTCATACAGGTCGCTGTGTCTGAGATATAGTCAGGAACAGCACAGAAAGGAAGTCCGACACAAAGGCCCTGAGTCCAGGTCACACAGTTATCACGCGAGAAATAATTTCCTGCGATAATGTAAGGCATAACGCCTGAGTAGTGAGGAAGAGCCTCACCTACAGGAAGATTTACGTCATTCCAGGTTGTAAGGTCAGAAGAGGATTTTGCTCCGATGTAATAAACTCCGTCAGTCTTGAAAAACTCAAAACCCTGTGTCGTAGGGTAGAGGATAGAAAGCTTTGTGAAGGTTACACCGTCTTCCGTAAGGCCTGCATAATCGTCACTGCTGTCTTTGCACAGGATGAGATTATCCGGGCCTTTGAATCCGAGCACCCATGTGCTTACAGTCTTTACAGGACTGTCAGAAGGAGAGGCCCAGCTGTAGAAGGCTCCTTCTGCCTCATTAAACTGCATAAGTGCCGAGCCGTCAGGAAGGATAATCGTGTTACTGTAGGCTGAGTTCAGCCAATCAGAAATAATTACTGACCATGTAAGTCCGTCTGTAGAAACTTTGTTACCAATGATAAAGCTTCCCTTAAAGTTTACCACCTCACTGATTTTGTCTTCTGTGGTAGCAAGGTTTCTGAACACAGTGCCAATAGAAGCCCAGTTTGTACCGTCTGTAGTACGGTAGCTTGTGTAGTTTACGTCAGCATAAGTCTGTGCTGTTGCAGAAATCATAAGAAGTGAGTTTCCGACTACGCGGAGGCCGAGTACGCCGTACTCTGAAAAGCTTCTTGAGAAATACCATGACGCTGAATCGTCAGAGTAATAAAGCTGTGCGTTATGAACGTCTTTTACGGAATACAGGAAGAAAAATCTTTCCTTGAAATAAACAATATCTGCTGACTGTAATTCAGCTCCGTCAGGGGCTGTAATCTCATGCCAGTTCAGAAGGTCAAGGCTGACATAATGAAGATATCTGTCTTCTACAGGGTCTGAGATATGCTGCTTAAGGCAGAGATAAAAAGCCCGGTTACTGCTTCCGCGGACAGCTTCGATTTTCTCAATCGTTACTGTGTCTGAACCTGAGAAAGTCGGAAATCCGTGACAGGCCTCTGTAGTCCACGTAGCGAAAAATCCGCGCTTTTTATTCTGAACATAAGTGTCTACACCTGAAACGGCATAGGCCTGCGCAGCAGAGGCAAGCTGAGCATTACTTGCAGGGTCAACGGTAATTCCTGCTCCCGTCACAGCATTTTTAAGCTCGTCTAAAATATTTGAAGCATCATTACGTGCCTGAAATATTCTTTTTGTAACGGCATTAAAAAGCCAGTTCCACCACTTGGCAGGGATAGTCTTTCCGACCTTTACTCCCTGTGTATAGTCAGTTCCTGTCGGTATGTCTGTTGTCAGTGCGTCGTGTGCATACTCTGTTATGTTTTCCTGAGATAATTGATTTATCATAATTCCTCCTTAGATATGTGAGACAAGAACAGTTTCTGTTCCGCCCTGTAAAAGCTTATCGTACATATGCTGTAGAACTGTTACGCGCATCTGCGGTATTGTCTGCCCGAGTACGACATTGACGACATCAACATAACCGTGGTTGTAGCTGATGTTATAGTCTGTAGACTCAAGGTATATGTGGGCCAAAAGGTCAATCAGGTAAATTGAATCAACGGCAGCAGAGGCAACCTGACTTATAGCTTTCAAAATTGCCCTGTACTGACTTGTCGAGAGAACTACAGGATATTCCTGATCATTGCCTGTTCCGAAAACACCGTCTCCGTCTTGATAGGCTCTGTAATAATCTACCCAGCCGTTATTAAAGTCGTACTCTGTAACGTCAAAAGCTCCGTCAGTAAATATAAGATACATACCGCCTGACGGGTCTGTAAAAAGGTCAAACAGCTGTAGTCCCATAATGTTTCCGATAAAACGCAGGTGTACCGTATCGGCTGTTTCAATACTGAGGTTCTTGAAATAGTCACAGTTATGGTCAATAAACTGATGAAAAAAGTTATAAACCGCCTTAATGAAAGCAGAGATAATAGGGCCGTTGAGCTGCTTCGCAACATAAGGCCTATCAGGCTCTTTATAAAGTATCGACATCTATTATGCCCCCTGCGGTGTCACAATTTCAACATCCGACAAAGCGATGAGCCCTACATTTCCTTCATTGAAGTTTGTAGTATCAGTCCATGTCGTGCCGCCGTCAGAAGAAATCTGAACGCCTGTTATTTCAGTAAAGTTCAGGTTTGTGTTCAGAGAGTCAATGACGTACGAGGTTGTATAGTTTTCTCCGATATAGCGTGAGTTTGAAAGGTTTGCTATGGCCTTTTTAATTTCCTCTGTACGTTCAAGAGTTAAAGCTTTGTTTGTGTTTACTTTAATCTTAAGGTTTACAGCTACAGGAGAGTAGTAGTTGATTGTAAACTCCTGACCGTTTTCAAGAGTATGTGACTGCTGCCTTGCCGTTCCGTCATCGTAAGTTTCTGCTGCCATATGTCTCAGGTATTCCTGTGCAAGCTTTTCAGAGTATCCCTGAACAAAAATAACGGCACGCTTTGGTGGTACTGTCTTACCGCCTAGCACCATTGATGAGTCATAATTCGGATTGAAGAGTACTACGGCCTTCGTAACACCGTCAAGTGCGTTTAGTCCCTGATTTGCACCTGACAGGGGAGAGATAGCCTCGTTTGTCATAAGACGGGTTCTGAGGGAAGTAATGCTTTCAAGGCCGCTTCCCGGCTGAGGAGCAGAGGAAGAAAGATTTTCCATGTTCTCAGGGTCAGTGGTAAAATGTTCGATTGCACCGATTTCAAAATATACAGGGCCTGTAACGTCACAGATAAGGATTATGTCTCCTGCTGTTCCTGCCGGAATATCAAGGGCGTAAATCGGGTGGAAGGTATATTCCTCACCCTCATAAGTTACCTTTGCTTCAAGGTCTGTAGTAATGGAGCACACACCGTCAGAGGAAGCAGTAACGGTACAGTTTACTGTGGTGTAAGAACCTTCCTTGCGTGAAAGGCGTGCAATACGTGCAAGGTTTAAAACCTGCTGGTTTGAACAGTCTGCGATATTGAAGGCCTGTGCAGTAGCATACATAATCTTCTGACATACAGTGGCAAGAAAGCCGATACCAAGCATCAAAAGCCATATCGGAGAGGCCAAAGAAATTTTAAACTGTACAATCTCGCCTTTTCTATTTCTGACGTCATTATCAACCATAAACTGATTGACGTAATCAAGCAGTGCAAAGGCATTTTCTGTAGGGGTATTTACAACGTAACTTCTTCCGTCAAGTTCTATCATTATTAAGCTCCTGTATTAACGACTACTTTAGCCATATTAAGGGTAAGAGTTCCATTCTTATTTGAGTATGTAGGTGTATAAAGGACTGTGTCAAGATAAGTCTTAAGATTTTCACGAATATCGTAGTCAATTTCAGAAAGAGATTTTTTCTTATTAAGATAGCCAGTCCAGTCTATGCCGCGCTCCGGCATCAGAGGAATGGTATTAGTTTCAAGATATGCAACTACGCTTGCTTCTTGGTCTTGCTCTGCACCATCAGGAACGCAGAGGGCAATTCCGTCCTCAACATCTATGTCCCAGTTTGTTCTGTCTGTTTCCGGGTCTTCTGATGTGACGAGTAAAAGTTCCATAATTCCTCCGCATATATGATACTACACAAAGGCTTATAATGCAACGACATCTGTTTGTCCTGCGTCAGTAACCTGAACGACAACAGCTCCTACAGCGGGCTCAGAACCTGAACTGGAAGGCTTTGTCCCGTTAATTGTTACAGAGGCTGACACATCATTCAGAAGTACCACAGGGTCTCCGTTCCCAAGTATTTTACTTCCTGTGGCTACTATAGAGCCTTCACCCTTGCCGTCGTTATTTGCCACAGGGCCACCACCGTTTGATTTCTCAACCTTGAACTTTATTTCCTTAAAGAACACACCATTTCCACCTGCGAGTATTTCATCGGAAGGGTCAGAGGTAATCGTAACCTTGCCTGTCCCCGGGGGAACTACTATAAGAGTGCATCCATCAACAGCTACAGCTTTTCCTGCCATTACTTTTTAATCTCCAATTTGCCGTTTATTGTTACAGACTTGTCAGTAGCAACTATGGTACTGCCTTCTTTTACTGTCACTGATATTTCTTTCTCTTTCATAACAAAAGTATTTTCGCTCAAGTCTGTCACAGTAACCCCGGCACTATCTGTCGTCACTTTATTTCCGTTCACATCCTCAAGAGTAACTCCGTCAGAATTAACAGTGAGCTTGTTGTCTCCTGTGATTTCAATACTGTCAGCAGAGACAGTAATAAGCTGTGTAGCTTTCTCATCATCAGTAATCGGAATAGCTTTCATTCCTGACACATCGTAAGCAGGCATAGAGCCCGGAGCCTCAAACTCCTTAAGGTCAGGAACAGGAGCCTGAGAAGTCAGGAGAAGAACCCGGTCTCCCTCTGCCGGAACAGGCTTAATGCCCCAGCCGTTAACGCCAAGCACCATAACCTCTACACCAGTGAAAGTAGCAGCTCCACAAGTAACGTCAACCCTGCCTTCCTCGTACTTTTTAACAGTGCCAAAAGTCAGAAAGGTATATGACTCAATAATACCACGTGTATATGTATTATCATCGCCTACACGTGATTTATGTGCATACAAGGCATTAACTGCATTGGAATCCATTTTAAGCACCTCCTTTTACGATGTTACTCAAGTTATTCAATGTGAGCAACATTCTGTTTGCTGTGAATGTATCAAAAACAAACTCACTTGATATAACTTTCCATGTATTGCCAAGGCTCTGATATCGTTCCCTAGGAGCCCCTTCCATATTAACACGTGTCTTAAAGTATCTGATATCAATGTATATAACGTCACCCGGCATAATGTCAGGGTTGAAAGGAGCTGTTACAGTAGCAGCATCGCCTGAGAAAAAAGCATTGCCAATAACTGAAAGAGCCTTCATAGCTGCAGGGTTGTCGTCAGAGTAAGAACCTGACAGCATAAGCTTACCTGTACTGTCAAAGCCAAGCTTAATAGGCGTCAAATCAGGATTTTGTGCTTCATATTTTACTTCTTTGGTCTTGTTGTCTGTAGTCTGTTTTGCAATAGGCGTATTGCCGGCCCCCCAGGCATACGTTGTACCATAGCTGTAAGTAGCAAGCAGGGAATTAAGCCATGTTATGACTGCAAAAATACTCCTGAAATGCCTTGTAGTATGCTCTCCTACGTAAAATTCCCGTTCCTTCCAGTCCACAGGAATTGCTTTACTAAGCTCGTCAGGGTTTAAGCTTTCTGCAAGATTTTCTGATACATTACCACATATCTGTGTAAATGTTTCCTGTAAGAAATCTGCTGTTTTCAAAAGCTTTTTAGAGTATGTTAGCTCTATGTTGCCTTCCTGATACAGATTAGTCAGGCGTGCTAAAGACATTGTAATCACAAGCTCTCCATTAGGATTAGGCTTTGACATATAGCAGCTTATAATTTGTCCTTTGAATGTAGCGTGAATACCCGAGTTTAAGTAGCCTACTTCAACCTCTGCATAGTTGTAGGCCATAGTATCGACATTTTCACTGATGTTAAATACAGTTACGGTGATGTTATGTACTACTTCCTGTGCATTAAAAGTACCTTGTACCGTGATGTGAGGCTTCATACCTGCTTTAGGAGTTATCAATACAAAATCATCAACGTCAACTTTTTTATTACCTTGTTCATCCTGATAAGCACCTGCTTTTGTTACCTTATCAGGTTTCTGTAGGAGCTTAATGTTCACATACCTGTCAAAAAGCTGCTCATTAGTAGCTGCAAGAAGTTTTGCAAGCTGTGCTTTTGTCTTACTCATCCGAAGGTACTCCTATGGTCAAGAATACATTCAGAAGGTCATTATGCCCGATTTCTGAAAGCTCCGTTGTTATGGAAACGATATACCTGTCGTCTCCTACAAAATGAAGCGTATTAGGGTAAAGCGTAAAGCTTCTTTCAGGAATATCCTCTGTATCAGACACAACGTCAAGCCTGCATATCCAGTGATTATAAGTGTCCGAAGCATCATCGGTGTCAAAGAGTAGGGTACAAATCAGGGTAAGGTCTCCGGCAGAGAAAATCTGCTTGAGCTCATTATCTGTTTCTGCTATCTCTGCTGAAATGCAGCGGAATGTGTAGTAGTTATAAGTCATTTTTACTCCTTAGAATGGAGCAGGAAGCTTTAGAAGTCCTGCGGCTCCTGTCATAATGCCAGCCCCTAAGAGCTTATTTTTGCCAAGGTTAGTGATTGCACGTTTTGGAATGGAAGCAGAGCCAGCCTTGCCGAGGTTTTCCTCTCCTTCCCCGGAAGTTACAGCATTCTCAAGGACTTTCACTTCCTGAACTACGTACGTAATCATTTTAACACCATTTCCCTTTTCTATGGAAGTAATTTGCAAGTCCTGTACTACAACATCAAAAACCTCTCCTGTGTCAGTCTTAAACTTTACAGGCTGGCGTGAATCTGCTGCGGCTTCAAGTATGGCCTGCTGTATCAGAAGTGTAGGCTTAATCATAAGGCCAAGCTCAGCAAGAGGGGCAAGAGAGTCAATATAGCCTTTACCTGACCATGTACGTGGCCGGGGAGCTACGTTATCAGTAACATAATCTTTCTGCTGCGTAGTCTGTGAAATCAGCATAGTATTTCCGATTTCATTTATATGTCTCATTGTAAGTACTTCTGATTTAATGGGAATGAAGCAGAGCATAGGCTGTGATAGAGCAGAGATAGCATTTGTGAGTGCAGTAGGGTCAATGCCTAAAAATGTAGCCAGTGACTTTCCGGCACCTCCTGTAACAGCTGCAAAATCTGCACCAGCACCTGCAAAGCTTGTTAAAATACTCATATTTCCTCCTACTGCCTGTTAATATCTGTCGGTGTGCTATAGGAATGCTGCATCTGTTCCGTAAAACCTTTTCCACCATAAGTCATAAACAGATGCTGAACATCACTATCCTTAAGGAACTCTGTCATATTACCTGTGTTTTCGGCAATCTTATTAAGTGCTTCCAATATTTTTTCAGTACCTGCGTGTTTAGAGCCCGTCTCAAGCATAGAATTGACGATAGCATAAAAAGCTTTCATGCCTTCTTCGCTTCTAGCTCCCAAGTCCATAGCCTGGTATAGAACAACATCAGCAGCATTAAACTCTTTATTAGTTAAAAGCTTACTCAAGCCTGTCTCCGAGTCAAGCGTTTTTATCATGCGCCTTACGCGGTCTCTTCGCTTAAGGTTATCTACATCGTTGATGTCTACTGTACTCTCAGCAAACTTATTATAAAAGTTCCATATCTGCTCTGATTTCTTGCCTTCGTAAGGAGCGTAAACCCAGCTACCACTTTTGTCAGTAGGAAGGGTATTTGTTACGAACAAATCATGTCTAGGCCTCTGATACCAGCCTGCCCATTTTGACTGATACTCACCTGCATAGGCTTCTATAGCTTTATTTCTGTCAGCTACACTTGCACGCACAGCCTTACTTATGGTTCTTCCATTTTTGGCCTCATCACTTCGTAGCCAAGCTATTTTTTCAAACCAAGGAATAATAGTATTGATAAGTGTGTTGTTCCACCAAGATTTGAAGGGCACACCAAAAGCCATTTCCCAGTCTTTTGCCATCTGAGTATATGAGGCTTTAAGGCTTTCATTGAGCTTTGCAATCTGCGGAGTTAAAAGTTCTGCCTCACCATAAGCTCCTTCACGATAAGGATTGTATTCAGTCTTAAAGAAGGCAGAAGGAGTTTCATAGGTCTTTGCAAGGCCTTCGTTTGAAAGCATAGCACCTACAAGATGTGCCATACCACCAAGACCCTGTTTATCGAGGAGCATCAAGGCTTCTTTCCTTTCATCCTCTGATTTTCCTTTAAGGTCAGAATACAACTTATCGGCCATAGCCTTATAAGCTTTATATGGGTCTTTCTCTCCGGCAAGAATACCAAAAGTTCCCTGCAAGGAAGAGTAGAGTGGGTCAAGGCCTTTACCAAGTTTTAAGAACTCTTCTCTCTGACTTGAAAGTTTTTCTATTTCACCAAAGATAGTTCCCTCACCAAGGCCTACAGAGCGGCCTGCAACCTGTGTTTCTGCCACATCCGTCAGGGACATACCAAGGAATCCGCGTCGTTTATCCATAGAAGCGGCAGAGTTAAGCACCATACTTTCAGAAGCTCTATAAGCGACAGCTCCGGCACCTACTATTGCGCCTCCTATTTTAAGGGCAGTACTACCAATAGCTGTGATTGCACCAAGGGCTCCTTTAAGTGCATGACCCCATGCCTCAAAGCTTTTTTTAGCTTTTCCCGCTTTACTATCTATTGTATCAAGTCCTTTAATTATAGGCTCAAAATTATCTTCTCTATGAGGCCCGTAAGGAAGCTTCCATTTACCTTCTCCGGCAGCAACTTTTGCTTCAAGGTCTTCGACAGAAACCTTTCCGGCAAACAGCATCTGCTTTTCGAGGAGCATGTTATACATCTTACGCATACCACCAAAGTCAATATGCGCATCAGACTCATTAGAACGCTGAATGAGAGCGTCTATAAGGTCGTCTTTACGTGTCTTCGACTTAACCTTAAGACCCTGTTCTTTTGCAAGGTCTTTAAGCTGTGGTACGTGAAGCTTTTCAAGTTCCTCACGTTTGAAGCCTTCATGCTTTTCAGTGGTAACATAATCACGTGACCAAGGAGAACGTAAGAAATCCCAGTCCTGCTGAATTATTTTGCCTAATGCAGTTCCGGGAGCTGTAAGCTCAGCAGCTTTTCCATATCCTTCTGCCTGCATACGTCTGTAACGCTGAACAGGGTCAGAGAAAGAAGAGGCATACTGTGCATTAAGCAGCGCTGCCTTGAACTCATTACTTGATTTATTATAGCCCTGCTTCTGCAAGTCAGCGGCTAAGCTTGCAAGGAAAGTTTGCTCTGCTATTTTGTTTCCTGCACTTGTATGCATAGAAGCAAAAGGAAACTGTCCCCAGTCTTTTGTAACTGCGCCTTTTACGTTATCAAGTGTATGCCGGATTGCATCCTGAGTTTTCTGAGAAAGAGTGCTTAAGAGTTTATCAAATGAAGCGTTGATTTGGTCATCAAACTTAAGGCCAATATCAAGCTCTATATCATCGTCTGCCATTTAGAAAAGCCTCCTTACAGGGACTTAGCTTTCCCGTTTTGACATCAGGTGAATATAGATAAGTCCGTCTATCATATCGTCCAGACTGGACGGAGTAGTCTTGAAATAATCAAGATATCTATAGTACCAGAATACTTTCAGTCCTATAGATTTCTGAACCTGCTCGCCTAAAGACACCTTCTTAACCTTAAACGCCATGCGTAAGGCGTCGGCTGCTGTAGCAGGTTTACCCAATACAGTAACCTCTTTCTTAGGTGCCTCATCAGCCGTGTTTAGTTCGAGCTTTCTAAACGCGGCGTTAATTTTTTTAGCAGCAGGGCATAAACTGTCTGCTGCAATATATCATAAAGATATACCTTATCACTGAAAAGCATGTGAAGCTTGTTTCCTGACCCGCGGTTGTAAACACAGGAATAGAGAAGCTTATCTTTGTTCCAGAACTCAATACTCTTTCCGTCAAGCAAAGCCTCGCTTGCTTCTGCAAGCTCATTGATGTCAGGCTCTTGCTTTCCCATTACGTGAAGCAGGAAAAGAACATCAAGGTTATTGGTTCCTGAAAGCTTTACTGTAATGCCAGCCGAAGCTACCTTCTGCTTGGCATATTCACTGATGATATTATCAACTTCTGCTGAATTAATCACAATACCATTTTCTTCTGCCATAAGTGCCGTCTCCTTATTTTAGATTAAATAAAATCCCAGTGTGAGTAATTGAAGCGAACCTGATAGTCAGGAGCATCATTACCAGCCAGTGTAATTGGCTTACACTGAGCTACAGTACAGTTATAGAAGGCTACAGTGTACTCAGTACCGTTGAAGCTGAACTTAACAGTGATAGTAGCTCCGGTTGAATCACCACCTGAGACTTTACGCTGTGCAGACGCAATAGCAACAATATCACCTGATTTCAAGTCTACAGCTGTTCGGATAGCAGTGATAGAAATGCTACCGCAGGTGTTGTCATTGGTAATCTGAATAGAACCACCATTAAGCAGAGGAATGATAAACGAGTTATCCATAGCCTGCTGTGTGTCAAGGTAGTTACTGTTCAGCTTAAAGCCTGTAAGTGCAACAGCTGTTCCGCCAGGAAGAACGTTATCGGTTCCGGGGCCTACAAGCTGTGAAGGGTGCTGGTAGGTAATGGTTGCTGCACCGGCATTCTGAACAATGTATGACGCTTTATCGTTTTCCATTTATTTCCTCCTATATGTAGAGTGTACCATAAACTTTCACAGTGCGTACATCATCCTGATATACTGCACTCCAAGCATTAGGAACAATAATCTCATCCTTAGCTGCTGACGGAAGGTCTGCATAGGCAGGAGCTGTAAGTGCATACTGTGTGAGCCTTCCGCTTCCTGCGTCTGTAAACTTAGATGCAGTAGTTGTAAGAATTGAGAGAACTACGTCATAAGTTGTAGGAGACTTGTAGATGTTTCTCTGTGAGAGGTAGTTTGCAACCTTTACTTTATTGTAGTAGTTACAGAAGTTCTTTACCCATTCAGCGGCCATAACCTTACCTTTAGCAGTAGTGCCACCACGAAGGTCAACGTCTCCTGTTGTATCACCAACGTACTTAAAGTAGTTGGTATTAGAATTTTTAAGTATTCCCTGAACAGTAGGAGAAAGAGGGCCACCATCTACTCCTGACGGAGTGATAGCAGAAGTTGCTACCATGTCAAAAGAGTTTCCGGCGTATGTTCCTGAGCCGTTTACGACAGAAAGAGCAAGACCCAAAGCAACCATAGCACCGTTATGTACTACGTAGCTTCCGTCTGACTGTAATGCAGGCAAATGGTAAACCCAGAATGCGTCAAAGCCTGCGGCGTCTACTGCGACGCGTGCTGTATCAGCGTGTGCTCCGTCAGCAAGAGCCATTGACTCAGGATACAAAGGAGCAGAAGAAAGAAGCTCGTCTGTAGAACAGAGCTCTGCAAGGTCTTTTGCAGCATCAGGGTCAAGGTGGAACATATCAGTGACTGCTTCGTCAGCGATACAGATTGATTTGAACCAGCCAATCTGATGAGTCATAGCATAAGCTGCCTGCAAGCGAGCTTTAGAGTACGGAGCTTCATCATCCTCTACATCTACAACAAAGACAGTCTCATTTCCACCGGCTGTGAAGTAGTCTGTCAACCATACAAGCAGCTCTTCTTTTACGACGTTACGGAAATCGTTAGCGGATACTTCTGCGAAGTGTGCCACAACATTACCGTCATAGTCTTTGACTGCGGCAAGCAAAGAAGTGTCTACAATCTGACTGTGGTCAGTGTAAACTACAAGGTGCTTGAAATTGTCGCCCGGATTGACTGTCTTTACAATCTCTGTAATGAACTGTACGTCTTCCTGTGCAACAGAGCCGAGAAAATCGTCTGCCATTTTCAACCTCCAATAATTAAACTGCCGGATAAATCAGCCTTTCTCAGGACAGGATTTTCCGCGTTAACTAAAATACAGTGTTGCAGGGAAAAGTCAACATTCCAGCAGAGCTGGCTGTTCAAGCCTTCCTGCATATAGAGTGAGGAGTACACCTCAAACTCTTTATTATTAATAACGCCCTTATACTTGTCGTCAAAGTACTTTGCAACGTCTGTCCTTGCAAGCCAGAAAAAAACTGACTGAGCCATAACCTCAGCGTCTTTTCCGATAAACGCAAGGTGTACTTCTGTCTGACAGTTTCTGTAGTAACGGTTGCCGTCATCAGTTCTATTGACTATGGCAACGTTAGTCTTCATACTGTCAATAACATAACCTATCCAGTTATCGAGCCGCTGAGTCTGTGAAGGATTGTACCAGTTACCCTGCAAGGGAACGACAAACTTTTTCTTCTGCTCAGCTTCGTCACCGAAAAAAATCAGGGAAAGAACATCCCGGAGATTTTCCATATTGAGATTTTCAAACCCTTCTTTCATTGTACCACAACCGTCAAATTATTCAATAGCGATTTTGTCGCTACGAATGGAGCGTCACCATAGCCGGCACCAATCTTACGGGTAAGATATTTATCCTGATTGGCTGCGAGGTTCAGACTCCCTTTATATGCCTTGGACTGTATATCCTTGACGATATACTTTCCAGCCATCTTGGCACGGTCTTGTACCGACCAGTGCGAGTATGTCTTAAAAGCCTTTCTGCAAAGCTCCACAGCATCCTGTCTGTATAGCTTCATATAGGCACCAAAAATCGGACGACCGGGAACAGCTTTACCCCTTGTTGTCCTGAAACCTTTAATCAGAGTCTCAGCAAGCTTTTCAGCGTCCATGTATGCCTTTCTTGACACCCAACTTGTATGAACACCATGCTTGAACCTGATTATGACATAGACTTCTTTCCTTGCAGTCTTAAAGCCAAGCTTCGTGTAAAGCGTATTTGCAGCCATTTCTGCCGTAGTCTTAGAAGTCACTTCAAAGCTCATCCGAACCTGCCTTTAATTACCCCGGTACTCTCCCTGTCAGGCTCAGAGGTTGTACCCTGAACAATCTCAAAGTCAAACCGCGTGAAGCCTCCGTAAAGTCCCCATTCAGCCCTGCCTACAAGTGCACAAAGCCTCTGTTTCTCAGTGTCGAAAATAAACATTCCGACTCTGAGCGGAGAGTCAGAGGAAGCCCACACGTACTCCTTATCCTTGTAATCAAGGACATCGTAGTTTGTACTTCCTACAGCACGGTCACCAAGACTTGCAGTGAGTGTCTTTTCAGGCATGATAATGACATCTACAACACCCGATGACTTTTCTGTGAAACCGGCTCCTACTACAGGCTCACGCTCGTAATAAGGAACAGTCTGAAAAATCTCAGGGAAGGACGCTAATAGGTCACCCGTAAACTCCTTCTGCCACTCTCATGCCTCCATAAAGATAATGCACTGATGAAGCCTGCCTCCCCTGTTAATGCCCATAGACGGCGTAGGGCAGAAGAAACAGGCTGCAACAGTGCACTATCTGAGTGCAATGCGTTTAGCACAGCACGTAATCATCATATAAGCTGACTTACCAAAAGGATTTGTCAGAAGACCTGACAAAAGATTTGAGCCTTTACCCGTAGTCAGATAATCTGTATCAAACTTAAGGTCTACGCCTCCTATCTTCTTTTCCTTTAAAGGAACAGCTCCCATAACTGTAGCCCCTGCAACGTACTTAGGAAAATTATCCGCTATATACCACGCAGTCAAATACAGGTAACAGCGTCTTGTTTTGTCAAACCACGTCTGCGCAGGCTGCTTATCCCAGAGGGTAGCGACACCTGTAAATATATCATAAACAGCGTCTATGGCACCGTCTATGATGTTATCAGCTGCATCGTTACCGTCAAAGCCTGTAAGTTTTGGGAAGGAAGCCAGGAACTGTCTCCTGAAATCCTCCCGATTAATGCGAAGTGGTTTTCCGTCAGGGAAACTCGCCTGCATTATTTACCTTCCTTACCGCCCTCATCGACAGCTTTAGCAGCGTCAGATTTGTTTCCCTTGCTGCTGTTTTTGCCTGCCTTAAGCTTTTCAATCTCAGCTTTCAAAGCTTTATTTTCGTCTTCCAAAGCCTTTACCTTTGTCTTAAGCTCAAGCAGCTGTTCAAAGCTTCCGGCTTTCAAAGGTGCTTCGTCTTTTACGACGAGCTTCTTTTTCTGTACTAAAAGCTTAAATGCTCCGTTCTTCTCAAGAAGCTTAAGGTCTTCTGCGTCAACTTCTGTGAAGCCGTCAGAGATAACCTGTCCTGAAAGCTTGTCAAGCTGGTATCGTGTGAACACCATATTCTTCAAAAATCTTCCGTCCTCTTTAAGGACAATCTGAATATCTGCTGTATAGGTGTTCTGAATGTATTTCTTAGCTTTTTCTGCCATTTTATTACTCCTTTGCAGAGGTTGCCGCCGCCCTCTGCAAGCGGCTTACATTACTCCGGTGTGTAGTTAGGGTTTTTACCGATACCACGGATAATCTTAACTGCACCGTCAACAGGACAGAGGATAGAACCAATACGCTTAATCATAGTTCTTCCCTGACCGTCACGGCTGTTACCGTAGAAGTATGGAAGTACCATGTTGTCAAAAGCAACCGGTGCCATTACAACGTCTGTCAAACCTGTGTCTGCCATGTCTGAGTGGAACTCAGGGAATGTGACATACATCAAGTCTGTATCATCGTCGTTGAACGGGTTGATGATACCCTTGTTTGTGTCTGTTGCAGCAAGCATAGGGTCAGAGCAGAACTCGTAAATGCGCTGGAAGTTATCCATCTGCTTTACAGGAGTTGTTGACATGAACTTGTTGCCCTGCTGGTCAAATGCCTCGTTGATGAACTTCAATGGGCTTGACTGGTTGTAAACCTTAGATGTCAAAGACCATTTAAGACATTTGTACATTGTCGGAGAACAGCAGATACGAACCTTTGTAGGCAGGAAGTTGAGCTCTTCAAGCCAGCCACCGATAAGGTAGTTGAGCATTTCGAGCATATCAGCACCCTTAGTCGCATTTGCCGGGTCTTCGTAGATGTATTCAAACGGAGCGTCTGACCACTGGATTTCAGTTGTCTGCTGTGCAAGACCTTCAAAGCCTGATGCTCCGTCACCGAAGTAAATCAAAGCATTGTGGAGCTGTTCGAGCATGAAACGTGTATAACGTTCATTTTCGCCGATAGCCTGATTTGTGAGCGGGTTTCCTGCAAGGCCACCGTAAATCTGGTCAGAAGGAGAAGTTTCAAAGTCTGCTACCATGTTTACAAACTCAGAAATAATCTGATGTGTACGTGTCTTAGCAGCTTCGTTAATGTTGTGCTGACCTGTAGTCTTTGCAACATTGGCAATACGTGCCATACCTTCAAAGCTCTGAGTCCAGATTGAGACAGCGTCGGCCCAAACGTTAGGAACACCAATTTCAGAAACAAGGTGCTTAGCGTAGCCTGTAAGCATAGGCTGCTTGAATACCTTGTTGTAATATGTGATGTTCCAGAATGGAACCTGCATACTTATGATGTCAGCGTCTGTTACACCCTTGATGAAAGGCTGTGCCTCAATCTCACGTGTCTTAGGATTGCGGTAACCTACAAGAGGAATTGCATCAAATACGGCTTTTTTAGCCTCTTCAAATGTCTTTCCTTTCTTGTCCATAAGACCCTGAATAGCATCACTGATATACGCATTTGCAGCGTCTGTCTGCTTTACACTGAATGTGTCACCACCGAGGATAGCCTCAGGGTTAGCAATCATCTGTTTTGCAAAAGCCTTGTCAGGAAGTTCCATGTACAAAGGTGTTGCGTTTTTAGCCATGCCTGTAAGACGCCAGCGTGCGTCAAGGCCTACACCTGAGTCTTTGTTTGCTCCGATGTAGATACGGCAGGAAGTAGCGTCGATTTTTCCTGCATGGTTGGCTGTAAGATAAGCCTCAGCTTTTGAGGCAAAGTCATTCAAACGTTTTGAAGCTGTAATAATAGCCATTCTGTCCTCCTATTATGCGATTGCCTCAGGGGCAGCTACAGGGTAATTGAACCCGATGTTGATAAGAACTGCCTCATTTTCAGGTTCAATCTGTTCGATAGAGCCTACATAAGTACAGTCAGCAAGAACAGGAATACCGTTGGTAACGCTTGTCGGTACAGCCAGAACAGGAAGACCACCGGCATTACGTGCAAAAAGGCACATATTGCGTGTGATGTCCTTAAAGTCGCGCTTTGTTGCGCCGGCAGCAGAAGCAAAGCAGTCCTTGTACCATACAAAGCCTCTCTTAATGAGGGTACCCTTCATGTGAGGCATGATACCGTTACCGTAGCCTGACTTCTCGTTCATAGGGAAGCCGGTCATAACGCCCTGTTCATACTTCATGATACCTGCGAAGCTTCCGCCGTCAGCAGGTTTAGAGCCATGAATTGTGGCGTATTTCTTGTTTGCGATGTCGTTGTCATCGTACCAGACAGCATTTCCGAAAGGTACAAAAGGCAGTCCAAGACCTTCAAGGTCTGAGCCCAAAACCATTTCAGAATATGATGTTTCAATATGAGGAACTGAGTCACCAAGCATCAAAATACCGTTTGACTTGTCAGCTCCTTTCCAAACTTTCTGTCCTGTGACAGAAATCTTAGCATTAGGTGTTGCGTACATTTCTATCCTCCTTAGCGGTTCCAAGCGTCAATAGCAAGGTCTGCTGCGTCAAAAATAGGGGCATTGTCAGTCTGCTGACCTTTTGCCTCAGGCTTGTGACCTTCTACGCCCAGTGCTTTCTTAATGGCAACATCAATCATGTCGCCGATTGAAGCTTTCTGAGCATCCAAAGCTTTTGCGATAGCTGCTTCAACAATTTCAGCTGTGTCTTTCTGTGAGCCGCAACCGTCCTTGTTTTCGCCTTTCTTTCCGTCGTCATCGCCTTCGTCTTTGTCGCCCTTACCTTCGTCACCTTTCTTTTCAGGTTCCTTACCTTTAAGAGCGTCTTCAACAGCCTGCTTTGCTTTTTCGTCGTCTGCGTCCTGACATTTCTTGTAAAGAGCGTCAAGTGCGTCTGCGACCTTCTTCTTTGCTTCTTCGTCAGCACCGTTCAGGTCTTTTGCACCTGTCAAAGCGTCACGAACCATACCAGTAAGAACCTTGCGGTCTTCGCTATCACCAAGACGAACTACACAGTCCATTACGGCCTTTACTTCTGTATTGGCCTCATCCTCTGTAATACCGTCTTTGGCAAGCTTTGCAGCGCAGTCCAAAACAGCCTTACTAAGGCAGAAAGTGGCGGCGTCCTTATTCTTGCCGATACCGAACATTTTCAAAAAGTTCATACCATATCCTCCTGTTCCGCACTCGCGGAAGTTTGTATCAATGGAACGGCTGACTGCCGCCATAGTATCCATTACTTTTGCTTCTTTTCCGGCCCTGCCTCTCTCAACAAGAGCCACATGATTTACGTTTGAGAAATCTATTACTTCAAAATCCCAGTCAGGAGAGTCAGAGACAACCCATACAGCCTGCAATCCGATTGAAAGCTGTTTCTTTCCGTTCTTGTAATCCTCAAAAGCTTTTCTGTCGTCGAAAATCAAATCGTTTTCAACATAAACATTTCCGTCATCAAGAGTTGTGACGGTTGCAAGACCACCTGCACGACCTACCTCATATTGATGTCTATTATCAGGCGTAATGTCTACAGCCGGATGATTATTTGCTAGAGGAATGTAATTGAAGTCTTTAAGATGCTTGATGATTGCCTCAGGCTTTCTATATACTTTAAAAACAGTCTGATTGCGCTTTGCCTCAGGAAGCTCTTTCAAAAGCTCCTCAGGAACTTCATCACGTGTATAGAGCTGAACACCTGAGCGAAGCATACGGCATTTCTTTACTGCGATATAAGGCTTTGTACCGCAGTCGTCTGCTTCTGTCTCATAACTTTCTGTTCCGTCGTGAACACATACTTTCATATTGTTTATTCTACTCCCCACTAAGCAGTATTGTCAACTAACTAACGTTAGTTTTGTGCCTTTTGGAGCCTCTGGAAAGTCTTGCCTGAGGCACTTACACGCTCACTTTGTTTCTGCTGAAGGCGATTTCCATACGAGTGTCCTTTTGAGCCATCATCATTCTTTGGCTTCGGGGCAGAAGGAGAAGCGGCTCCCGGCTGAACAGGATTTTTCATGCTCTTAATCTGCTCACGCAAAAGCTCCATTTCAAGGTCATGCTTTTCGTCGTTCTGCTTATCGAGTTTTGCCTGACGCTTTTTAAGCTCTGATACAACCTCTGAATCAACAGGAAGGTCTGTCTCACCGACGGCAGCAGCAAGGGCAAGTGCGTCACCGGCTGGCATAAGGCCTGAAACCTCATTGAAGTAACCTTCGGTCATTTCCTTAAAGAACTTAGACTTTTTAGCCGCGTCAGTCAGGGAAGGATTATCAAACTCAATGGTTGTATAAGGAAGGGCTTTCATAACGTTGCGGTCAACGCCAAGAGCGTCGATTACTACAAGGTATGTGATGTATCTGAGCTGGCGTGCAACGTCTTTATGAATGTATTTAATTGCCTCCCACTGCTTTTCAAGGGCACCTTCTGTAGTGTCTCCTGACGAGAAAGCTCCACGTTCAGAAGACAGGATAAGCTCCTCAGGGATATTGGCCCTTGCACAGAAATCCTGTCTTATAAGGCGCATAAGCTCAGGAACTTCCTTGAAGTCACGCTGAATGGCCTGCAAGTTTCCGATAACGTCAAGATTGATAGGGTCATCAAGGTTTGACGAGTGGCGCACGCGGATTGTGTCCTGATTAGCCACTTCGTCAAGGATAAGTTCGCCTTCGGTTGCGAGCACACCGTCTACGTTGATTGTACGGGCCAGAATAGACATCTGGTTAATCATGGTAGGAATTGTAGACATTACTGTCATATAGTTGAGTACGCTCTCATACCAGCCGTTCATATCAGATATACCCCAGCCGAGGGTCATAATGTTTCCAAGGTATCCTGCCTGAGGTGCAGTCACGACACGTGCACATCTGTCACCTGAAACGTCACAGCCGAGGAAAGGAATAAAATACTCCTTAGGGTTCAAGAAATCTTCTGCCGTAGGGTTCCACTGAGGAATATGTACTATGTTCCAGCGGTCAAGTGTCACAAAGCGGCTGATACAGTTCTTCTTTACAATGCCTGCCTTAAGAAGGGCAGGAAGAGGAAGGTGCATTGAAATAGGGGAGTCGTCCTTGAACATAGGGAACATAAGGGCTCCGCCGTAAACAAGTGACCAGTTTGTGGCCTGTGCGATATGGTCTGCAAGGTCAAGCTTAATCATGTTCTCAGAAATAATCTTAAGCTGTTCAGGTGATAGCTTAGGGTTTCGGATGCGTACTCCGTTTATGAGGATTGACTGTGATTTCTTTTTAATGATGAGCTCTGGGATACCTTTCTGTGAGTAGATGGCATTAGCTTCTCCCGGAGAAATCCATACATTAGGGACAATGCGAAGGTCATGCGAAGGGTCTATACCCGGCATGCCGGCCCCATTCGTAGCATTTCCAACCCAGCCCTGACCAAAACCCTGAGGGCCGGGAGCAGCACGCGGTACACCAAAGCCGGGCATAATGTCGTTTACGCGTGTGATGATTGAGCCTTTTGAGTGATAAGAGTTTAAGAGGACAGGGGTAAGCCTGTCGCGAACCTGCTGTCTGAGCTCTGTAGCACCCACAACGTCAGGCATAACCTTTTTTACGTTAGTAAGCTCTGCGTCCTGTACTTTTTTGTTGATACGCTCCTGCACGCGAAGAGGCATAGCCTTAAATGAGTCTGTGCAGCGGACATAGGTTTTATTGTCTTTTCGATAGTTTGACGTTCCTGATTTTTCAATCTCACGCCATATTTCGGTATTATAAGCCATTACTGTTTTCCCTTACAGTACAGTTTACGGGCATTGGGAAGGAAAGTCAACGGGAAAAGAAAAAGGAGCTCACAGCTGCAACTGCAAAGCTCCTTTCAGTGAAAGAAGAACTCTAAATATATCTGATTGTAGACCAATGCAGGAGGAGTGTCAATCAGGGATAAAAGGAGGGAGTGCAGCAGCAGAAGACCACCATGGTACTGCGTCTCCACCTGCAGTACGCCCAAAGGCAATAAAAAAGTTATCATTAGAGGTAAGGATGGATATACTATAGTCTTTTGAAGGTTCGTCTTGAGTCCAATTTTTACCGTCAGAAGACCACCAAACACCTTTTGTAGATGCACAAGCACAAATACCAGCTGAATACATAATTTTACTAAAAGAAACATTAGGTACTGCTATAGCCTTATACCAAATATCACCATCAGGTGACCAGCCTATACTCTCTGAACCACTGCTACAGCCCAAAAATATTCCATCAGCATAACAAATAGATACTCTTGATTCTCCATAGATATAAGCACTTGAACGTACCCAAGTTTTACCATCATTGCTGTAATATGTGAAAGTGTTTTCTAACGCACAAACCCATATGTTGTTACCAAAGCAAAAATCTCTGATAGTTTTATTAGTGGGCAACCCGGATGATTGAGTCCAATTTTTACCATCAGAAGACCACCATGCCCCAGAGGCTGTACCAAGTTGCCATAAACCGTTTGCAAAATACAGTGCAGTACCAGCAGTGATATTTGATGCAATCGTCCAATCTTTGCCGTTAGAAGACCATGCAACGCAGTTGTTGCAGGCAGCTACGAAAAGACCATCGTGAAAAAGCACCCTGCGAAACGCACCCAGTGTATCAAAAATATACTGCCCTTTATTCCATGTAAGCCCATCCGTAGACCAAAAAGCATTGAAATTGTTATTGCTTACAAAAAGTCCATTACCAAATACTATATCCGATGTCGGGTTATCACGCCAACTACCCTCACGACTACAATCCCACACTTTGCCGTCATCACTTACCCAAAGACAAGAGTCGCTGTTTTTAGTTCTACCACTTGATATCCACCGCCCGTTATGAAAGCAAGGTGTAGTCAGAATCATAGCGCTAGAAATCTGACCTGTTTTGCTTCCCATATTTAGTCTGACAAAGCCTAAAACACCAAGCAGCCAGTTAAAATATTTAAAAGCACCATCTGAGGTAAAATTCTTACTTTCACCACTTGTGCACACACTAGTTTTATCTGCGTAAGCACCTCCTGCTGTAAAATTTCTATTATCGTTCTGTACCGGGCTATTGCTTTTATCAGCATAAGCTCCTCCGCTTGAAAGACAGTTAGCTGAACCTTCTACAGGTATATCGTCTACAATATGTTCTGCAGCATAGTCTACACCTTGTACGTTAAAATGCGTAATAATTTTATTTAATATTGGCTTAATAATTGATAACATACAACCTCCAAGTTATGTCAGACTCTGTGGTATCTGTATGTCTGTATGGCCTGTCAGGTCTAACAGCCATCGGATATATTTATACATTTCTGCACTTGTCATATTTTTTGAAGAGCCTTGTACGACTCCTGTAGCTTTATCTAAGAAAGCTCCGTGTGCTGTTATATTCTTAGTACTTCCTTGCTGTGGTGTGTTGCTTTTATCGCTATATGCACCACCACTAGATAAACCTCTATCTGAACCTTCTGTGGGTACAGAATCTAAAACAAACTTAACAGCATAATCTTTGTTCTCTATTTTAATTTTAGATATAACTCTGTTTATAGTACTCCTAAATAATGACATACGCGCCTCCTAAGGTAGACTTTCTGGTATTTGTGTTGTTGTATAGCCTAATGAATCTAAAAACCAACGCAGATATTTATACATTTCTTTGCTAGTAAAAACTTTATCTGAGCCCTCTACAGCTCCTGTTGCTTTATCAGCCCAAGCACCCCCAGCTGTAAAGCTTTTTCTTGAGTTTGCCACAGGAATGTCTGATTTGTCTTCAAACATACCATTACTCTCTATACCGTTTTCAGAGTTTTCAGTTGGTGCAGGGTCAAGAACAGGCTCCATTTCATAAGTCTGTCCGTCTACATTGAACATATTTATGATTGGTATAGATAGGGACATAATTCCTCCAAAATACGTTTGCTTACATAATACTACCCGAAGTAGCATAAATCAAGAGTTGTTTACAAGCCTGATATTAGGTCTTATAATAGGCATTATGGATAAGATTACAAAAGTAAATGTAGAAGGCGATGAGTACGGTTTTGTTGCAGGACAGACCGTTAAAGGCGTCTCAGGTGCACTTGCCTCAGACTACGTAAAGCACGTAATCCTCCCCGAAGGAGCAGAAGTAGTTGAGGGGATGCTTATAGCCGTTACCTTTGTAAACGACAATACGGCAGGCTATTCCGGGGAAAAGACGGTCTACTCTACAGACGGGATAAACTTTTACTGGGACAGCGGATATACCCAGCTCATAACACTCCCTCCTCAGGGCTGCTACACAGTCACTGCAACTGAGACCCAGTATGAATATAAGCTTTCAGAATATCCTGTGCTCGTAATGGGAGCCATGACAAAACCGTTCTGTGACTCAAGGGGACATCCTGCCGGAGGAAAACTCTGGCAAGCAGGGGATACAGTTACGGTCATAAACCTTGAGAACAGGTTCATCGCCTTACAGACTACTGTCAATGAAATCATACAGGGGTCTTCCCTCCCCGTAACCTCAGGTGCGGTGTATGAAAAATGTAACAGCCTTGAGCCTGTCAATGAAATCATACAGGGGTCTTCCCTCCCCGTAACCTCAGGTGCGGTGTATGAAAAATGTAACAGCCTTGAGCCTGTAGATGAGGTTACTTCCGGTAATCAGCATTCTGTCACCTCAAGCGCAGTAGCAGGGGTGATACAAGCAGGTAATTTTCTAAGTGGTGGTATAAAATTATATACACAATATACAAGAAATGTACCTGTAACTGATTGGACTGATATTGTAACTCATAACGATATTCCTAGTGGAACTTATCTTTTTGTTTTAAAAATACATGATGCTGCATATTTTTGGTTTGAATATGTATCTTTTGTGATGTACTTTTACGCGGGTTCAACAAATGACGGTCATTCATCAACTATCTATTTTAATCAAGCAGGTCATGCACCAAACCAAGCAACCGTTCAGTTGCTATATCAAAGACGTCCTCATGATACAGGAGACGGTTCAATCAGAATATATCTCAGTAAAGGCGTGTCTGTAATTCCTGTGAAGATAAGAATTTATAAAATTGCTGATGAGTTTAATTAAATACCTACCCACCCACTACACCTATCGGGTGTAATTTTATCAGTCCAAGTTATTGCACGTGCAAAATTGTTTTCTGAATAACGTCTTGCCTGCCCGTATGCTCTTGCTGACCCACCGCCATACATAAAATATCCCATAGAGCCTGCATACGGATAAGACTGATAATCCTCCCACCCTACTGAGTAAAGAATAAGCTTAACACCGTGATTATCAAATTGAGCGCGTAAAAAATCAGACAGATAGCCGATATCGTTTATCTGACGAGGTTCAAAGTAAACAAATTGCACACCTAAGTTCCAGTTAGCTTTCTGACTCAATGCTCCTGCTACTGCGTTGGAGGTGACAGAATGCTGATTATGAAAAGTGTCTTAAAAATAAGACACTTTTCACGTTAGCTGCTGAATGCCCTGCCATCTATGCGTGAGTAGCCTGCACCAAGGTCGGCGACGGCAGAAAGACGCTCCTCCATTTCCTCTGCCCCTGCCCTGAAAGAGGCAAGGTGAGACATTATGCCGCGCCTGATATCCTTGAATTCAGGCAGAACCATAGCCATGTAAGAGCAGGCGTAGCGTGCACCGTCTATAGCATGGATAGGGGAGTTAGGGCCTACACCTTTAGGGATTTTATTATCCTTATCCCTTGAGGCAGTAGAGAACGCCTCAGCAATCTCTCTAGCCTGAGAGGTGATTTTTATACGCCCCTGAGCACACAGCTTTGATATAAGGAAACACGAGTCCTCTACGAGCGGTGACTTAGACCTGAAAATAATGTGGACGTCATTCTTGCGAAGTTCCCTGCCGTAATGCGGAAAGCTGTCCTTTGCCGTAACATCCGGTATCCAGAATATATCCTGTTCAGGAAAATCATATCTGAAAGTCTTAGGAGCCTCCATCGGGTCAGGAAAGTCGTAATATTTCACACAATAGATAGTTCCGTTCCTTGCGACCCATGCTGAACCTCTGTTATAACCAGTGTTCCAGTCAAAACCAATGTATATACGCTCTCCCGGAAGAAGCTCCAAGTCCATGTCGCTTTCAGGAATAAAGTTTCTGTCCCAGTCAAAGCCAGGAATAACTCTTCCTTGTGTAACAGAGAGGAAGGCACCTTCCATATAAACCTTGCGCTCTGTAGGCGTAAAGTTTTTCCAGAGGTCTAAAATATACTCTTTAGGAAGGTACCAGTTATCCTGCGTACGCGCACGTGTCAGAACAAAACCGATGCCTGACTTTTTATAGTGACAGTAGAGCCTGTAAAAGCCTTTCATACCCTGTGCCGTAGAGGCAGACATAATGTAAGGAGAGCGGTGCTCAGGCATAATCTGACGTACACGCTGCGAGACAGACTTCATAGCCTCAATCATAACGTCTTCTGGAAGCTCGTCTACCTCATCGCAGTTTTTCGCCCACCCACAAGATGTGAGAAACTCGTGACAGTCCTCTACTGTAATATCATACACTTCCCGGGTGCCACCTGACAAAGTTGATACAAGCCCGTGAACAGAGTCGAGTATTCTTTCCACGGGTCTGAAACTCTTTGCCACATACGGCACAGGTAACGGTTCGGTATCCTTTCTTTTGGATTGTGGTAAGTCCGTTCTTCCAAGCCCAAGCGTCTCTGCACTGCTGACTGCAAAATCTACCATCTCGTCGAACAGGTGTAAAAGGTTTGCCACAGTATTCACAAAGTCTTTCGTCATTGTGTACTTTACGTTCCTGCTGCCTTTTACCATACTGAATAAATCTAAGATACCTTGTAGTAATTCTGCGTGCCTTGGCAGTGCACTGCTCAGAGCAGGTACAGTATAAGTTTCCGATGTTATGTCCTTCAAAAGTTTTTCCACATACATCACATTTAAGCTCTGTGACATTGTCAGAGCCAATCCGAGCTTTGATGCGACTTCCGAACTCACTGTGCTTTCTGCTGTGTTCTTCTTTTGTGAGGCACTCAAGATTTTCAAGAGCATTATTGAAAGGGTTACAATCTTTGTGATGTATTTCACATCCTTTTGGGACAGGCCCATTTGCTTTTTCCCAAATAGCGATATGTAACGCTTTACCGTCATCACTGTGGAAATAATTTCTTGTGACTGACTGCTCTGACAGAGGGTATCTGTAATACTTTCTTCCGTCAAACTCAACAATCTCTTTAAGCTTTTGACCGCTTGGTTTGTCTTTTCCCATAGCTTCACCTTCTTTGTGGAAACAGAGTAGATACCCTGTCCCTTAATATCTTGAAGCTCAATATAACCACCAACCGCAGCAACGCTATGGTCAGGAGTTCCGACAAATCCACGACGAGCAATAACCTTCTTCTTTCCCTGATTGATATGACGGATTACTCTTCGCCATCCATATCGGGTGAGTACTGTATCGCCTACGGAAATATCCTTAAGCTTCTTATACAGTATATCACCGCTCGTTGACTTCGTCAATAT
>OCVV012860718.1_pt1 | contig 60937 bp, 46 predicted proteins | sample 1539721 | NCBI WGS metagenome assembly OCVV01 (sample SAMN02144230, study PRJEB22623) | gut metagenome | biome: sheep rumen | host: Ovis aries | place: New Zealand
ATTAATCTTTTCTGAATACTCATCAGGATTTTCAAAATTAATATTGGGAGCCACAAAATTATTTTTCATCATAATAATACTGTAAACAACCTCACTGGCTCCTGCCATCCAACATTCATGACCAGTCATCGATTTGGTACTGCTAATCAGAGCACGCTGCCCATGAAAAAGTCTGTCAAGAGCAATGGCTTCATACATATCACCCTGGTGTGTAGATGTGGCATGTGCGTTGATGTAATCAATATCATCCAGCCCGACTCCTGCATCCTTCATAGCCCGTGACATAGCAGTGACGCTACCAACATCACTCGGTTCTGAAATACCTCCGCCATTACTTGAGAAACCATAACCAATTACTTCTGCTAAAATAGTAGCACCACGCCTTACGGCATGGTCATAATCTTCCAACACCAAGGCAGCTGCTCCACCACTTGGAACTAAACCGTCTCTATCCCTATCAAAGGGGCGACTGGCTTTTGTTGGCTCATCCATTTTTACGGAGAATGCGCCAAGAGCATCAAATGAGGCCATAGAATAATAGTTGGTTTCTTGAGCGCCACCACAAAGAACCATTTCTTGGAGACCCTGCTTTATAAGCATATACCCCAATCCTATAGAGTGGCTTCCACTAGCGCAGGCCGCACTGATGGTGAAGTTAACACCACGCAAATGGAAAATGGTACTGAGATTCATATTCACCGTTGAATTCATCGATTGGAATATGAGACCATAACCTAACATTGCGGAGTCATGTTTTTCGTCCATTATCTTTGAAGATTCTATCACAGGTTTGGCTGATGAATCATTACCAAAGATGCAACCAACTTCATTATCAAGTAGATATTGATTGTCAATTCCTGCCTGTTCAAATGCCTGGCGACTTGCCATATAAGCATATCGCGCTTCTTCTGACATGCCAGCACGAGTGTGTCTGTCAAGCATTTGCTTTGTAATAACGGGGGACTCGACTATACCAGTCAATCCTGAACGATATCCATATTCAAGCCTTTCTTGTTGAATACCAATACCAGATTTGCCATAATACAAAGATTCTTTTACTGTTTCAATATCTGTTCCAAGGCATGACCAAATTCCCATGCCTGTGATTACAACTCTTCTTGCCATTTATCTAAAGTAAACTTATTTTACATCATCCGCACTAATTGCAATTCTCACATATGCAGTTTCTGGGTGTTACCAATAACGATAGGCCCATTTTTCAGAGTGACCTTCAGATTACTTGTTTGCGCAGATGAAAAGGCGCAAACCAAACAAAACACGATTAACAAATATTTTTTCATTCTAAAATCAGTTGATTAAGTATACAATCCACCATTAACATTGATAGTTTCTCCTGTAATATAAGAAGCGTCATCTGACACGAGAAAAGCAACTAAAGCCGCGACTTCATCTGGTTTGCCAAATCTTCCAACGGGGATTAGTTTTTTTAATTCTTCTTCTGGCAGTTCCTTGGTCATATCAGTCTCTATAAACCCAGGGGCAATTGCGTTAACTGTAATATTTCGAGACGCAACTTCTTGGGCCAGAGCCTTTGTTGCCCCAATAAGAGCTGCCTTAGCGGCACTGTAATTCACCTGACCAGGAAGGCCTTTGACACCAGAAAGAGATGTGACATTAATTATTCTTCCTTCACGCTTGCGTGGCATCATATGCTTCAACAACCGTCTTGTAATATAAAAGAATCCATCAAGAGTTGTATTTATGACTTGGTGCCAGTCTTCGTCCGACATCATAAACATCAGTCCATCGCGTCTAATTCCAGCATTGTTTACTAAAATCGAAATATAATCATCTGGATGATTCCGCTCCCAAGAATCAATTGCTTCATCTACTCTATTCTTGTCTGAAACATCGAAAGGCATCAACTCTGCAATTGCCCCTTCTTGCTCTACTAAAGTCTTTGTTTCTTGGGCCGCTTCAATATTCGAATTGAAGTTAATGAGTATAGGCATGCCCATTTTGGCCAATCTAATACATATAGATCGTCCGATTCCTCTTGACCCGCCAGTGACTAGAATAAATTTCATTAGCCAGCAGTTAAATAATAACCGTCGGCTACCTTAACGGTTGGTTATACCTTAAATATTAATTAAATAGAAAGCATGGAGCCTGTCTGTCGCTCGCTTCACGTTCTAAAGGCTCTCGCATTGCCCGACTAATCGAAACGAGCAACTTGAAGAGCCCCACACCGAATGATATATATACCTCTTTACGATTACAAATCGTTTAGAGGGTGATATAATCATCCCAGGGACGTCACAGTTGCTTTGTTTTTGACTAGTCGTTCGAACTTGCGAGATTCTTAGAACGTCAAAGCCAAAGCGTACATTAACGCCTTTCTTTTTATATGCCCCACCCATTCGAATCGTCTTTAAGGATTCTACTTCGGTGTGGAACCGTCTGCAAAGATAGGCAATTTATTCTAAAATCTGCAACAAATTAAAAATACTTTTATTTAGAATGTAAAAAATAGTAAAATAGTGTTTTTTAGATAAAATGGGCTTTCTCAATTTCGGGTCATAAATGAAGCCCCCGTTTATGACTGCCTAGAATCATTACTTTTGCTGCCTGATGACAACGGCGGGCAAAGGCTAAGTCGTCTTCTTTATCTTTCCGACGAGGGAGGTCATTGTTGCATCCTCCACCACCGCAGGATTGGGAGATAGTAGTAGCGGCATCAACATAGCCAAAGAACAGGCTGGCTGTGGTGGCGGCTACCTCTGCCACATTCTCTACTATTCCTTCTGCCAGGTTCAAGCCTGTATCCACAAGGAAACGCACAGCAGACTCGGCTCCTATCTGATAGACCTCAGATTTGGTTCCAACAGCAATGTTGCGAAGAGCATCGATGGCCTTCAACATCCATCTTGCATTGGCCAAACGATCCTTGGGGTTGTCGCCGAGTGCCTTCCTCACAGTTTCTTTCTCCCTGTCATTCATGACGTATCTATCGAGTCTGGGATTGATGATGACCTGAACGGCATTCCAAAGACCAGGCCAGACGGACTCCAAGACGCTGGACATGTTATCGTAGTTATCGGCTTTCGCCTTTGCTCTCTCGTAGGAATCAATAGTGATGCCTCGTTTTGTCATCTCGTCGTATTGGTGAATCTTCTTGATGGCTATGACATTCTGACGCAACTCCTGCTTGACAATAGCTCGGCTCCTGCGAGTCAACTCGTCTTTGTGAACGGAGGCAAAACTACGAAGAATAGTCTGCATGTCGGTCATCACAGACTTGATGTCTGCATCACGCTTCTTCCTGACTTCTTTAGGGTCATCGAAGAAGCCTATCTTTCGAGCCTTGATCTTATCTATCTCTTCAAAAGTGGCGGTGAGGACATCCATGATGGTGACATGCAACTTGCCATTTGTCTTCAGATTATCGATAATGACACAATTTGCCTCAGGGTTATAAGCGAACACCATCTTGTCGAAACTCACCATATTGGCCACCTCCTTGGGGTCGCCAACGGCATTGACCAGTTCTTCAACTCTTTCTTCCAGCGCAGTTTTCTCCTTTTGGACTTTGTCCTTCTCCTGTTTGGCATCATTCAGATCTTTACGGGCTGTTTCCACCTGTGTCGCCATCTTAGCCACTTGTTCACGCCCTTCCCGGATGTCATTTTCAACCAAAGATTGTGTCCGTCCTGCCTGCTGAAGTTTCTCCTGAATTACAGCATACTTCTCATTTGCTGCTTCTGCTTTCTGTTCTGCCTCCTCAGCCTTTTTCAGAGCCTCCAACCTCTCTCGTTCCAGTTTCCGCTTACTCTTCTTGCGATGCTCTTTGCGTTCCTCTGGTGTCATCAGCGATGTATCCTCGCCTCTTGCCAATCCCCATTTGCAGTTGACTTCTTCATGGAGCATGGTGTGCCATTGCTTGTACGACCTCTTTGCCTGATACTTGGTTTCTCCGAAGTAATAGGAATAACTGACCGTTGGAACCTTTTTCTTCACGGCAGGCTTATAGAAACGCTGCTCGTCTTCACTCAACCGTTGGAATTGTCGGGTGTTGATATGCTCTGGACGTTGTTTGCCGTCAGACTTCACACCTGATGCAAGCTCATAGCCACCCGTCCTGCCCTTAGGCATCCGCTCCGCAACAGGAACCACCAAAGCATGGAAATGTGGGGTAGTTTCGTCCAAATGACACTCAAGTCCGAGAACGTTCTCCTCACCGAACTTCCTGCATAGGAAGTCATAATAATCCAATGCCAAGGTCTCAATTTGTTTACGTCCCGGATGGTCTGGGTCATCAGCCAAAGTGACAGAACTATTGTCCTCGCGCCAATCGAAATCCATCGGTTTGCCAAAGGCTATCTCCGTCATGCGGTCATGGTCACCGTTGAGAACGAAGTCAATACAGGTGTTTGGCTGATTGGGAGCATCGAGAGACCAAGGCTTGAATTTCAGTTCTTTCAGTCGTTCGTCGTATCTTTCCTTCAATGACTTTTCCTGCGTACCAAGAGGGATGATGGTAGGTCGGGCAAAGACAGTTTCCCCATTTATCTTGCCAATCTTCCTACCTCTCTTAATCTCAAAGTTGAGATGCTTCCTCGACCAGTCGTAACGGTTTCCTGGCTCTTTATTCTTGGCATCGTAAGTTTCCTCAGTCCATCCACGTCGCTCATTTTCCCTGCCTTGTGCTGAAACAAAGGATGGGGAAGCGGAGATATTGAGCGACTGGTATTGTTTCTCACATATTTGCATAGCCATATACTTTTCGTTGATCATGTGGGGGTCTTGGGGGCGGCAGTCCCTGAGCGGAGGTCCAGGAGAGGGTCACTCCTGGTCGGGTTCCAAGGGCAGACAGCCTTTGGCATATTGGGGTAAAATGGCAGAATTGACATTATTACCCCTAATATGTTGTGGACTATTGTTGTAGTCCACCCTGCGGCACGCCCGTCTTGTTCCATTCCTTGTCGCACAGATAGACGAACAGGTAAGAGCGAGATGCGAGGTCACCTTGCAGTCGCTGTACATTAGCGAACGCTGTTGTTCGTTCATCTGCCGTCAAAAGCTTCCAAGTATCGAATGCTTGCGACTCGTTATTTCCAGTCTTGCCGTAGATTTGTTTTATTCGCTCAAAAGACGAGGTGGGGTCATTAGCATTGAAATCGGTTTCACTCTTCTCCTCACTATCGTTCGCTGTAGAAGCAGGAGGATTGTCGATAGCTCTCTTCGATACATTAGCAGGTCTGGCAGTGGTTTTAGCAGTTCTGCACTTTGCACTCTCACTGCATTTACGGCTCTTTACCTCAGCTGCAGTTCGCAGAGAATCAAGATCCTGAGCAATCAGGTCAAAGTACGTCTCCAAGCGAAGGTCATCCATCGCAGGGCGTGTCCCATCGGTAGCATACGCTACGACAGCCTTCACCAGTTTACCTACTTCACTGTTGTTCATTCGTGTACATGCCACGATGAGCACGTTCGATAAAAACGGAATACGATCAATTGTCTTCATAACAAAACAAATTAAGGGTTATACATTTATTTACCATTACATATTTCAACTATTACTCTCACCATCAGAACACACCTAAGGCAATTTCCCTTTCCGCCTCAGTTATCATCTCGTCTGTGATGGTGTGGAAAGCCTTGTAAAGGAGATGCTGCCGAGGATCTTCACCTTGCTCTATCCATTCACGTACATGGAGTTTAAGAGCAGCAAGACCGCATGGTTGCTTGTCATCAGTCTGAGTCTTCTCTGTGGTGTAGCCATACTTAGCCACCTGACTGCCCCACCAATCCTTGAACTTCTTGTTATACTGGATAATGATGTCTTCAGGGTCGAACTCTCGGAAGGTGTCCTTGAATTCAGGATAGTTAGCGAAGTAACAGAGCAGTTTGACTGGTGTACACTCAGCACCGTTGCGACCGAGGAATATTGCAGCTACATTTGTGCAGACATCCTTGCCAAGTTCTTTACCACTCCTTTCAACCATCAGGTAGTACCCCAAGAAATGCTTTACAAAGAGTGCCACATCTGCATCCTTGGTATTGTAGATCAGATTGAGTCGGTTTAATGAAGGAACAACGGTATTCACCGCCTTATCAACATGCTCCAGTGCATATCTCCAAGAATCTGGGCCAAAGGCTTTATAGAACTTGTCCAAGGTTGGGTATCTCTGCAAGAATACCATTTCACTCTCCGTTAGCTGTTCTAATGGTACGCTGTTCGAGCTCTTCGACAAAATTTCTTGCCTCAGACCTGTTATCATTGCGTCCACATTCTTTGTTACATCTATCTGTTCCATTGCTCTTCTTTATGAGGTTCTGTGTATCCTTTGTCCATTTACGGGCTGTAGCCTTCCAGTCAACCATAGGGCTATTGCCCACCATCCAGTCCTTTGATTCGTAGTAATCATGGAAACGCTGAGGAAGTCCTGCCTTCATCACGTATCCAGCGGGTATCACACATGTTGCCATATAAGACTCGACATCAGCAACCGTCGGGATGACCTTCTCTCTTTGGGTCTGTCTGCTGTCTATATCTTTAGTATTATAATGCGTCAAGTCTTCCGTCCGCTTAACCGTCAACTTATCCGACCACTCCAATAGGGGGTATTTGGGCGGTACACGGCGTCCACGGCCATTGGTGAACTTGATGAGTCCGGCATCAGCCAACTTTTTCCTGGCTGTAGTCAATGCCGTTTTGCATACATGCAGGTTGTCGCAGATTACAACCGTAGAACAAGTGAACGGCATCTTCCAACTCCGCCTGTTGCATTCTTTGAGCAAGTAAGCATAGAGTGCTATTGCTGTTGCAGGAAGCATGTATTCCTCTTGAGCTTTCCAAAACTGATTAAGATAATCTATGTATGTCATTTCTTGATTGGTTTATATTCAGACAGCTTACCAGACTTAATCAGGTCATTGACCTCTTGCTTAGAATAGAGATTCTTACGTCCCACCTTCTGACTGCGTAGAAGACCAGACTTCTCAATACGCCAAAGAGTGGGATAAGAAATGTGTAACTCACCGCAGACTTCGCTGCGATCATAGTAGCCCTCCTCAACAGGGCTATCCATAAGGTTGCCGATGTTCTTCTCTGCGAGGCACCGGCTGACAGTCCGATAGATGATGTCTTCGAACTGCTGTTCGTTTAGTACGACAATGTTGTCCATGTTTCAATCATTAATTATTATTTCGTGAAATTTTTTGCAAATTTCGGTGTTTTTCCTGATATTGAAACGATGGAGAATGTGGATTTGGAAATTAGAACAAACCAGTTGAATATCAGCGTAATACGGAAAATCCACACCCTTTTGAGGTGTGGAAAAAGTGTGGTGCGGAGTGTGGATTTCTACTTTTTGAAGGTCAGGGATGGAAATTCGTTTATGAAATCTTTAGACGGTTGCCGTTTAGTAATGCGTTCAGGATCGATGTTTAAGTTATCACATACAGCAGTTAACCAGTCTTTTGTATAAAAGGTTTTCAATCTCCTAATGACATAAAGGATATTAAGTCTACTTCCTTCGAGATATAATGGAGAGAAAAAAGCATGGGTGACATATTTTTTAAATAGATCTTCATCGGCATTGGTAACGACCTTTCTTCCACGGAGGAAACTATATAATCGCTGTAAATCTGGGCCATCATCCTTTATTGATTCATAACTGGACATTGTTGAGAAATCAACGGTTGGTGCTGGGTTTGGATCTGCTTTTTCTTCTGGAATGTTGTTCTCTACGTCTATTGGAGCCTTAGCCTTTTCTTTCGGGCTATCACTTGTAGAATGTGAAGTCTCTCTTTCTGCGATATAGAACAGAATGCCCTCGTGACGACCGAGGTTTATGGTGTATTGGCGGAACTTGTCCTTGTTCCAGGCACCACTATTCAAATCCTCTACTGACTTAAACTTGCTTGCCAAGGTCATGTAATCCTGATGTTCAAGAGGATGTTTCAAGTCATTTCTTCGACAGCCATTGTAAGTATTAGTAAATCCGTTCACGTACCAACGGCTTATTTGAGACTTGAACAAATCGGGCTCTACTCCTGATAGTTCTCTGTATTTGCATTCTATGTTTTGCAGTAGTTCCAGAATATCTGCCCTGACCATCGCTTGTACATGCGGTTTCTTATACTCAGAGACAAAGAGAGAATAACCCTCGACTTTCTTTGAGCTGAAGTCCTGATAGTCGCCCTTGATGATAGGTTTCACCCACTCATGGAGAAAATCATATGCTTCCATATCGCTTGCTCCTTTTCTGTTATATAGCTACATACTTCTGAGTAGGGCTTTTCGGCGATTCCGGCTCTGTCATTCGAAGAGACTTGTTTAGAAGTGGATCAATATACCTTTTCTTGACTTTATATCTGTCGGTCATACCAAGGTGCTCGCAAATTTCAGATAAAGTCTTTGGCTCTTTGCAGAAAGCAAGGAGCTTTTGCTCATTCTTCTCTTTCTTACTTACTGCCTTTTCTTCATTACTTACTGCCTTTTTGTCGCTACTTACTGCCTTTTTGCCGCTACTTACTGCCTTTTTATCATTACTTACTGCCTTTTTATCGTTAATCCCTGCCTTTTCTGTGCTACTCCCTGCCTCTAAGGCAGCAAGTGGACGGTTCACACGAACAGTAAACTGGTTCCCCTCCTTGCTGTCAATAAACTCTACATGGCTGTCTTCGGCCAATACGCGAGGGATGCCTGAGCCTAAACCACGATAAGGCATCGTCTTGGCGCAGAAGTTGGCCATCAAAGGGTTGCGGGCATACGAGTTGCCCAGTTTCACCTCGTCTATCGTATGGCCACCCATCACGCAGCCTGGATTCACTATTTCCACTCTGTCATCGAAGACCATCAGCCGGATAGCGGCCGTTTTCAGCAGGTCGATATGTACAAGAGCATTCTGGAGCAGTTCTTCCAGTACGGTCTCAGGAATCTCCAACTGTCCGATAGAGTTAAACGACTGTCCGTTCTGTGTTCGGCGAAGGCACGATTTCAGCCACATCATAGCTTGTTCGAACATTTCAGGAATAGTACCTTCTATGTCACGGCTGTCACGGTATTCAGTTCCTGCGATGCTGTTGCCATAAAACCAAACGGCCTTGATAACAAACATAGGCTTGAACTGTTGCGGGCGTTGACCAAAGAACAACAATCCTGCTGTGGTAAGCCTTCCTTCCGAATCCGTAATATGAAGATTGTGCAACAACTGATCTTGTGGCACATCAAATTCTGTCATGGGTTTGCCATAGACATTCTGAAAGAAGCGGTCAAGGGCCAACGTGTCTATGTCTCTTACTGACGTATCTTTCACACTGGCTTCATCAGCATGATATTCACCTGAGTCTTGAAAGAGGCTTAATAGTTCGCTGTTCTCAGTCACCCGGCGTTTGTCGGCACCTTGCTTCACCCAGATATGACCAGCCAGGTCTTTGTAGGGTTTGTTATGTCCTCTTTGCACGGTTGCCACCAGAATCATTTTTCCATCTACGTCCACAACGTCTGTCTGGATATAGATGGTTGGGCGTACCTGTTCATTGGCAGTATTGCCCAGTTCACGGCTTGTCTGTTGGATGGCATCGTAGTCGAGGCCAAGAATCTCGCCAGTCTTGTCTTTCACTCCAAACAGCAGGTCTCCACCTTCACAGTTGGCAAAGGCTACCATTTCTGCAGCAATCTCCTTCTGTGTAGTGAACTGTTGCTTAAACTGCACTCGGCTCGTCTCGCCACGGCGTATCTTATTCTTCAGCTCTTTTTCTGTCATACCTTATTATATAATAGGCTCTATTCAGCCTTGTGATTGCAAAATTAAACATTTATTGTCATATTATAGACGGCTATACTCAAAAAATAGCCGAAATTAACACTTACTTCTCTGCTTCTTTCATCAATGCCTTTCGTTCTTTCGCACTCATGCTCCGCAGTAATTCAAGAAGTTCGGCTTTATTGTCAGCAGGTTTACTTTCCTTCAGCAGGTAGGCATTGTATTCCAGCATCTTCTCCAGCGGATAGGTTCCGATATAGTTTGATGTGATGTCACCACTACTGCTATGTCCCATGCTATCGCTTATATACTTATAAGGTACGCGACCCGAATTGTTCAGGTTCGTGGCAAAGCTATGACGTGCCCAGGTAGGTGTGGGCAACTGTTCCAATCCAAGCAGTTTGGCAACAATCTCCATATGCTTGCGAATGTATTTGTTGTACCGCTGAATGACCCATATTTCCTTATCGGGTGTGATGCCTTGGCTCATAATGGGGAATACTCGTTGTCCCTGTTTGGGTTCGTTGGCATACTTGTCAAGTATCTTCTTGATTTCAGGTGTAACGGGGAAGATAACCTCGCTGGCATCCTCATTACGTTCCCTCGTCTTATGACGGAGGAATCGCAACTGCTTACCATGGGTGGCAAAGTACCATCCGTCATATTCCAGACGCAAAGTATCAGCCAGGTTCTGACCGTCGCCGAGATACATAAAGAGGAACAAACCAAGATCACGAAAAAGAGCATGCTTCGCCTTTGGAGGATATAGTTCTTTGCCGTTCTCATCCTTTGCCTCGTTTTTCTCCCAGAAGTCATAGAGTTGACTCATCGTAGTCACATCGAGGAATTCATGCTTGCGACTCGTTTTCTTGTTATACCCAGAGTCCTTGAACATATCCTTGGTGCTGCCATTGATCAGATTCCTGCTGATGGCGATATTGACGATGGTACGGAACGTGCGCAGCACGATACCGATGTAGGTAACGCTCAGCCCATCTTTCTTCATCACCGCTGTCCAATTTTGTATGAACGAACTGTCTATGTCGCTAAATTCAACGTGCTCACCATTGTCTTTGATGAACCTGTTTCTCACGTCTTTACCTACTCTTGCGGTACCGGTCTTGCCACTATCCACTTTCTCCTGAAGGTATTCCTCCCAGATTTGGTAAATACTCGTCGTGTCATCCTTCTTCCCTTGATAGCGGTCTTGAAGTCTCTTGATAGAGAAATTACCTTCGCTGATAAGCTGGTTGGTCAAGTCTTTTATTTTCTCCATCAACGCTTTCAGTTCATTCCGTTCTGCCAGTTGGATTCTCCGACCCGTCTTCTCGTAATCGCAGAGTTGAATCCACTCCTCCATTGTGTATTTCTCGCCAAGTCTGAGAAATGCTTTCTTACCCTCATAGGCAATCCTGACTGCTACGGGTAAGGGCTGACTATAATCGCCAGCCTTGCGTATATCAAGGATCAATGAACCAAAAACACTTCCGTTCGAGGATGTGAATTTCGCCAAACATTTCTCGCCTCGGCTACCCTTAGATGGGCTGTTTGAAGCTGAATTTTGGCTTTGTTTTGCCTTATTTTTCTCTGATTCCATACCATTACACCTTAAAAATTCCTTATTTTATCGGGCTCGCAGACTATAGTCGGTTGTCAATTCGGGTGACCTTCAGGTGACCTTTTCGCCCGAAAACTGCTGTAAATTTACGAAATTCTTGGAAACAGACAAATAGATTAACGCACTTATTTTCAGCGCTTTAACATTATTTGTAATTTCATGAAATAGGTCAAGAACAGACTCATAATCTGGAGGTCCCAGGTTCAAGCCCTGGCTGGTCCACAAGTAAAGGCAGTTGCGGGAAATCGTAACTGCTTTCTTCGTTATAAATGTTAAAAGTTTTAAGTTTGTCGATAAAAGTTTTGCAGTTATCAATTATTATTCCTATCTTTGCAACATCTATTGACTTATATATAAGATGTTTGCGGACACGCAATAAGCTGATTAAGGTGATAATAAACATGTTTAATAATTAATAACTACACAAGATGATGAACAAAAAGTATTTGATGAACGGCTTTGCCGCATTGGCACTCGTTGCTTCCGTTAGTAGCTGTACTAAGGATGTGACGACGATGAGCCAGGGCGAGATTGATGCCAAAGCAAAGGAGAATGCTGAGCTTCAACTCGGTTTCTCTATTCCCGATGGACAGACATGGAACATGGCTTCGCAGGTTGAGGCTAATGTTACTGTGAATGGTGACTATGGTGCTAACTACACCGTAAGCATTTATGAGGAGAATCCTTTCCAGAACAACAATCATGCTACCGTATTAGGTAAGGCTGATGTTGTTAGTGGTGGTACTGCTACTATCAGTTTTACATGTCCTGACGCTTCTACAATGCTATTTGCTGCCATTAAGGACGAAAAGGGTTATACTTATGTAAAGCCAGTTACTGTTGAGAACGGCAAGATTGAGACAGTATTTGGTAATGCAGCTTCTGCATCCCGTTCTATGCGTACAGTGACAAATAGCAGTGTGAATATTCCTACAGGATCTTCAAGAGCTACTATTGAGGCTCAGGCTGCTAAAATTTTGGCTAAGTCGGTTGAGTTAAATGAAACAAACAATAATGAAGATTCTCCTGGTAGTTATTATTACGGAAGTGCCGATAATAATTATATGACACCAAATCCCAATTATGTTATTAACTACTTGATTTCTGGAACATATACAGGTTTGGTCAATAAACTTGGAGCTGCAGGTCGTGAGTGGACAGGAGAGTGGACGGAAGAGTGGGGAAATAAAGTTCCAGCATATAATATCGTTCCTCGTACTGTATATGTCCAAGGTAAGTGGACTATTCCTTCTACAGAAGGAAGCAATTGGCAAGTATGCGGAAATGGTTATACTGGACAGAATGTTGTAGATGGTATTATCGTTGTTGGAACCAAAGGTGAACTTGAGGTTAATGGAACATTGAATTTCGCAAACCTTGCTCGTCTGATTGTACTTCCTGGTGGTAAAGTAACAGGTACTGGTACCATTAATGTAAACAACGGATCTAAGGCTGGTGAAGAGAGTTATAACTTTGGTACCATCAGTGTAAAGAAATTGAATGAGAACTTTGGTAACTTCTTTAACTATGGTACAATCACTTCTGAGGAACTAATTGGTGGTGCAGGTACCAGTTGTTTTGTCAACCATGGTAGAATAGATATTACCACTGCTTATGGAAATAGTGGCTCTCCAGCCAATTTACAGATTAAAAATAACTGTTGGTTTGAAGCAAGTGGTGAGGTAGCTGCTAAAGTTATTGAGAATGCAGCTAATGCTTATTTGACATGTGCTTCAATGAAGACTTCTTGTGGCTATGGTAATGATAATGTTGCTTCTTATATTGCAGCTGACAATAATTCGTTGCTTCATGTAGAAGGAATGTGGCGTAATAATAACACAACTGTTATTGGTCCGACTTCAGGTGGCAATGCTTTTATAGAGATTGGTACTATCAAGCAGTGGGACTATACAAATGGTACAACAGGTATGATTCAGAATAATATCTATTTCTCTTACGAGTCTGTAGAGCGCTCTGATAATAACTCAGATACAGAATATTGTGTTAATTACAATGTTAATAAAGGTGGAAATGGAAACGTAACATTTATTCAAAAAAAATGTGCTAATGTTGCTCCTATTGAAGAAAGCGATTGTGCTCCTGGATATATTCCAGATCCTCCAACACCAATCTACGAGACTTTGAAGGTTTACACTTACGCTTTCGAGGACCAGACCGTTGGTACTGACTATGATATGAATGACGTGGTGCTGAAGGTGAACTATAAGGTGAAGAGCACTGGTACAGGTGATAACGCTGGTAAGGTGGAATATGACAAGACCAAGCTCGCTGTGAAGCTCGTTGCCGCCGGTGCTACTTATAATATTAAGGTGAAGATCGGTCGTAATTATATCTTCGGAGGCGAAGAGATTCACAATGTGCTGAAAGTTAATGGTGTAGCCGTTGGTGCTGGTGTGATGGTGAACACAGGTAATGGAAAGGCTGTGACAGCCACACCTGCAACGGACGAGATAGATGTTCCCACAGACTGGAATGGTGACTTCACGACACTGCCTGTATCTATCGAGGTAACGAGCACGAATACCACCTATTCTTATCCTAACACAGATGAGTACCCACATGCTATCATGGTACCGACAGACTGGGCATGGCCTCTGGAGCGTATCAATGTCAAGGAGGCTTATTCTGGCACATCTGATGCTACTAAGGTAACTGTTAGCGGAGTAGAATATCCTGTTAATTCATTTGCCGCATGGGGTGGTACTCCTGCTGCCAACCGAACTTCCGAAATGGAGGACTGGTATAATAATCCTTTGTCAGGTAAGGTGATGATTAATACGAACAATTAATCGCAGACATCAAATACTTAAAATTTATATATCGTAAGAGTGGGGCATCTATGTGAATAGGTGCCCCACTTTTTTGATTACGAAAAAGTCGTAATAACTATTCCCACCGTGGGAACACAGTATTCCCAGCATGGGAATAAATCGTAAGATAGTGCTGTGTGGCGTTCCGCATGTGCTGGAACGGGATATGTGTCTACTTTGACGTGCGTTCGATGAACTCCATGATGAGGTCAGCGGCATCCTCCTCGGTGAGGTCGTCCATGGTGATGACGAGGTCATAGAGGCGGGTGTCGTAACGCGACTTGTCCGAATACTTCTTGATATACGTCTCACGGCTGGCATCCACCTCCTCGATGGTGTCCATGGCAGCCGCCATCGTCATCCCCTTCTTCTGCAGTCGCTCGATGCGCTTGGCAAGCGAAGCCTGTATGAAGATGTTCAGATGGTTCTTCCAGTCGCGGAAGATGAGGAAGGCATTACGCCCTGCGATAACACACGACTCCTTCTCGGCAAGTCCCTGCAAGATCTTACGCTCCGTCTCAAACATGGCGGCAGTGGTAGGCTTGCCCTTCAGCTCGTCCCACCACGACTCCTTCTCCTGTGCTTTCAGCCGCTCTATCTCATCGAGTGAGAGACCGAATTTCTCGGTGATCCCCTCTGTCAGAGGCTTATCATAATATTTCACGTTCAACCGTTTGGCAAGGATGCTGCCGACGGTATGTCCACCAGAGCCCAACTCACGGTTGATGGTGATGACAAATTGCTGATTCTTATTCATTATTGTGTATGATTAATATTTGAAAGAACTGCCACCCAGGAACTCCCTCAAGAGTGATGTGGGAGGTATCTGAGCTGCAGGAATAGGTTTGATATAACGCAGGAACTTCAACAGGCGGTAAGCCTCGGCATACTCCACGCAGTTCTCGGGAACCTGTTCCAGCACGGGGATTGCCTGTTCACGGATGACAGCCAGTTCGAAGAGCATCGCCGTATTGAACATCGCGTCGGCATTCTCCTGGTACGGGAAAATCCATTTGTTCTCACCCCTGCGGACAGAGGGCCAACGGCGGATGGTCTCCTGTGCTGACACCCCACGGTATTTATAGTCGCGGATGATGCGGCGCAGCAACCGGTTGTCGGTTGTGGGAATATAATTATGGTTGTCGAGCAGGATGGTAGTCAGTGCCGACGCATAGACCTTGTATTTCTGTGCCTCAGGAATCTGTGCTGTCAGCTCTGGGTTCAGGGCATGGATGCCCTCCACCACCAGTATCTCGTTACCCTGCAGTTGCAGTTTCTTGCCACTCATCTCACTCTCCCCCGTCTGGAAGTTATAGCGGGGCAGTTCCACCTCCTCCCCACGGAGCAGTGCGTTCATCTGTTCGTTGAGCAGAGGGATGTTCAGCGCATGCAGATGCTCATAGTCAAAATCCCCCTTCTCGTCACGGGGAGTCTTTTCACGACTCACGAAATAGTCGTCTAAGGAGATACCAATAGGTTTGATGCCGTTGACGGCAAGTTGCACGGAGAGTCGTTTGCATGTCGTCGTCTTACCACTGCTCGACGGACCGGCGATGAGCACCATCTTCACCTCCTTGCGCGAAGCTATCTCGTCGGCAATCTGTGCAATCTTCTTCTCCTGCAGTGCCTCGCTGACCTGTATGAGCTGCGACGAATACCCCTTCTGGGTAGCCCTGTTCAAGTCGCCCACCGTCCTCAGCTTCAGGATGCCCTGCCACCGGTGATGCTCTTTGAATATCTCAAACATCTTGTCCTGACGCACCATCTCCCCCAGTTTGGAAGGGTCGCTGGCAGTAGGGATGCGCAGCAGCATGCCGTCGTAGTACGGTTCCAGACCAAAGAGATAGATCTGCGACGTGTTCGTGAGCATACTGCCATAGTAATAGTCCGCATAGCCGTCGATGTCATAGTACGTCGTATAGAGGTCGCCGATGCCCTCCAGCAGACGGATCTTGGAGTACGACCGTGACTTCTGGAACATCTCTATCGCCTCCTCCGTTGTCGACACATGGCGGTGGATAGGGTGTCCGGCAGCGATGATCTCCTTCATACGCCCACGGATGGCATCCACGTCGGCAGTCGTCACAGGACGGTCGAGACGCACGTCTACGAAATAGCCGTTTGACACCGGTATGCCGATAATCACCGAACAGTTGGGATAGATATCATGAGCCGCCTTGTTCAGCACGAAGAAAAGACTGCGTGTATAGGTACGCATCGCTGACGGCTCATGCAGGTCGAGGAATTCAATCTCCTTGGGTTTGAACACCTCGAAGTGCATTCCCTCCACCTTGTTATTGACCCTTGCGCAAATGGGACCATACTCCATCTGGAGCCCTGATTGAGAAAATATTTCAGAAAGTGTGCTTCCGATGCACACTTTCAGATTTTTTTTATTATTTTTGCAACGGATTAAGATATTTTGTTCCATAGCAATAAGCATTAACGTTGTACAAAGATACAAAGGATTTTTGAAATACGAGTAGGAATTACGAAATTATAACATAATTATGTCTATTTGGATTTTTTTCAAGCTGCTGGGATCCCTTGCCCTGTTGATGTTCGGTATGAAGTCGATGAGTGAGGCGCTGCAGAAGATGGCAGGACCACAACTGCGTCACGTTTTGGGTGCCATGACAACGAATCGCTTTACCGGCATGCTGACCGGTATGTTGGTGACAGCAAGTGTGCAGTCAAGTACGGCGACGACCGTGATGACTGTCTCTTTCGTTAATGCGGGACTGCTGACCCTGGCACAGGCGATCTCGGTGATTATGGGTGCGAATATCGGAACGACCCTCACGGCATGGATCATGTCGGCAGGTTTCTCGTTTAACATCACCGACTTTGTCTATCCTGCATTCTTCATCGCTATCATCCTTATTTATTACAAGCGCAAGCGCTTCATAGGCGATTTCCTCTTCGGTATCGCCTTTATGTTTCTAGGACTGGGCACTTTGCGCCAGACGGGTATCGACATGCACCTGGGTGAGAACCAGGAGGTGCTCAACTTCTTCGCCTCCTTCGACCCCAACTCCTTCATGACGACCCTGATATTCCTCCTGCTGGGAGGTATCCTTACTTTCTGTGTCCAGTCGAGTGCTGCCGTGATGGCTATCACGATGATTCTCTGTTCGAGTGGCGTACTGCCCATCTATCAGGGTATCGCCCTCGTGATGGGTGAGAACATCGGTACCACCGTGACTTCCAATCTTGCGGCATTGTCGGCAAACACACAAGCTCGAAGGGCAGCCTTGGCGCACATGTTCTTCAACGTGTTCGGTGTCGTCTGGATATTATTTGTCTTCCGTCCCTTCGTCGATATGGTCTGCGGTTTCGTAGGCTATGATGTCGACATGACGAAAGAGGCGGCAGGTGCCCAGGCATTCCTTGCCAATTCCGCCAAGCTGAGTTTCGTGCTGGCAGCCTTCCACACCTGTTTCAATGTGGCGAACACCTTCATCCTCATCTGGTTCATCCCACAGATTGAGAAGTTTGTCTGCTGGGTCATCAAGCCCAAGAGGGTCGACGAGGAAGAGGACTTCCGTCTGCATTTCATCACGGCAGGTTTCATGAAGACCCCCGAGCTCTCCATCCTGGAGGCACAGAAAGAGATACAGTCTTTCTCCGAGCGTATGCAGCGTATGTTCGGCATGGTACGTGAGTTGCTGACCTTGAGCAGCAGTGCCACGGCGAAGAGCAACAAGGCACAGACGGGTGATTTCAACAAACTCTTTACACGGATTGAGAAATATGAGGGTATCTCCGACAATATGGAGCTGGAGATTGCCAAATACCTTGACCAGGTGAGCGATGCTCATCTGAGTGACGACTCAAAGGCAAAGATACGTGCCATGCTGCGTGAGATCTCGGAATTGGAGAGTATCGGTGATGCCAACTACAACATCGCCCGTACCATTGCCCGTAAGTACCAGGGCAAGCAGGACCACTTCAGCGACAAGCAGTATGACCATATCTACCAGATGATGGAACTCACGGACGAGGCTCTCACACAGATGAACCGTCTGATGGCTGGGCGTAAGGAGTCGTATGATGTCAACCGCACCTTCAACCTGGAGAACGAGATTAACAACTACCGCAACCAGTTGAAGTCGCAGAACATCAACGATGTCAACAACCACGAGTACACCTATGCCGTAGGTACCATCTACATGGATGTCGTCAACGAGTGTGAGAAGCTCGCCGACTATGTGGTGAACGTGGTGGAGGCACGTATGGGTACACGGCAGAAAGACCAATAAAACTACCATAACAAATGAACAAAAAATTTTTATTCTCACTCCTTCTCCTCCTGCTGACATCCACCATGGTGATGGCGCAGGTGACCACATCCGGTATTAGCGGTATCGTGACAGCGGACAACGAGGAGGCAATTGGTGCCACCATTACAGCCAAGCACGTCCCTTCGGGTTCTGTATACCGTGCTGTCACGAATGTGGATGGGCGTTATACCATCAGTGGCATGCGTGCAGGTGGTCCTTATGAGGTAGAGATATCCTATATCGGTTTCCAGTCGAAGAAATATACCGATGTCCAGTTACAGCTGGGTCAGAACATGGTGCTGAGTGCCAATTTGGCTGAGGGTAGTGAGATGCTTGCAGAAGTGGTGGTTGTGGCGAAGGCAAATAACACCATGCGCAGCGACCGCTCAGGAGCCGTCACCAATCTGAATGCGGCAGCCATGTCGGTCATCCCTACCGTGGGACGCAGCATGACAGACCTGATGAAGATGACCCCGCAGAGCTCGTCGGCTAGTGGCTTGGCGATTGGTGGTGGTAACTTCCGCCAGTCGAGTTTCACCATCGACGGTGCGTCGTTCAACAACGCCTTCGGACTGGGCTCCTCACCACTGCCAGGTGGCGGTACCCCTATCTCTCTGGATGCCATTGAGCAGATGACTGTCAACATCACCCCTTATGACGTTCGTCAGAGCGGTTTCACCGGTGGTGGTATCAATGCTGTCACCAAGAGTGGTACCAACGAGTTCAAGGGCAGTGCCTATACGTATATCACCTCCACCAGTCTGAAAGGTTCGAGGGTAGGGGATGTCACCCTGCCGGTAGATAATGGACATAACGACACCTACGGTCTCTCTTTCAGCGGTCCTATCATCAAGGACAAACTCTTCTTCTTCATCAACGGAGAGATAGAGGATAACGTCACTACGGGACCGACAGCACGTGCCGGTAATGGTGGAACTCCTTATACGGAAACCAACCGCCGTCCGCAGATAGGGGAGCTGGAGAGTCTCTCTGACTATATGCAGAACACCTATGGGCTGACAACAGGACCGTGGCAAAGTTATAACATCAAGACACCTGCCTACCGTTTCCTGGCTCGTCTGGACTGGAACATCAACGACAACCATAAGTTCCAGATCCGTTTCACGAAGTCCAAACGTAAGGAATCCAACTATGCCTCAGCCTCCCGCTCTATCGGCAGCAACCAGTCAACCGCCATCTATGGTGGCAGTCAGAGCGGCTACGGCAGTCTGACAGACTATTCGATGAGTTCGCTGTCCAGCCGTTACTATTCGGAATTCCGTTTCACGTCGTTTGCCGCTGAGCTGAACTCAAAGTTCGGCAAGTTCCATAACACCCTGCGTGGCACCTATTCTTTCCAGGACCAGCCACGCTCTACGGAATATAACGATGCGGCACCTGTCGTCGAGATATTGATGAGTGACGGTGCCGGTCATTATCCCTCATGGGCAATGATGGGTGACATCTTCACTTACGGCAACCTCGCACAGACCAAGAATACGGTCATCACCGACGAGGTGAATGTGACGCTGGGTAAGCATAACCTCTTTGCTGGCATCCAGTATGAGCATAACTTCGCGGCTAACGGCTATGCGCAGGCTGCTGCGGGCTATTATGCCTTCGAGGCGACACCTGACGAGGTGAGCACCGGCAACTGGGCTGCCGTCTTCGGTCGTCCGGCACGTGTCTTTGGTATCACCTACGGGAATAATGATGCACATTCGATGTTCATCTCTGAGATGAAGACCAACCAGTGGTCGTTCTACCTGCAGGATAACATCAGCTGGTCGGAGCGTTTCCGCACCTCTGTCGGTATGCGTTTCGAGCTGCCTTCCTATCCCTCTCTGAAGAACAATTTCAATAAGGACTATTACGATATCGACTTCGGCGGCAGGCATTTCCGCACGGATAACGTGCCTGACGCCAGTCTCAGCTTCTCACCGCGTATCGGTTTCAACTGGGACATCAGGGGTGACCGTAAATATATCCTGCGCGGTGGTACGGGTATCTTCGTAGGACGTATGCCGTTCGTATGGCTTATATCGGCTGTCGGCAACTCCGGTATGGGACAGACCTCCTATGTGGCAACGGCAGCCAACGGCAAGAAGATTCCTACCTTCACGATGAGTCAAGAGGGCATGCTGCAGCAGATTGGTGCTACCAGCTCGACGACCGTTCCTGTCAGTCCCACTATCCTCAGCGAGGATCTCCGTATGCCGAAGACGTGGAAGGCATCGCTTGCCTTTGATGCCCAGCTGCCAGGTGGTATCGACTTCACCCTGGAGGGTATCTTCAACAAGGACTTCAACCCTGTGGTAGTGTCTAATGAGGATATCTACTGGGACGGCACCTCTACCGTTGACCTCGGTCATGGGGATGTGCGCCATAAGATGTCTTACTACGATGCCGGACACTCTGCCTTTGTGCTGAAAAATGCAGGGAGCAAAGCCTATTATCTGTCGCTGACGGCACAGCTACGTAAGTCGTTTGACTTCGGTCTCGACCTTGCCGCCTCCTATACGATGTCGAAGGCAAAGAGCTATACCGAGGGTATCGGTGACCAGGTGTCGGCAGCTTATTATAACTACCGCTCTTCCGTTCATGCCGTCAACGACATGGAGACGGGCTATGCCACCTATGTGGCTCCTAATCGTCTGCTGCTGTCGGCAAGCTATAAGCTCAAGGAGTCGAAGAACGCCACCTCGACGTTCAGTCTGATCTACGACGGTTATCAGTATGGCTATCTGGGTAATTATGCATTTAGCCGCTACAGCTATATCTTCAGCACCAATGTCAACAGCGACCCGTCGGCTCCCGGCAACCTGCTTTATATCCCTGCCAGCCGTGAGGAGCTGAACGGTTGGGACTTTGCCGACAATGGTACCGTGGACGGTGTACCCTATACTGCCGACATGCAGCGTGACGACTTCTGGGCTTTCATCAACCAGGATGACTATCTGAAGGACTGCAAGGGACAGTATACGGAGCGTGGCGGTGCGAAGATGCCTTGGCATCATCAGCTGGACTTCAAGTATACCCGTGACATGTCTGTCAACTGGGGAAAGACGAAGCATACCTTGCAGCTGGGTATTGACATCCTCAACCTGCCGAACTTCCTCTGTAAGGACTGGGGTGTCTTCAAGCAGATTACGGGTAATGACCTGCTGAATTTCAAGAATGGCAAGTACACCTATAATACGGTCAATGGTGTCCGTCACCTGAGTACCTCACAGAACTTCCAGAATCTCGCCTCTACCTATCAGATCATGTTTACGATTAAGTACTTGTTTAATTGATAGAGTTGAGAGTTTAGAGTTTAGAGTTGAGAGTTGAGAGATAAAAAAGGTCTCAGCCGTTTGGGGTTGAGACCTTTTTCTTTGTATGTATTCTGACTTAGAAGTCAATCTTGTCAAGGGTGTCTGTGAAGTCCTTTGGCTCGTGGTTCTCTGTGTCGTGGAACTCCTCGTTGCGCTGCGGACGCTCACGGTGCTCGTTGCGGTTACGACGGTCGCCACGGTCGCGGCGCTCAGGACGCGGACCACGCTCAGGACGCTCACGGCGACGGGGCTGTGGCTCCTGATAGTCAGCGGGCTTCTCTACCAATACACGGTGTGAGAGCTTGAACTTACCAGTCTTCGGGTCAATCTCCAACAGCTTAACGGTAATCTTGTCACCTTCCTTCAGACCAGCCTCCTCAACAGTCTCCAGGCGCTTCCAGTCAATCTCCGAGATATGGAGCAGACCGTCCTTGCCAGGCATGAACTCTACGAAGCAGCCGTAAGGCATGATGCTGCGGACAGTACCCTCGTACACCTCACCGACCTCGGGGATGGCGACGATAGCCTTGATCTTGGCGATGGCAGCGTCGATGGTCTCCTTGTTAGGACCGCTGACCTGTATCTTACCAACACCGTCCTCCTCGTCAATGGTGATGGTGGCACCGGTGTCCTCCTGCATCTGCTGGATGATCTTACCACCAGGACCGATGACAGCACCGATGAACTCCTTCGGAATCTCGAATGCCTCGATGCGTGGTACCTGTGGCTTCAGCTCTGGACGTGGCTCGGCGATGGTGTCGGTGATGCACTTCAGGATGTGCTCACGACCAGCCTTTGCCTGCATCAGTGCCTTCTCCAGAATCTCGAAGGAGAGTCCGTCACACTTGATATCCATCTGGGTAGCGGTCAGGCCGTCCTTCGTACCAGTGGTCTTGAAGTCCATATCGCCCAGGTGGTCCTCATCACCGAGGATATCACTCAGCACAGCATATTTCTCCTCACCGGGGTTCTTGATCAGTCCCATGGCGATACCGCTGACGGGTTTCTTCATAGGAACACCGGCATCCATCAGTGCCAGCGTGCCGGCACATACGGTAGCCATAGAGGAAGAGCCGTTAGACTCCAGAATCTGGCTTACCAGACGGACGGTATAGGGGAAGTCTGCGGGAATCTGACCTTTCAGACCGCGCCAGGCAAGGTGTCCGTGACCAATCTCACGACGACCGACGCCACGCTGTGCCTTTGCCTCACCCGTACAGAACGGTGGGAAGTTATAGTGCAGCAGGAAGCGCTGGTAGCTCTTGTCGAGCACGTCATCCACGAGTTTCTCGTCGAGTTTCGTACCCAGTGTGCAGGTGGTCAGCGACTGTGTCTCACCACGGGTGAAGATACTGCTTCCATGAGGCATGGGCAGTGGACTTACCTCGCACCAGATAGGACGGATCTCGTCGGTCTTACGACCATCGAGACGGATACCCTCGTCGAGGATGCAGCGGCGCATAGCGTCACGCTCCACGTCATGGTAGTAGCGGTCCATCATAGCCTCGTACTCATCCTTTGAAATCTCAGAGGTCTCGGTGATCTCTGTATGTGCGGCGAAGAATTTCTCCTTGAAGTCCTCGAGGATTTTCTCAAAAGCCTCTGCACGGGCATGCTTCTCCAGTGCCTGCTTGGTGATGTCATAGGCGGGCTGGTACAGCTCCTTGTTCATCTGCTCACGCAGAGCCTCGTCATTCACCTCATGGTCGTACTCACGCTTCACGTCAGTGCCGAGCTCCTTGCTCAGAGCGGTCTGCAGCTCACACATCGGTTTGATGGCTGCCATGGCAGCTTTCAGCGCACCGATCATGTCCTGCTCAGAGACCTCTTTCATCTCACCCTCCACCATCATGATGTTCTCAGCAGAGGCACCTACCATGATATCCATGTCGGCTTCCTTCATCTGCTCGAAGGTGGGGTCTATCACATATTCCCCGTTGACACGAGCCACACGGACCTCAGAGATCGGGCACTCGAAGGGGATATCTGAACATGCCAACGCTGCGGAAGCGGCAAAACCTGCCAGGGCATCCGGCTGGTCAACACCATCGGCACTGAGCAGCATCACATTGACAAATACTTCGGCATGATAATTGGAGGGGAACAAAGGACGGAGCACACGGTCAACCAGTCGGCTGGTCAGAATCTCATTGTCCGAAGCCTTACCCTCGCGCTTGGTGAAGCCACCGGGGAAACGCCCTGCGGCGGCATACTGCTCTCTGTAGTCTACCTGCAGAGGCATGAAATCTGTTCCGGGAACTGCATCTTTTGCGGCACACACAGTAGCCAGCAACACCGTGTTGTTCATGCGCAGAACAACACTTCCGTCTGCCTGCTTTGCCACTTTCCCGTTTTCAATGGTGATGGTTCTTCCATCAGGCAATTGAATTGTTTTCGTAATTACGTTCATCTTGTATAAAACATCTAAAAAATAAAACATCGTGCGACTTTGCGCAAATTGCGGCTGCAAAGGTACACATTATTATATTAAGAAACGAATAAACCCGCATTATTTTTCTTTTTTTATGAAATAAGGGGTGTGCGACTATTTCTGATAGATTGACACTTTTCCCGTGATTTTAAAAACATAAGTTAATATATGATGATATTTGATTAAAGTGTTACGCTACGGGATCAAATTAAGACACTGCCAACGAGAGAAGCCGCCATTCATCCGAATAGAATGAAATTGCACCTTTTTTTATTGTAGATTGTTGGATTATTGATTATTTTTTGTATCTTCGCAAACGAAATAACAAAAAATAAAACGATATGAAAAAAACACTACTATCTATTGCCATTGCTTGTCTGATGTTGGCAAGTGCAACACTGAGCGAAGCCCAGACAACGTTCAAGACCTACAAGAAACAGGTGTCGGCGACAAGTCCTGATGGAGGTCCCGCAGGGCTGACACTTGCCATTGACTACCCTGTAGGGCAAGGGGTGCGACAGACGAAAATCAGTCAGGGCATCAAGACCATCATGAGAGAGTCACAAGTCGTTGAAGAGATGAAACGCCCAGTTAACGGCACGGTCGTTGCGGCAGCCAATGCACTCGCGACCTATTTCCCCGTTGGTATCAGAAGGGGAACTATCGAGGTAGGGGGCTTTGTGTCCTTCGACCTGATGATAGAAAAGAAATACCAGAACGCCTATGCTGTATTCTTTGAGGTTACTGACGGTGTCTATGGCAATGGTGGACCAGGACAGAATTGCAAAGTCGTCAGAGTCTCTGACGGAGCAGTGCTGAAGTTTGAGGATCTGTCCAGACTGACGGATAATGATCTCGTAAGTTTGATTAATAAATACGGTACTGCGGAGCAGAAAGCGTTCGACCCAGCCTTTTTGATGGGCATCAATGGCATCTATCCTGAGGGTGACAAGTGTAAGGTCATGTATCAGCAAGGTGCTCATTTCGTCGAGACCCTCGAGGTTCCTATGAGTGAGGTCAACAACTCACTGACAGAGGAGGGTAAGAAATGTTTCGCCAAGGCAGAGGCTGCAGCAGGGAATTCTCAGATAGGACGTGGTGAACTCGGCATTTTTGAGTTACGGGGTCCTGTGAAGTCATTTATCTTTAAGAACCAGTGGGGCACTACTACTCGCACCTTCGACCATAATGGGAAATGGCTCACTCATGAGGGCAAGCCGCTCCGGCAGGTATATCCCAGTGGAATTCGTCGTGATGCCAAAGGGCGTATTACCAAGGGAATTTTCGATACAGATGGCAATTACGAGCAATATTTCTATAATGAGAAAGGACTGATTACGAAGCGTGAATACAGTTTCTTCGATACTACCGAGGAAGACACCTATTCCTATGATGCCAATGGTAATCTGACAAAGATGAAGGTGGTGGAAGGTGGTATGGATGCTGCAGAACCTTATACGAACGTCTATACCATTATCACGAAAGACAAATATGGAAATTGGACGAAACGAAAGAACCAAAATGGAGAGATAGAAACCCGTACTATAACGTATTATTAATAATGTCAACAGACAACCAGTTAAAAGTAGTATCATGGCACCTGTCATAACACATTACCGCTGTACCTCCAAGACCCGACTGAACATCATTTTTTTGTGTAAATTATTGTCTTATCAAATTTTTTTATTACATTTGCAGCATAAGACGTAACAATTTTCTTTTTTGTATAACTAAAAACTGTAAAATTATGGGATTTTTTGGTGCTATTAAGTCTGTATTGACGAAGTATGCGAATTTCTCCGGACGTGCTACACGCTCCGAGTACTGGTGGTGGGTATTGTTTACCCTGCTGTGGGCTTGGATTCCTATTGTGAACCTGCTTCTCCTCTTGATTTTCTTCCTGCCCTCACTGGGTGTCGCCGTTCGTCGTCTGCATGACACAGGACGTAGCGGATGGTGGATCCTGCTTGGTATCATCCCCATTCTTGGTGGACTCATCCTGTTGATATTCTACTGCACAGACAGTCAGGTGGGTGCCAACCAGTATGGTCCTAACCCCAAGGGGGTGAACTTGCAAACAGACCCACAGCCTGACCCACAGCCTGCTGCTGAACCTGTACAGCCTGCGCCACAACCAGCTGCAGAGCCTGTTGCAGAGCCAGCTCCTGAGCCCATTGCTGAGGAACCCGCCAAGCCTAAGACAGAGGCTGAGCGTTGGGAACAAGAATAAACAAGAAAGGGTGTGCATCAATCGGCACACCCCTTTTTTGTTTCCACATTTTACAAAGATTAGAAACCCACACGCGGTTTTGGTTTCGGGACCTCTATCGGTTGGATGTCGGCGGGAGTGATGGCGAAGCATTTCCTGATGGTCGGCGCATCATTCGCAAAGGCGAAGTTCACACAGCGCTTGGCATGCGCCAGGTAGATATGCTCCAGGAGGTTGGCGACGAAACGGGCATTGCCCCATGTGTTGGCGTCACGTCCGGCATACGCCTCAGTCAGCAGGGTGCGGTATTTCGTCCAGGCAGCACGGGTGAAGTGGTAGCTGTACTCTTCCACCCTCCGTCGGGTGATCTCCATCAGCTCGTCGACGGTGAAGTCGGCAAACTCAAAACGGTTAGGAAAGCGTGAGGCAAGACCCGCGTTCAGGTCGAGCAGTTGCTGCATCGGTTCCTTATAGCCGCAGAGCACGATGGCGATGTCACGGCACCGCTCGTTGGCAAGGATGTCCATCAGCAGGGGGATGACCAGTTTGCCGGGGTCGTTAGGGTGGGCGGAGTTAAGCATGTAAGCCTCGTCAATCATCAGCACACCGCCCTGTGCCATCTCCAGCACCTGCCGTACCGCCTTCTCCTCGTCACCCCAGTTCGTACCGAGGAACGTACCGCGGTTGCACACCACCACATGTCCTTTGCTGAGTGCCCCTGCCTCTTTCAGCAGCGAGCCGTAGATCTTACACACCGTTGTCTTCCCCGTTCCCGGTTTCCCGAAGAAGATGGCGTGCAGCGATACCTGATGTTCCTTCCACCCTGGTGTCCCCATCGCCATCAGGCGGTTATACGCCGTGAACACCAGCATGTCACTGATCTGTTGTTTGATGTTCTTGCACCCCACCAGTTTGTTCAGCTCCTCCTTCGGGTTTCTGATGGGCAGCAGCACCTCCACCTTCACCGAGTTGTTCTCGTTGAACTTCACCGTGCCGTCGGGGTAATCAGTGAGGTCGAGGTCAAAGTCGAGGTCGTTGTCCTCCTCAGGAGTCTCGTCCTCCTCAGGAGTCTCATCCTCTTCTGGAGTCTCTTCCGTCTTGTCCTCCAGAGCGGAGTCGATGAACTCTTTCAGCATTTGGGAGAACTCATCCTCCTCATTCGTTGTTGTTTCCATGGTCTCATTGAGTAACTCGTCTAACTTTTCTGTCTCTTCCATTGTGTTTAAGTTGTTAAAAACCAATAAGTATGAATAGATATATCGTATTCACTCCCCGTTACAGGGAGCGCATGAGAGATTTGTCCACGATGTCAAAGAACGCTTTAAGCGAGCGAAGAGTCAAGCTTGCTTGAACTCTTCCGAGCGTTGCGTTCTTCGAGCATAGCTCAAAGAGCGCACAACACACCCCACACAGTGCTACACTATGTGCTGCTTTGTTTGTTATAAGATAGGGTTATTTGTCCTTGCCTTCCATCATTGCGGGTGCAAAGATAATGAAAATTCCGAATATCCTCCAAATGTTTCGCTAAGATTTTTTTGCATTTAACATTTCCACAAATGAAATTAAATGTGTACTTTTGCAACCAATATATTTTTTACACAACAAACTAAGATGACAAAGAAAGTTTTCCTCGTGATGGGTTTCGTGCTGATACCCTATGTCACGGCATCACTCATCGAGCAGGGCACCCACGACCAGCTGCTGCAGCAGAAAGGGAAATACTACCAACTATATACTGGGAAGGAAATATAATATTTAGCGTATGGAACAGCTATTACATTACGTTTGGAAGCATAAAATGTTTCCGTTAGGCGAACTAAAAACGACAGACGGCAGCCCCGTCGAAGTGATTGACCCAGGACTGCACAATCACAACAGTGGTCCAGATTTCTTCAATGCCAAGGTGAAAATCAACCAAACACTTTGGGTGGGTAACGTGGAGATTCATGACAAATCAAGCGACTGGTATCTGCATGGGCATGACAAAGACCAGGCTTATGACAATGTTGTGCTTCATGTCACAGGCGAACCTGATGCGGAAATAATGAATACGCATGGGCAATACATCCCACAGGTGCAATTGGCAGTTCCTGCTGTTGTACAGGAGAATTATGAGGAACTGCTACGTACAGATCAGTATCCTCCCTGCTATCAGATTATCCCCGACTTAACAACACTGACCGTCCACTCGTGGATGGCAGCGTTACAGACAGAACGGTTGGAACAGAAAACTGAGGCTATTCGATTACGAGCAGATCGGATGAACGGCTCATGGGAAGATGCCTATTTCATAACCCTTGCCCGTAACTTTGGTTTCGGCATTAATGGGGACACTTTCGAGGAGTGGGCGGCACATATCCCTCTCTCCGCTATCGCCCATCATCGCGACGACCTTTTTCAGATAGAGGCAATCTTCATAGGTCAAGCGGGGCTGTTGGATATCGAGGCAGTTCCAGAACATTATCAGCAGAATGCCTTGAATGAAGGCTATTTCACCAAGTTACGCAACGAATACCAGTATCTTGCTCATAAATTCTCTTTAAAGCCTTTGGACTATAAGTTATGGAAATTTTTGCGGTTACGTCCACAGAACTTTCCGCATATACGATTGTCACAACTTTCTACCCTATACTATGAGCGGAAGACAGGACTTTCGCAATTGATAGAGTGCAAGGATGTGTTTGCCTTACAAGACTTGCTGAGTACTAAAGTGAGTCCCTATTGGGAGACCCATTATACTTTTGGCTCAACAAGTGACCTTAATAAGAAAAATCTTTCTCCCTACTCTATCAACCTACTGTTGATTAATACCTGTATTCCAATGCTCTTTGCATATGGACGGCATATTGCAGACGAAACGCTCTGTGACCGTGCCTTCAATTTGTTGGAGCAATTAAAAGCAGAAAACAACTATATTATTCGTCTTTGGAAAGAGTGTGGACTGAATGTCAATACTGCCGGTGATTCTCAGGCTCTCATTCAATTGAAGAAGGAATATTGTGATAAAAAAGATTGTCTACGTTGTCGAATAGGTTATGAATACCTTAAAAAAGTAAATATATAGATATGCGAAACTACGTTTTTGAGACCCGGATGGAGGTGCGTGACTATGAGTGTGACATCGAGGGAATAGTGAATAACGCAAATTATCTGCATTATACGGAACATACTCGACACTTGTTCCTGAAACACTGCGGACTGAGCTTCGCGGAGATGCATAGCCGTGGGATTGACGCGGTGGTGGCTCGTATGGAACTGCAATATAAGGCTCCACTACGCTGCGACGATGAGTTTATTTCTCGACTGTGGATAGAGAAGGATGGGTTTAAGTATATCTTCCATCAGGACATCTACCGTGCCTCCGACGAAGCCATCTGCTTCAAGGGGAAAGTCATGCTGGTGTGCCTGATCAATGGCAAACTGGGGGAGAGCGAGGAGTATGACAGGGCGTTTGCACCGTACTTGAAAAAGTGAAGAATATAAAGTGAAGAGTGAAGAGTGAAGAGTGAAGAATCAAGAGTGAAGAGTGAGGAATTATATGCGATGGCATTGACGCGGCTGTCGGGTGTCAACCATGCCGTCGCCCTGCAACTGTATAAGGAACTGGGCGACGCGCAGGCTGTTTATGAGGCCACCAAGGCACGCTTACCATGGGACGAGGCACTGCGCAGGGCGGAGGCGGAGATGGCTTTCGTGGAGCGCAGTGGTATCAGGGTGCTGACGATGGGGGATGAGGACTATCCCCGACGGCTCCGTATGTGTGAGGATGCTCCTGTCGTATTATATTATAAAGGTGTGGCGGACTTGAACCGGCAACGGGTGATTAACATCGTGGGGACACGGCAGTGTACTGCCTATGGGCAGGATATCATCCGTCGGTTTGTCGGTGACCTGCGGCAGCTGTGCCCTGACGTGCTGATAGTCAGTGGACTGGCGTACGGGGTGGATATCCATGCGCACCGTAACGCTCTGGAGAACGGCTTCGACACGGTGGGGGTGCTGGCGCATGGGCTGGACCGTATCTATCCGCATCACCATAGGGACACGGCAGCGGAGATGGTCGGTCACGGGGGCCTGCTGACGGAGTATATGAGTCAGACGCAGGCGTTGCCTAACAACTTCCGGCAGCGGAACCGTATCGTGGCGGGGATGTCGGATGCTACCATCTTGGTGGAGAGTGCATACAGGGGTGGGGGACTGATCACCTGCCGTATCGCCCAGGAGTATGGGCGTGACGTGTTTGCTTTCCCGGGGGCGGTGGGGATGCCGTTCTCGGAGGGGTGTAACAGGATGATACAGAATAACACGGCGGCGCTCATCATGTCGGCGGAGGACTTCATCGAAGCGATGGGGTGGAAGGTAAGAGGTAAGATGGAAGAGGGGGAACTGTTTCCTGAGCTCACCGGGGAGGAGCGTGCCGTGGTGGAGGTGCTGCGGCAGACGAATGACTTGCAACTGAACATGCTGAGTGTGAGGACGAATATTCCCGTGGGGCAAATGGCGGCGCTGCTGTTCCAACTGGAGATGAAGGGGGTGGTGAAAGCGTATGCGGGAGGAAACTATCATTTGGTAAATTAATAAATGAGAAATGAAAGAAATGAGGAATGAGTCATTTTTCATTTAAGAATAGTATGAAGATAGGAAATATAGAATATGGTGAGAGACCGGTGTTCCTGGCACCGATGGAGGACGTGACGGATATTGGGTTCCGGATGCTGTGCAAGCGGTTCGGGGCGGCGATGGTGTATACGGAGTTCGTATCGGCGGAGGCACTGGTGAGGGACGTGAAGTCGACGGTGCAGAAACTGACGATCGCTGACGAGGAGCGTCCCGTGGGTATCCAGATATATGGTCGGGACGTGGACGCAATGGTGGAGGCGGCACGTATCGTGGAACAGGCACACCCTGATGTCATCGACCTGAACTTCGGATGCCCTGTGAAGAAAGTGGCGGGAAAGGGTGCCGGTGCGGGGATGCTGCAGAACATCCCGAAGATGCTGGAGATCACCCGTAAGGTGGTGGATGCCGTCAGACTGCCTGTCACGGTGAAGACTCGTCTGGGATGGAATGCGGAACAGCTGATCATCACTGACCTGGCGGAGCAGTTGCAGGACTGTGGCATACAGGCACTGACAATCCACGGCAGGACTCGTGCCCAGATGTATACGGGCAATGCGGACTGGACACTGATAGGTGAGGTGAAGAGGAACCCCCGTATCCATATCCCTATCATCGGTAACGGTGATATCAAGTCGCTGGAGGATGCCGACCGTGCCTTTGAGGAGTATGGGGTGGACGCAGTGATGATAGGACGTGCCACCTTCGGGTGTCCGTGGATATTCAGCAGGAGGGAGCTGACACTGGACGAGAAGATTGACGTGCTGGAGGAGCAGCTGCGTATCAACGTGGAGCGCATCGACGAGTACCGTGGCATCCTGCATACCCGTCGCCATCTTGCCGCCTCGCCGGTGTTCAAGGGGATTCCTAATTTCCGTCAGACACGCATCGCCATGCTGCGGGCGGAGACGGTGGAGGAACTGACGAGGATTCTGGAGGAAATGAGGAATTATCTAAATGAGAAATGAAAGAAATGAGAAATGAAAGAAATGAGAAAAAAAAGTCCTGCGGGTCTGCACGACTCACAGGGACTTTTTTGTGTATTCTCTCAATTTTTTCCAATCTTTCTAAAAAAGGCTCGACTTATTTCTTCACCATCGAGATGGCTTTGGAAGCGAGCTTAACTACTACGTAATTCAAAATAATCATAATCTTCTTCCTTTTTAATTAATACCTGAAACAATCTTTTTTAATGTCTCCTGAAACAATCTCTTTTGTTTTTTGACGATGCAAAGGTAGTAATTGTGTGCGAACACAACAAGAAAAAAGAAGAAAATCTGCTCCAAAAACGTATGTTCTTGACGTACATCAAACAGAGGGGGTATATTTCTGCCTCAGATAGTCGGCAAAGATACGTGCGGCACTCTCCACCTTGGCGGCACAGGGGCGTGTCTTGTAATACTCAGCCGTGCGGGGAGAGGGGACATAGCTGCATGCCGCCTTCTCGGTACCTTTCAGTCCCAGGATCTCGGCACAGATAAGGCTGCCGTTCTCCTCCTTCGACCTCGCCAGCAGCTCCTGCACCACCTTATAACAAGCCGACTTACCCTCGCGGTCGCTGCCCTCCGTCTGTCCGCAGTCCAGTCCGACGAGTATCACGATGCCCGACACGGCACCGCACATCATCCGCATCCGTCCGACACCGCCGCCGAAGCCCGCCGCAATACGTTTCGCCATCACCTCGTCGAGACCATACAAGTCACAGAAAGCAGCCACCACACTCTGGCAGCAGCCATAGCCCGCCATGAAGTTCTCCACGGCACGCTCCACACGTTGTTCCAAATCAGAAATTGCCATTTTCACATGGCAAAGTTACAAAGATTCCGCCAACATCACAAGAAATAGGTATTTTTCTCTGTTAATTGTTCTTAAATAGGTGGTTTCTCGTTTGGATAGTTGAAAATATCCGAGTAATTTTGCAGATTAGAGTATTAATATTTATTTAATCCAAATTTAGATAACAATGATTTATTCCACTGAAGTGAAGAACATGTGTAGTGTCTGCAAGGGCGCTTACCATGGACCTGCACCCATTCCCGAGGAGGGCAAATGGATTCAGGCAAAAGAGATTAAGGACATTTCGGGTTACACCCATGGTATCGGATGGTGCGCACCACAGCAGGGCGCTTGTAAGCTGAGTCTCAATGTGAAGGACGGTATCATCCAGGAAGCGCTGGTGGAGACCATCGGTTGCACCGGTATGACCCACTCTGCCGCTATGGCAAGTGAGATCCTGCCCGGTAAGACCCTGTTGGAGGCACTGAACACCGACCTGGTATGCGATGCCATCAACACCGCTATGCGTGAGTTGTTCCTGCAGATTGTCTACGGTCGCACACAGAGCGCTTTCTCTGAGGGCGGTCTTGCTATCGGTGCCGGTCTGGAAGACCTTGGTAAGGGACTCCGCTCACAGACAGGTACACTCTATGGAACCATGGCTAAGGGTACCCGTTACCTGGAGCTCACCGAGGGTTACATCACCAAGCAGTTCCTCGACGAGAACAACGAGGTTTGCGGTTACGAGTACGTACACCTTGGCAAGATGATGGAAGCCATCAAGAACGGTATGGATGCCAACGAGGCTGTGAAGAAGTTCACCGGCTCTTACGGTCGTACGACAGAGGAGCAGGGAGCAGTGAAGGCTATTGACCCACGTAAGGAATAATTGAAGTAATTGAAAAATTGAAGAATTGAAGTATTAATTGAAAAAAGTTATTCCTATGATAAGAAAAGTACAGTTTGAGAGCCAGGAGCGCCGTATCAACCAAGTTCTTGCAGCTCTGAAAGAGAATGGCATCAATAGTATTGAGGAAGCCAACGAGATTTGTGATAAGGCAGGTGTTGACCCCTATCAGATGTGTGAGGACACTCAGCGTATCTGTTTTGAGAACGCCAAGTGGGCATACGTTTGCGGTGCCGCCATCGCCATTAAGAAGGGTGTGAAGACTGCCGCTGACGCTGCCGAGGCTATCGGTATCGGTCTGCAGAGCTTCTGCATCCCCGGTAGTGTTGCCGACGACCGTAAGGTAGGTCTGGGTCATGGTAACCTGGCTGCCCGTCTGCTGCGTGAGGAGACTGAGTGTTTCGCCTTCCTGGCTGGTCACGAGAGCTTCGCTGCTGCCGAGGGTGCCATCAAGATTGCCGAGATGGCTAACAAGGTGCGCCAGAAGCCCCTCCGTGTCATCCTGAACGGTCTGGGTAAGGATGCCGCACAGATTATCAGCCGTATCAACGGTTTCACCTATGTGCAGACCCAGTTCGACTACTTCACCTCTGAGCTGAAGATTGTCCGTGAGGTACCTTACGGCAACAACCCCAGCCGTCTGAAGGTAAAGTGCTACGGTGCTGACGATGTCCGCGAGGGTGTTGCCATCCTGTGGCATGAGAATGTGGACGTGTCCATCACGGGTAACTCTACCAACCCCACCCGCTTCCAGCACCCAGTAGCTGGTACTTACAAGAAGGAGCGCACCCTCGCCGGTAAGCCTTACTTCTCTGTAGCCTCTGGTGGTGGTACGGGTCGTACCCTGCACCCCGACAACATGGCTGCCGGTCCTGCCTCTTACGGTATGACAGACACCATGGGTCGTATGCACAGCGACGCTCAGTTCGCAGGTTCCTCTTCTGTTCCTGCTCACGTTGAGATGATGGGCTTCCTGGGTATCGGTAACAACCCGATGGTAGGTGCTACCGTTGCCATCGCCGTAGCCATCGACTTGGCATTGAACAAGAAGTAGAAAGACCCCTCCAACCTCCCCTGCTGAGGGGAGGCTATGATAAGAATAAAGCCTCACCGGTTGGTGGGGCTTTTTCTGTATTCTATTTTATAAGAAGGGAGGGGGCGATACGAGGTGCATCTCCCTTTCTGTTATGGGGTGACGGAACCATATCTCGGCAGCGTGGAGGTAGAGGCGGTCAGCCTTCGTGCCATAGAGCTCGTCACCCTTGATGGGACAACCTAAGCCGTCGGGGTGGGCGCAGTGGATGCGCAGCTGGTGGGTGCGTCCTGTCTGGGGGTAGAGGGCGACTAATTGAAGAGGTGAGAGGTAAGAGGTAAGAGGTGAGAGAAATTCGTAGTCTGTCACGGCACGCTTGCCATGCTCCATATCCACCACCTGCCGGGGACGGTTCATAGGGTCGGGACGTAAAGGCAGAGAAATAGTGCCAGATTTAAGTGAAGAGTGAAGAGTGAAGAGTGAAGAATTTCTTTCTGAGGAGAGTGCGGTACTCGATGCTGCCGCTTCCAGCAATGCTATATATTTCTTACGCACCTGGTGACGGATGAACTGCTCCTGTAACGGGTGATAGGCTGCCATCGTCTTTGCGATGATCAGCAAGCCACTGGTACCCATATCCAGACGGTGGACAATGACACTGTCAGGATAGCGCTGACGCATCACCGTCTCGACGGAATACTCCTCGACACGTCCCGGTACGGACAGCATCCCGCTGGGTTTGTCGACCACGACGATGGCATCATCCTCATAGATGACCGGTAACTCCATGCGCTGGAAGCCCAGTGTCTCCGGGTCAGGGTCTACCTCCAAGCCCTGCATCATCCATGTGAGGATTGGTTTGCACTTGCCACGGCAGGCAGGGTAGTAGTTCAGGTGCTGGCGCAGTTCCTCCCTGGTCGGCTGTCCCCACCAGAACTCTGCCATGCAGACCGGTCTGAGTCCCTGCTGGTAAGCATACTGCAAGAGTTTCGGTGCACAGCAGTCTCCCGTGCCCCCTGGTGGCAGAGGAAATTTGCGTTGCAGTTTCGGGCGGGAATAATACGACTGCCAGATGTCCACCAGGTCTTTCGACTCCCCACGGGCGTTCAACAACTGATACTGATGGAAGAGCCACAGCTGGAGGTCTTGGGACATTTGTTTAGTTGAGAGTTTAGAGTTTAGAGTTGAGAGTTGAGAGTTTAGAGTTGAGAGTTGTGGGGCGTGAGTTGTGAGTTGTGAGATCTCACGTTCCTTGGTCTTGAAATAGCCGTCGGGCTGTTGTGCGTCAAAGACAGGCGGGACGAAATAGTCCCAGTCGTTACGACCAGCCAGCAAACCGCTATAGGCAGCCAGGAAGAAGACCCCCTCAGACTTCCCCTGTTGAGAGGGAGAAACACCTGGGGATTCCACGATCAATACCCCGAACATTTTTCCGTTATCCGCATCCTCCCTGATGACCCCGTGGCAGGCGATATACTCCTGCACCTCCTTCGCTGCCAGCTGGCACAATGGATGCGGCTCGTAGCAGAACGGGTACGTGAACCGTTCCGGTTTCGGGATGTCTGTATGTAGGGGATGTATGCGCATTTCTTCTGCAAAAATACAAAAAACTATGAATGATGAACTAGGAACTAGGAATTTTTTTGTACCTTTGCCATCACAAATGGCGAAATTACTCCGTCTCGGCAAAAAAAGAAACTAAAACAAACCAGCATATGAGAAGAAAACTATTAACTACAGCATGTTGTTTTTGCGCCTTCACCATGACGGCACAGAGTATTGATTTCGATTTCCCGGGAAGGCAATCGGCAGAAGTCACAGACCCCGAATATACCGCATGGGCTGTCGGTCGTGTCACCAGTGAGCAGAAGACACTGGACAATGGTGTCACCATCACTGTCGCTGCCGCAGAGGGAGCCACAGGCTTGGCATCCAACTGGAACAAGAATCTCATCACACAAAGTAAATTACTGGGCGACGGTGTCTTTGCCTGTCATCTGGAGGATGGCAACTATGTATGGATTAAAGAGGGAAAGACAGCCATCACCCTCACGATCACCGGTCTTTCCGCAGGACAGCACTCCCTGCTTGCCTACCATAACGACACCGATGCCAACCAACGCCATCCCGACGTGGAGGTAAGTGTTGACGGTGTATTAAGCGGCAAAGGTTCCCATAGCTCCGGCAAGACCAAATTCTCAGAGTGCGGCACCTCGTATGTGGAGTTTAACGTTACCGAGGGACAGTCTGTCGTCATCAAATATACCGCTGTCCCCAAGGCTGGTGAGAGTTACGACCGCACCAGTATCATGATCAACGGACTGGAATTTGACGTTAACCCCTATGGTGTCATGGACCCCTACCCAGCCCACCTGGACTATCACGTGGATGCTGATGACGGACGTGTCACCTTCTCATGGCTGCCCGCAGACATCGCCAAGACACACCGGCTGGTCTATGGAACAAACAAGGAAGAGGTGGAGACAGCCACCACCTACCAATACGAAGGCACGGAATGCCAATATACAGCCAGTGGTTTCTCACCCCTGAAGAGTTACTGGTGGCGTGTCGATGAGGTAGACAACGACGGCAAAGTGTATAAAGGAAAGCTATACCAGTTCCAGCCCCGTCGTCTTGCCTTCCCCGGTGCAGAGGGATATGGTCGTTATGCTATCGGCGGGCGTGGCGGCAGTGTCTACCATGTCACCACCCTCGACGACAACGGTGACGACAACAACCCCATAGAGGGCTCTTTCCGTTACGGTATCAAGAAGGTCAGCGGTCCACGTACCATCGTCTTTGACGTGGCAGGAGTCATCTCCCTGAAGAGTCGTCTGACCTGTGCAGACAAATATGTGACGATAGCCGGTCAGACCGCCCCCGGCAATGGCATCATGCTCCGCACCTGTCCTTTCGGCATGCAGAGTGACGGCATCACCCGTTTCATGAGGATGCGCTTGGGACACAAGCGGCTCAACAGCGGGAAAGTCATACCCAAAGAGTCGGCAGATATCGATGCCGCCTATGGGGCAGACAGAGACAAATACGAAGAGACCACCCTCAGCGGACTGGACGGTATGGGTATGGCAGGCAACGACCAAGCCATCATGGACCACTGCTCCATATCATGGACGATTGACGAGGCGTTCAGCAGTCGTAATGCCAAGGGACTGACCCTGCAGCATACCCTCATCAGCGAGGCTTTGAACCAGGCAGGACATCCCAACTACGGGGCAGGTGACCGACATGGCTATGCTGCCACCATCGGTGGTGGTGAGATGGGCGGACAGCCTGGCTCTTACCATCATAACCTGCTGGCACATTGCGAGGGACGTAACTGGAGTATCTCTGGAGGCTTGGACGGAAAAGGAGCCTATGACGGACACCATGACATCTATAATAATGTGGTATACAACTGGGGAGGACGAGCCACAGACGGTGGTACTCACGAGATGAACTTCTGCAACAACTACTATAAGATGGGTGCCAACAGCACCTCTGTCCTGATGAACCTGCAATTAGAAGGTACGGGCTCCGGGACACAGAGCGTCTATGTCAACGGTAACCTCCGACAGGAGAAGAACAACGGCAGTCTGACGGAAGACAAGAAAGGAACCACCTATAAATACAGCACCTCTGGCGGACAGGTGGTAAACTGGGACCCACTCCCCACGACACCCTTCGGTTTCATGAACCCGGAGGGCAATATGGAGACGGCAAAAGCAGCATTTAAGAATGTGCTGAGTGATGTCGGCTGCAACCAGCCCTTCTTCGACCTGCATGACCAGCGCATGGTTCGTGAGACACTGACCGGTACCATCACGACGAAGGGAAGCCGTTCAGGAAGAGCCGGACTTATCGACTCAGAGGAAGACGAGGGCTGTGAGGGCTTCGACCTCGAGAAACTGGGTATCATCACCACACAGCGTGAGGCAGGGTGGGATACCGACCAAGACGGTATTCCCAACTGGTTTGAGGCACTGACAGGTACCAGTCCCGACATAGCCAACAACAACGAAGACCGTGACGGAGACTATTATACAGACCTGGAGGAGTACCTCAACTGGATTGCCGTACCCAACTTCCGCATCGACGATACCGAGACGCTTACGCTTGCCAACTATTTCGCAGGCTATACCCATCCCACCTACACCATCAGTGCCCCGACAGGTGTTGCTGTCAATGAGAAAGACGGCGTGCTCACAGTCACCCCCTCCGCCACTGCCAGCACCCTGTTTACCGTCAAGGTAAAAGCCGCAGAGGACGGTATCAGTCTGGAGCGTGACTTCCATTTCGCTTTCAATGGAGGCAGTACGGCGATACATGCTGTCAGCAGCCATACCGGTGCGGTCGGTGACACATCTTTCTATGACCTTCAAGGACGTAGCATCAGTCAACCGTCGAAAGGCATATATATCGTGAATGGCAAGAAAGGAACGAGGTTTAAAGTAATGCTGAAATAAAGGAAGAAACTTCTTTTATAAATGTTATTTTCTGTTGCAAATGGATGAATTAGCAATAAAATGCGTACCTTTGCATCGTATTAATACAAAGACATTATGAAAATAGCATTAATCGGCTATGGGAAGATGGGTAAGATGATAGAGCAGATTGCCCTTGACCGTGGCCATGAAATTGTGAGTATTATTGATATCGGCAATCAGGAAGATTTCGACAGTGAAGCCTTTAAGAGTGCAGATGTCGCTATCGAGTTTACAGCACCGCAGGCAGCCTTTGGCAACTATCTGAAAGCATGGAAGGCAGGTGTGAAAGTTGTCTCAGGTTCTACCGGATGGATGAAGGAACACGGTGATGAGGTGCGCAAGGCATGTGCGGAAGGTGGTAAGACCCTTTTCTGGGCATCAAACTTCTCCATCGGTGTCGCTATTTTCTCTGCCGTCAACCGCTATCTGGCAAAGATCATGAATGAGTTCCCGCAATATGATGTGGAGTTGGAGGAGACCCACCATGTCCATAAGCTGGATCACCCCTCAGGTACAGCCATCACACTGGCAGAGGAGATTGTTGCCAATCTTGACCGCAAAGAGGGATGGGCAGAGGAGACCACCGACCCGAAGCTGTTGCGTGTAGATGATATCCGTCGTGGTGAAGTACCAGGAATCCATACTATCCGTTACGATTCAGACGCTGATCTGATTACCATATCCCACGATGCCCATAGCCGTAAAGGGTTTGCCCTTGGTGCCGTGTTAGCAGCAGAGTATACCAAAGAGCATGAGGGCTTGCTGACCATTAGCGATATGTTTAAATTCTGAACTATGGAAGATAGAGAAAAGAAAAAGTTGAATATGAAGGTACAGTGGGCGAAATTCATTGTCGTACTGGTGCTCTACCTGTTGTTCCTCTATTGGGTGAAGTCCTGGTGGGGACTGCTTGTTGTGCCTTTTATCTATGATGTATATATCACCAAGAAAATCCGTTGGCAGTGGTGGAAAGATGCCGAGGGTCCCATTAAGTTTGTGATGTCATGGGTCGATGCCCTGGTATTTGCCCTTGTCGCCGTCTATTTCATCAATCTGTTCTTCTTCCAGAACTATGTGATACCCTCCTCATCACTGGAGAAATCACTATTGACGGGCGACTATCTCTTTGTGTCAAAAGTATCCTATGGTCCCCGTATCCCAGAGACACCACTGACGATGCCGCTGACGCAGCACACACTGCCGCTCTTCCAATGTAAGAGCTACATCGAGTGGCCCCATTGGGACTACCGCCGTGTGAAAGGACTTGGAAAAGTACAACTGAACGATATCGTCGTGTTCAACTATCCTGCTGGTGACACCATCTGCAGTGCTCCGCAGTATCAGCCCTACGACTTCTATCAGATGTGTTACTCCATGGGGTATCAGATGTATCCCCAGCGTCCGGATCCAGACTCATTGACCGTGGAACAGCGCCGTCAGTATTTTGATGTTATCTATCAGGCAGGACGCAGTGAGATTGTGCGTAACCAGGTAGAGTACGGTCTGATAGACACACGTCCTACCGACCGTCGGGAGAACTATGTGAAGCGCTGTGTAGGACTCCCCGGGCAGACCTTGCAGATCAAGGACCGCATCATCTACATTGACGGTAAGCAGAACAAAGAGCCGGATAATGTGCAGTATACCTATAAGGTGAAGCTCAGTCAGCGTCTTGACGACGACACGATGAAAGAGCTGGGTATCACCATGGAAGACCTCACCTCGCTGAATACTGCCGGTTATATGCCGCTGACCCGTTATGCCGCAGAGCAGCTGAAGAAGCGTGGGGTGGCAGAGAGCGTGGTGCTTAATACCGATGCCAGCGACCTTGACATCTACCCCTTGAATGGCAATATGCACTGGACAAGGGATAACTATGGTCCCATCTGGATTCCCGCCAAGGGCAAGAGCATTGATCTGACGTTGGAGAACCTTCCTGTCTACGAGCGTTGCATCCGTACCTATGAGGATAATAAGCTGGAGGTGAAAGACGGGAAGATATATATCAACGACCAGATAGCCACTAAGTATACCTTCAAGCTGGACTATTATTGGATGATGGGTGACAACCGTCACAACTCTCTCGACTCCCGTTACTGGGGCTTTGTGCCAGAAGACCATATCGTGGGTAAGCCCATCTTCATCTGGTGGAGCAGTGATCCTGACCGTGGTGGCTTCTCTGGTATACGCTGGAACCGTCTGTTCCGCTTCGTCGACAATATCAAGTAACAGAGATGTCAGACTGGCTGAAGTTCGTGATAGCCCTTGCAGCAGCCCTCGTGCTGATGCTTGCCTTCCGTGCTTTGGCATTTACCGTCTATACTGTTGATGGAAAAGGATTGCAACCGCTGTATATCGATGGTGACAGACTGTTGGTGAACCGGTGGAGCTATGGTCTGCGTGTGGATGGCAATGGGATGTTACCCTATAGCCGTATGCTCCGGAAACCAGTCACCAAGGGAGATATCGTCGTGTTCGACTTACCGGGCGACTCTATTGAGGGAGAGTTTATCGCTCGTTGTAAGGCTGTTCCAGGGGATACGGTCCGGACGAAGGGAGGTATGATGGTTGTCCCAGGACTGAAAGACTGTGCGGATGCCGACTATTACTGGCTGGAGTCTATTCACCCGAAGAATCCTGTGGACTCACGCAACCTTGGTTTTATCTCTGAGCGGAACATCATCGGGAGGGTAGTCTGTATTCTCTACAGCCATGATGACAGCAAGAATATTCTGGAAGGTTATCGTAAGGAAAGGATGCTCAAATGACCACAGCACTTCTGCAGACAACCTATTTCGGACCTGTTCAGTGGTTCCAGAAGCTGGTGCGCTATGACCATTGTCTGGTTGAGCAATACGACTCTTTCCAGAAACAGACCTACCGTAACCGTTGTGTTATTGCCACGGCGAATGGGGTGCAGGCATTGACCATACCAGTGGAACACAATGACTCACAATATACCAGAGATATCCGTATCAGTGACCATAACCAGTGGCGGCGTGTTCATTGGAACGCATTACAGAGTGCGTATAATGAGAGTCCTTTCTTTGAGTATTATGCAGATGATATCCGCCCATTCTTTGAGAAGAAATATGACTTCCTCATTGACTATAACGAGGCTATCCGGCAGAAGATGTGTGAGTTGATAGATATCCAGCCTGAGGTGGAATATACCTCGGCATATCTCTCACCACTCACCCCGCACTTCGCGTCGCTGAGCGATTTCCGGGACGTCATTAGTGCCAAACATCCACAACCCGATGCGGAATTCGAACCAAAAAAATATTGGCAGGTCTTCCAGCAACGACATGGATTCCTGCCAAACCTCTCCATCCTTGACCTTCTGTTCTGTATGGGTCCTGAGGCGGTTTTCTATCTTTAGGAGGTGTGTGAGAAGAAGAGCGTCCAGCGGTAAAGGTTACAACCGACGAAATTACCCAGCACCTCTGCTATATAGACGATGAGCACCTCTGTCTGCCATAGTTGTGTGAAGGGAGACACGAGGAAATAGAAAGCATCGGCAATGCTATGAGCAAAGCCGCAGAGGATGAAGACAGGTACTCCAAATATCAAAGGCAGCATCTTTCCTTTACGGGCAAACTCCACTGCCGTCGTCATAATGAATCCGCATCCTATCGCCAACAGGAAACAGGCAAGAGGTCCTTTTGCAAGTCTCCCGGCAAGGATCTTTGCTGCGGGTTCGATACAATCGGGTTGTGCATAGCCGATGAGCCATGCGGTAAGCAGACAACCGATAATATTTCCTATTAATACCATCACCAGCATGGACCAGTCACCCTGCCGGCGGATAAACCCGGCAGTCCCTGTGTAGAGCTTCAGACCATAGTAAACGACGGTCGTCAATCCGAAAGCAAATAATACGGCACCAGCCACACCACCAACCCTGAGGTTGACCACACAACCGATAGAGATACATATTCCTGCTAAGATGGCAAGAGGCAGGATATCCCTGAACAATTCTATTTTCTTCATGTCAAATCTTTTATGATGGATGCTATATCCTCTAAGGAATTGGCTACCCGTATCTGGGTTCGCCAGTCCTTCCTTGTGAAACCCTTCGCCTGCAAATCGTCCAACAGGTCGATGAACGTATTCCAGAAACCCTTCATGTTGTAAAGGATAACTTTCTTGCTGTGATAGCCGATTGTCGCAGATGCTACAGTACTGAATATCTCGTCAAGTGTTCCGATACCACCTGGTAAAGCGATGAACACGTCGGCATAATCCTGCATCATTTGCTTGCGGTCGCTCAGATTGTCACAAAGCATTTCTACGTCTACCTGCTGACTGATACGCCCCGATTTCTCCACAAGGGTAGGGATGACACCGACCACCTGTGCGCCACCCTCATGGGCAGCCTTGGCAACACATTCCATCAGCCCTTGGTTGACACCCCCATACACGATGGAATGGGCATTTTCTGCAGCCCATCGTCCCAACGCTTCTGTCATACGGAAGAAATCAGGGTCTATATCCGCATTGGCAGAACAATAGATACATATCTTCATAGTGGGTTATTTTTTCCAGAAACGACTCGTGATATCTTCAAACTCACCATTCTCCCCTTGGCGATAGAGGCGCTGGTTAGTGGTGGGTGATTTCAGCGGTCCCAGATGCTTGATAAAAGGACCGATCTTGATATAATCAAAGTCGGTCTTACAGATAGCGGAGGAGATACGAATACGTCCGCTGTACCATGCCACCTTGAATTCCGGGTAAGTCTCGTGGATATAAATGGCGAGTTGGTTGACCCCTTGTGGTTCGGCATCTCCCCCCATGAAAGCAATACAGGTGATATCGCTACCGTATTTTCTCACGAAATCGTCAATAGCATCCGTATTCAGGGGAAGCCCGACATCTTCCCAGAGGTAATGGCTGTGACAGCCAGGGCAAGCACAAGGACAATTAGAGATATTAATCGCCAGTGTTGTCTCGTCGGGTATCTCCTGAAATACGATGCCTGTATTGACGTATTTAAGCATAATTATTTATTAGCATGAGCATAGAAGCGACGTGCAGCCTCTTCCTGTCGCGGCTGTGAGAAGTTGCTGACACGCTTCAGGTATCCGATGATACGTGTCATATAGTCGACATTCTTAGAATGGCAGTGAGGACACTCTTTGAGGTAACGCTTGTCGATATGTCCGCAGTCATTGCATACAGTGTTGGGGATATTGAACGTGAAGTAGTTACATCCCTCCTGTGCGGCAACCTTCAGCAGGTGGGCATACTGCTGCTTGCTGAGGTGCTCATCTAAGTTCATATGCAAAGCGGAACCACCAGTGAGGTGCTCGATATAGGGAGCGCCATGTAACTTAAACTTATCGATGATGGTCAGAGAGTCGTCCTCTACCACATAGAAATAGCTGTTGTAGCAGTCACGTGGTACGAAATAGCCGTCCTCACGGTCCCACTTGGCATGCTTGACACCAACGTTCTCTGCAGGAATCATCTCACAGTTGAACATCACCTCCTTGCTACGATACTGCTTGTTGTACTTCTCCACCAGACCAAGAATACCCTGTACGAAGTGCAGATAGTCATCATTAGGTGTGATCTTCAGTCCCATGAACTCGGCAGCCTCTACCAGTCCGTTGATACCGATGGTCAGGTACTGGCGGTTGATATTGATATAGCCTGCATCGAAGAGAGGCAGCATGCCATGCTCCTGTAGCTCTTTCAAGTTCTCGTTGTAAGCCATCTGCACCTTGTGGCAGAGATCAATAATACCGCCCAGGTACTCCAGATAGTCCATCTTATGGTTAACGGCATACTGGATGCAACGGTTCAGGTTGATGGTCAGCACACTCTTAGAACCTGTGGATACACCGCCGGCACCCAGTGTGTAGCTGAATCCGTTGTCGGTAATCTCATTGCGCAGACGGCAGCACGAACTCAGAGAGTCGGCATTGTCACTCATATAGGTGAAGAACGAATGTCCCTCCGCATACATCTCAGCGGTGAAATCGCCCCATTCCTTATCCTTGCACTCACCATTCTCGTCTACCAGCAGCGCCATGGTCTCTACGGGGAAGGTCAGCAGGGTCTTGGTACGCTCCTGATTAAACCATTTCATGAAACGCTTCTGCAACCAGGAGAGTCCGTCCCAGTCGGGTTTCGAACCATCGGGGAAATAGAACTCACCGAAGATACTCTCGAAATAATAGCGGTCATAATAGGCGACATTCCAGAAGACAGCCTGGTAATTACGGGCACCGGTAGGCTGGTTCAAGGTATACACGATCTGCTCGAAATAGTCCGTGATGACCTTGTCCAGGGTACGCTTCTTCAGACTCATGTCCGCCTGCTCACTTGTGCGCTTGTAATAATCCAGTCCGTACTCCTTGCCCAGGAAATAGTTCATGTACATCAAGAACTCAGGAGTAGCACAAGCACCACTCAGCATACTGGACACCATGAATACCATATTCACGAAACCACCACAGAAACTTTTGAGGTTGGTAGGAGCTGTGGAGTTACCACCAATGGAAATGGTACCGCCAATCAGCCAAGGATACATCGTGATAGAGGCGCAGTAATTGGCGAGACTTGTCTCGTCGTTCTTATATATAAAATGGTGTGTCAGCTTGTCGATATACTCATCAGCGAGTTCTTTGCCATACATCTTCTTGATGCGGTCAGTCAGCAGACGACGGTTCAGACGGATGAAGTTAGATTTAGGTAACTCACCAATCAAAGTTGCAATGTTCTTGTGCTCCACGTTTGCATTTGCGTCATACTTTGACCCCGTTGCTGCATTCACTGAATCACAATATTCTGACAAGAACTGTAACTTGGCAAGTGTCTCACGGTCCTCGGAATGAGCCTGGCGATACAGCATGAACGACTTAGCCACCTTGTAGTAGCCCTCACGCATCAAGGCTTCCTCTACCTGATTCTGAATATCCTCCACAGTGATGTCGTTGTGAATGTCTAAACGACTGAGAATCTTAGAGATAGCCCCAAGGTCAGTAGGTTGTTCCACACTGTCGAATGCTTTCAGGATAGCATTCATAATCTTGTCTAATGAGAACTGGTCTTTCGATCCGTCTCGTTTCGTGATGGTAAAGTTCTTAATCTCCATTGTTATATATTTTATTAAGTTTTTAATTGTCTCAGTTGACGGAAAAGTTTTCCGTTTTGGATAACTTTTTTATTTTTTGAATTCAAAAAGTTTTCCGTTTTGGAAAACCGAATTCGGTTGCAAAGATAATAAATTTCCTGAATATTGTCAATAGATAATCTCTAAAAAAATATAAATGTCTATCATTTTTATATTATTCCACTTTTTATTCGTACCTTTGCACCCGTATTAATAAAGGTAGTAGATTGAAGACATTTGAAGAGTTAGGCGTTTGCGAAGAGATTCGTCACGCCATTGAGGAAATGGGTTTCGTACAACCCATGCCCGTCCAAGAGGAAGTTATCCCTTATTTACTTGGTAATCAGAATGATGTTATCGCCCTTGCCCAGACAGGAACAGGTAAGACGGCGGCATTTGGTATTCCTGTCTTGCAGAAGATAGCCTCCATGCCACGTCCCCAGATGGGAGAGATAGGAAGAGGGCTGCCACACGCCCTCATTCTTGCACCTACCCGTGAGTTATGTCTGCAAATTGCCGACGACCTGCGCGATTTCTCCAAGTATCTTGAGGGAGTGCATATCGAGGCAGTGTATGGTGGTGCGTCCATTGAGCAGCAGATCCGTGCATTGCGGAAAGGTGTTCAGGTGATTGTGGCAACACCAGGCAGATTGATAGATTTGATGAACCGTGGGGTTGCCAAGTTAGACGATGTGTATAATGTGGTTCTTGATGAGGCTGATGAGATGCTGAACATGGGATTCTCCGAGAGCATTGACGCTATCTTGGAGGGAGTGCCCGCAGAGCGTAACACGTTGCTTTTCTCTGCGACGATGAGCAAGGAGATAGAACGCATCGCCAAAGGTTATCTGCATGACTATAATGAAATCGTGGTAGGAAGCCGCAACGAGGGTGCAGAGCATGTGAACCACATCTATTATATGGTGAATGCCAAGGACAAATACCTTGCCTTGAAGCGGTTGGTAGACTATTATCCCCGCATCTTCGCCATTATATTCTGCCGTACGAAGCTGGAGACACAGGAGGTTGCCGACAAACTGATTCGCGATGGGTATAATGCTGAGGCGCTGCATGGTGACCTGTCGCAGCAGCAGCGTGACCTGACGATGCAGAAGTTCCGCCAGCATACCGTTCAGTTGCTGGTTGCCACCGATGTGGCAGCACGCGGGTTGGATGTAGATGATCTGACACATGTCATCAACTACGGACTACCTGACGATATTGAGAACTATACCCACCGTTCCGGTCGTACCGGTCGTGCTGGTAAGAAAGGAACATCTCTCAGCATCGTTCACTCCCGTGAGAAGCATAAGATCCGCAATATCGAGAAAGAGATTGGCAAGGATTTCGAGGAGGGTAAGATTCCTACTGCTGAGGAGATTTGCAAGAAACAGCTCTATAAGGTGATGGACCAGATTGTCAAGGCGGATGTCGACGAGGAGCAGATAGCTCCCTTCATGCAGGACATCGACCGTTACTTTGAGTATATCGACAAGGAAGACCTTATCAAGAAGATCGTTTCCATGGAGTTCGGTCGCTTCCTTGCCTACTATGCTGATGCCCCGGAGATAGAGCCTGTCGGTAGCAAGCGGGAGCGGGGTGAGAAACGGGAGCGTGGCAAGCGGGGTGAGAAACGCGGTAACAGTTCCCGTAAGACAGAGGCAGGTTACCGCCGCTTGTTCATCAACTTAGGTAAGAAAGACGGTTTCTACCCTGGTGAGTTGATGCAGTTCCTGAATAAGAACGTAAAAGGACATGTCGAGGTAGGACATATCGACCTGCTGACTACCATGTCTTATTTCGAGGTTCCTGAGGAGGATGCCCCTCGTGTGATGAAATATGTGAATGGGCAGAGCTACAAAGGCAGGGATGTCCGTTGCAACGATGCCGAGGAGGGTGGAACTAAGGGGACTAGGGAAATTAGGAAAACTAGGGAAACTAGGAGTGCTAGGAATACTAGAGAAACTAGAGCCCCCAAAGAAACCAAGAAGCACTACTCCAAGGATGAGTGGATGCAGTTCCTCAATCCCAAGTCAATGAAACTCAAAGGGGATGTCCCTGACTTCAGCGAGGAAGGCTGGGCTGTCCGCAAACCAAGGAAAAAGAAATAAACGAAAAAACCTGATACCAAAATTAGGTATCAGGTTTTTTATTATTGTATACCCATCTCTTGCAACAACCTGTCGGCATGCCCCCATTTATCCATCATATAGAGCATGAAGCGCACGTCGACATTGATGGTACGAGCCAACTGACGGTCGAAGAAGATATCGCTCGACAGACTGTCCCAGTTGCCGTCGAAGGCAAGACCGAGCAGTTCTCCCTTATTATTAAAGATAGGTGAGCCGGAGTTACCACCAGTGATGTCGTTGTTGGAGAGGAAACAGAGCTGCAGCGTTCCTGTCAGTTTATCGGCATATTTTCCATAGTCCTTGCTGGACAGCAGCTCATGCATTACCGGTTCTGCGAAATACTCGAAGTTCTCGTCAGCCTTCTGCATCTTCTCCCACAGGCTGCGTGCCGTGGTATAGTAGCCGGAGGGGCGACCGCCGAGGGTATACTCCCCAACCTGTCCGTAGGTCATACGCATGGTGAAGTTGGCATCAGAGTAGTTAGGCAGGTCCTGTTCCATCCTCAGTTTGGCGGCACAGAGATATTTCTCCTGTTCCAGGATATCGAGAGTAAGCTGCTTGCGGTCCGCATTGATCTGTGCAAACAGTTCCGTGAGGTCGAGTCCATACTGCACACCCAGGTCTTTGTGATAACTCTTCTTGTTGAAATAGATCGGTTTTCCGTTCTTCATGAGCATAGACTTTTGGTAGAGTGCGTCGACGTATGCGGCATAGTCACCATGGAACTTCTCGTCGATGGTCTTGTAGAAAGCAGGGATATAGTTGGCGTTCATCACCTGTTCCCGGTAGTTCTTCATCAGTGCGGCAAGCATCTCCTTGTCTGTCGCCTCGTCCCATTCCTTACTATTATCCTCAAACTCGTAATATTGCTTCTTGGGTTTGTCCTTAGGACCCTTCACCTCCATGCCCCAGTTGCTCTTCCAAGCACGGGATGTCAGCTGGTCCTGCAGGAAGAATGTCTCTATGAACAAGGTGCGGATGCGGGTCAGTGCGAGTCGTTTCTGGTAGAGCTCTGCCATCTTGTCGAAGTCAAGCTGTCCTTTCAGATAGCCCGTCTCGTTCTGCCATCGTCTCAGTTTCATCTCAAAATCCTGTTTCTGCTGGATGAGTCCGATGGAGTCGATACATTTGTTCATACCCATTGAGTTCTTCCAGTAGTTAGAGCTGTTAGCATATTTAGAGTCGTATTTGATGCGGACAGCCTCGTCGGCACGCATGTGACGCAGCATGATCTCCTGCTTAACACCACGAACCTGTACACGAGGAGCATTCATCGCGTCACGACGCTCTTTGATGCCATAGCTGCTGAGGTAGCGGCTGGTAGAGCCGGGGTAACCCATAATCATGGCGAAGTCACCGGGCTTGTAACCGTCCATTGACACCTTTGCCCATGACTTCGGGTGATAGGGTACGTTATCCTTTGAATATTTGGCTGGACCATTCGTCTTGGGGTCGGCATAGATACGGAACACACTATAGTCACAGGTCTGGCGCGGCCACATCCAGTTGTCGGTCTCACCACCAAACTTACCCATCGACTTAGGAACGGCAAATACCAGGCGTACGTCCTCGAAGTCGCGGTAGGTCGTCATGTAGTATTTGTTACCCTCATAGAAAGGCAGCACTTCCACACGCAGGGTAGAGTCTTGCTGGCGGATGGCTTTCTGCCACACGTTCTGGATTGAGTCCACGAAAGCCTCCGTATTCTCTAACGAGAGGGTATCGATGCCCAACGCTTTCAGACTGTCCGTCACATCTTTCTGCTCGACCATGAAGCTAACGAACAAGTCCTCGTTGGGCAGTTCCTCGTTATAGCTCTTGGCAACAAAGCCATTCAGCATATAGTCGTGCTCGACAGTAGAGTGTCTGCGGATGCACTCAAAACCGCAATGGTGGTTCGTGAATACCAGTCCGTCGGGTGATACCACTACTCCAGAGCAATAGCCACCGAAATTGATGACGGCGTTCTTCACCGCATTGTCACTCTGGTAGAGCTGTTCCTGCGGCAGTTGGAATCCATACTGCTTCATCTGGCCGTAGACGGCAGTAGGCAGGTTGTAGAGTGTCCACATGCCTTCGTCGGCATGGGCTCCTAAGGAGCAAAGACACATCAGGCTAAATAATAACTTCTTCATATCTTATTTCTTAAAATATTTTCCGACAACAGGCAGACTGCTCAACGGCAGGTCTTGCTTGATGATAAAAGCGACAAAGCTGATGATCCAGCCTGTATTGATAAGTATATTCACCCATGTAGAGTCATTATGACTTCTTCCAAAAAACATCATGGCTGTGATGATAGCGGCAAGGAAGACGTAGTTGAGAATGTCCTTCAACGGATAGTCGATGGGGTAGTATTTCTGTCCTACGACATACGAGATGACCATGGCGGTGCCATAGCCTGCGAAACCACCCCATGCACATGCCATATAACCGTATTTGGGTACGAAGATGACATTGACAGCCAGCAATACCGCCACACCAATACCTGAGAAGATGGCACCCCAGATGGTCTTGTCGATGAGCTTATACCAGAACGACAGGTTGAAATAGACACCCATCATGATCTCTGCCGCCATGACGATAGGTATCACACGAAGCCCTATCCAGTAATCGGCACCGATAATGTATTTCAGGATATCCAGATAGCCCACCACTATCAGGAAGGCAAGCAGGGTGAAGATGATGAAGTATTTCATCGCCTTGGCATACATCTCGTGCGAATCCTTGTCCTTTACTCCTGCGAAGACGATAGGCTCGTAGGCAAAACGGAACGCCTGGGTGATCATTGCCATGATCATGGCAATCTTCGAGCAGGCTCCATAGATACCCAATTGTGTCTGCATGTCCTCACCTGGATAGAGGTAGGGGAACAGCATCTTGTCGGCTGTCTGGTTGAGGATGCCTGCAATACCCAAGACGAGGATGGGCCATGAGTAGCTGAGCATGGTGCGCAGCAACTGCTTGTCGAGTTTCCATCGGAAACCGGTATACTCTGTGATCAGACAAAGGGCAAGCATCACCGTACATACCAGGTTGATATAGAACGCGTAGCCCACGTCCTTGCCGTCCATGAAATAGAAATAGATGAGGTTCAGCAGGATGCTCACCACGATGTTCAGCAGTTTGAGTGCCGCAAACTTCACCGCTTTCTTCTGTTGGCGGAGGTGGGCAAAGGGGATACACAGGAAGGCGTCAATGGCAACGGTGACTGCCATCACACCGACATAATCAGGATGATCGCCATAGCCCATCGCCTGACTGATAGGTGAGAGGAACAGCATGACCAATGCCGCGAAAGCCAGTGTCACAGTACCCACGCTGATGAGAGTAGTGCCATAGACCGTCTCAGAGTCTGTGTGTGTCTTGTTGGTAAAGCGGAAATAGGTGGTCTCCATACCGAAGGTCAGCAGTACGAGGACCAGTGCCACATAGGCATAGATGTTCGTAATAATACCATAGCCTCCGCTGGCTGCTGACAGCTGTGCGGTATAGAGGGGCACCAGCAGGTAGTTCAGAAAGCGTCCTATGATGCTGGAGAGCCCGTAAATGGCTGTGTCTTTAAAAATAGTTGCGAGTTTTCCCATATTTTGTTATTTCGATATTCCAAATTTCGACATTTCGAATTTCGACATCACCCAAAGAATAAATAGCATATCGCTATCGCAGCGATGATACCTGCCAGGTCGGCTATCAAGCCGCAGGCAACGGCATGACGGGTCTTGGCAATACCCACCGAGCCGAAGTAAACGGCAAGGATATAGAACGTGGTATCGGTAGAGCCTTGGAAGACGCATGACAGTCTGCCTACAAAGCTGTCAGCACCGTAGGTCGTCATGGCATCGACCATCATACCTCTCGCACCGCTGCCCGACAGGGGTTTCATCAGTGCTGTAGGCATGGCATCCACCCATTGTGCGTTGGCACCTGTCAATTCCACACACCACCGCATGCCGCCTATCAGCATGTCCATCGCACCAGAGGCACGGAACACACCGATACCCACGAGGATAGCGACGAGGTAGGGGATGATGCGGACGGCAGTCTGGAAACCGTCTTTTGCTCCTTCGATGAAGGCATCGTAGACATTCACTTTCTTCCGCACTCCTGCGGCGATGAAGGCGACGATGATTACCATCAGCAGGATATTGGCGACGGTGGTACTCACCTTGTTCATCGACTCACTGTCCAACTGGGAGAAGCCCCAGATGATACCTGCCACCACGGCACAGGCTCCTCCTAAGGTGAGCAGCAGGGTGCGGTTCAGCAGGTTGATATGCTGGAAGAGTGAGGTGACGATGATACCTGCCAGTGTCGAGAAGAAGGTGGCAAGCAGGATGGGGATGAAGATATCCGTTGGCTGTGCCGCTCCCATCTGCACACGGTATACCATGATAGAGACGGGGATGAGGGTCAGTCCACTGGTGTTCAGCACCAGGAACATGATCATCGGGTTCCATGCCGTGTCTTTCTTGGGGTTGAGTTCCTGCATCTGCTCCATCGCCTTCAGCCCAAGGGGTGTAGCAGCATTATCGAGTCCAAGCATGTTGGCTGCGATATTCATAAAGATAGAGCCCGTGACAGGATGCCCCTTAGGAATCTCGGGAAACAGTTTCGTGAACACGGGGGACAGCAGACGGGCGAGGAAATTGACCACACCACCTTTCTCTCCTACTTTCATCACACCCAGCCACAGAGCCAGTACTCCGGTAAGACCTAATGAGATTTCAAATGCGGTCTTTGATGACGAGAACGTAGAGTCCATCATTGCGGGGAACACTTCCAGGTCCCCGAAGAATATCAGCTTCACCAATGCTATCACAAAGGCAAGCAGGAAAAATGCGACCCAAATATAATTCAATACCATTCTGCAAAGGTACGAATAAGTGAGTAAAGAACAAAATAAATTCATTTATTTTTTCTTTTATCTCCTATACTCCATGGGAATATCTCGCTTGACTCATAGGAGATATAGGAGTACCCCCAAAGGAGGCATCGGAATAAATGATACGAGGCTATTATTATCAAATAGAGGCTGCATATGTATCAATTAAAGGCTCTTATTGGTAGATAAGAGGGCTTTATTTGGTAAAGAGCAGACTTCAGTCGGTAACAGAACAGGCTTCAGTCGGTAACTGAATGCCCCTCAGTCGGTAACTGATTCTGAAGAATTTTTAAGACAATCGAAAAAAGGAGTGCCTGCATCTCGCAGGCACTCCTTAAAAACATTGTTTATGATCGTATTTGATGGGTCGAATTAATTCTCGTACTTCCAAACACTTACGTTAGGAGTATACAAGTTGCCTGTGGCGGTAACTGTATTATACCATTTTTCAGGTTGACCTGTGCGAACATACTCTTGGAAAGAAGTATAACTGCCTGTAATAATCTTACGCTCCTTCATCCACTTAGTGCCATAAGCAACAGCCATCTTCTGAGTAGCTTTACCCTGTTTTGCTTCCAGTTCTGTACCATTAACCTTGACTGGGATGTCAATTGCGTTTGTTACATTTTCTTCTACCTTTACACGGAATATAGCAGGAGCTACATCGTCTACACCACCATTAGCATTGGTATTAATCATAGTGCTTGTAGTGATGGTTGATTTTTTATTACCAGCCTTCAACATCTCATGGACTTCCTTACCACCAACTGTCAAAGGCTTGGTTCCACCAGCAGCCCAAAGGGTTATAATGGCAGTTTTTTCTGTATAGTTTCCTCTTTCTGCAGACCATCCATTTAGAGTAGCAAAGCGTACATCGAATACTGCATCGTTGAAGTCCCAGTCACTGATATCAAGATTATCGAGACTGCTGTCAATCAAGTCCTCTGCAAAGACACGGTTACCGTCCTTATAGAGACCTGGAGTAATACGTACAATCCAGTCGCTGTAATAACCATCGGCAGTAATAGCCTGATTCAGGTTAGCGCCTGATTCTGACTTTAACTTGCCTTCGAAGTCAAGACCAACAAACCACATTCCTGCAACACTAGAATCAATCCAATCACCAGGAATAATAACATATTTGTCGTTACGCTGCTGACTGCTGGCTGAATTATAGTAACCAAAGCACTCGGTAGAAGAGTTTACCATGAAATTGATATTGTCTTTACCATTAACTACACGATTGTTTATATCTTCACTACCAGGTCTATAACCATAGAGAACTGGCTCCTTTGGAGTACCATAACCCTTATTGAAGTTATTAATATGCTCACTATTCGTACCACATGTCAATTGATCCATGTTATTAGAACCTACATACATATTTCCGTCTTCAGCAGTATATTTCTCTGGGCAATCTTCTGTTGGATAATCACCACCTTTGTAAACCTGCTGTACAAAGAAGTCACTCCAATTAACGGCAATACCCTCAACATAGCGATGAGTCTGGAACCACTCTCTAACAACTTTTTTCTGATCTTCTGTCAAAGGTTGGGGTACCTCTACATATCCACCCCACATGTTATTATTAGCATCATTAGTACGCAATCCACCAATCAGTTTACCATCAGCATCAAACTGGAGAGGTGTCTGGTCATTGAATCCCCAATTTACATTGGCATTTACCTTACCACCCACGAGGTTCTCAAAAGCAGCGGCGTACTTCTGATCCTGAGTCTGTGGGGCAACTTCCTTATCGCTAACACAGCTAGCGAGTCCGAGGGCTACGAAACCCATTAAAAATAACTTTTTCATCTTACCGTAATTTTAAATGATTATACTAAAATATTTTTCGTTCAGATTTTCTTCGCTGCAAAAATACATTATTTATTTATAATTATCAGATAAATGTAGTTAAATAATGCTAAAAAGAACGGAAACGTTTGCACAAATCAAGATTTTGTCTGTGAAATACTTGAAAGTTCCGTCATTTTTTGTAATTTTACACCCCGAAAGCATAAACAACATGAAAAAGAGCATTTTCTATACACTATTGATAACGGTGACTGCAGCGTCTTTTTGCAGTTGCATTCGTGACAAGTTTCAATACTATGGGTATGAGGATCAGTTGGAGGGTTATTTCCCTGTCGGCTCCATCGAGATAGGGCATACGTGGACACTGACAAAGTCGTGCTCCAGTTTTGTGAGTGGAAGGGTGGCTGACGCTGCCAAGGTACAGATTCTTTCTGGTAATCCCTTTAACGAGACAGGGGTGGAGATTCTTGCCGAGACAAAAACGACTATGAGCATCAGCAAACAACTCGACTATGTCGTACCTAATACGTTGAACCATATCTATGCGGCTGTGCTTGACGAGGAAGGTAATTACCTCCGTCTGACACAAGGTGCCACCAATGCCGACAATATCAATCTGGGGGATGACGCACCTACAGGCACCCCCAAAGCTGTCACCCCACAACGTATCTACTATTGCTTCGAGGCTGACTATCCCAATCCGGGTGACTGGGACTATAACGATGTTGTGATGAGCATCACCAAGGAGCCTACTGACGACGAGGAAGTGATAGCACTGCATGTGCGGTTGGATGCAGTCGGTTATCTCAAACAGATAGCGGCAGCCATCCGTCTGGTGGGCTATGCCAACAGCAAGGTGGACATCACGCAGGATGAGGCTTCCACCTTCGTCCGTGAACCAGACCGTAACCGCATCTTCATCAAGCAAAGTGAAGTGCAGATAGAGGGACTTAACGGCAATGCCGTCATCAACCTCTTCGACGACGCCCATCTTGCCATGTTCCACCTCTCGTCTGACGGGTCGGTCTATCGACGTTACTTTAACACGGTGGAGAATGCCAGCAGTAATAATAATGGAGCTACGCAGGCTCCCACCACGGTAACCTATTACATTGATTTCCACGATGCCTACATGGCACGTAACTTCACCCTTGCCGAGATTGACCCCTTCATCCTCGTGCAGTATGGTACGGCGGGTGAGAATTTCTGGGAGGTGCATACCCATCCCTATAAGCTCACGGAAATACTCTACAAATACTATAATGGTGCCGCTCAGAGCTATAACAACGGTTTCTCATGGGCTCTCGCCATTCCTTACGGGCAGTTCCGCTGGCCCTTGGAGGAACAGGCTATCGGTGAGCGAAAGAATACCATTGTGTCTGGTGCTTATCAGACCAGTGGACATAGCTTCGGTGAATGGATTCTTGACCATGCGAAGTCCCAGGACTGGTACAGATATCCTGCTGACGGTGCTGTCTATTAAAGGAACTTTTATTAAATGTTTCTACAATATTAAACCATCGTAAGGTGGAATACGTCAAATGGTAGTTATGTATAGATTTGTCGTTTCCACCTTATTAATATTAATAGGTATTATAGCAGCCTTTGCACAAGGTTCGGTAAAAGGTAGAGTTTTGGATAAGCAGACCGATGAGGTCATGGAGTTCGTGAATGTCGTAGTAGAGACACCTGCCGGCAAGTTGGTCAAGGGTGCTATTACGGATGTCAGTGGTCAGTTTCATATCACAGGTCTGAAAGACGGCAGCTACCAGTTGCAGGTCTCTTTCGTGGGTTATAAGACATTGACACGACAGTTCACCATCTCTGCCAGCGATCGCAATAAGCACTATAATGCCTTGTATCTCTCGGAGGATGCCAAGGTGCTGGGTGAGGTACAGGTCACCGGTCAGCGCTCGCAGATGAAACTGGAGGTCGACCGTAAGGTGTTCTCTGTCGACCAGATACTGGCTGCCGCAGGCGGTTCGGCAAGTGACTTGCTGGAGAATATCCCCAGTGTCGAGGTGACGACGGACGGTGAGATATCCCTTCGTGGTAATTCCAGTGTCGAGGTGTGGATCAATGGTAAGGCGAGTGGACTCACTACCGACAACCGTGCGGAGATTCTGCAGCAGATTCCTGCGGAGAGCATCGAGCGTATAGAGGTCATCGACAACCCTTCTGCGAAATACTCCCCCGAGGGTTCGGCAGGTATTATCAATATTGTGTTGAAACGTGACCGCAAGGGTGGCTATTATGGTTCTTTGCGTGCCGGTGCCAATATCCGTGGGGGATGGAACACCAGTGGTAATATCAATTACTCCAGTGGTGTGCTCGATGCCTATGCCAATGTGGGATTCCGCCGTCGCAGCAACAAGGGAGGCAGTGAGAGTGAGCAGCACTATAAGCAGACCAACCAGTATCAGAACTATGATAGTGAGAGCAAGAACAAAGGGCATAACCTCTTCACCCGCTTGGGACTCACCTGGCATTTCACCAAGAACGACGACCTCTCTATCGGTGGAATGATGATGCATGGTAAGTTCCATAACCGTAACTACACCCCCTACCATTATGGTACCATCGGTGCAGCAGAGGACACTTACCGTATGTTCCGTCTGAACAAGGGGGATGGTGATATGCATTTCTACCATGCCGATATGGGGTATGAGCACCGCTGGACGGACACCCATAAGTTGACTGCCAATGTGGAGTATAACCGCTGGATGAGTGATAACGATAACATCTACCAGGACTCTGTATGGTTTGTGGATGCGCCCTATCAGCAGACCACCTATTCCAATCAGTTCCGTCCCATGCATGTCCGTAACCGCTCATGGGAGGTGAAACTCGATTACGAGAACCAGATCGCGGAGAACTTCAAGTTGGAGGCAGGCTATAACGGTCGTTTCTCGCATGAGAACACTCCGCAGGAGTCGTGGCTCGCTGACAATTGGGAAAGTACCGACCTCGTGGAGGACGAGAAGTATTATAACCGCTTCCTCTATTCGATGGATACCCATGCCCTCTATGCCACCGTCAATACTAAATTAGGAAAGCTGGGTGTCATGGCAGGACTGCGTGGTGAGTACTGGAAGGTGAACACCGAGAGTTATGACTATGCGCAAGAGCATGGGACTGCGGCGAAGGACGAGCCGTATAAGAAAGACTTCTTCAAACTCTTCCCCTCGCTGTTCCTGAACTATGAGTTGACAGAGTCGGCACAGCTGCAGTTGAACTACACCTATCGTCTTCGTCGTCCATGGGGTGGACAGCTGAATTCGTTCCGCAATACCAGTGATGCGTCGATGGTGTCGTTCGGTAACCCGGAGCTGACCCCAGAGTACACGCACTCCATCTCCCTTAACTTCCTGAAGACATGGGAACAGCATACCCTCAGCATCTCCACCTACTACCGTCCCACGACGGATGTCATGCAGCGCATCCGCTATCAGAATGCTGACGACGGGATGATGTATATGACCCAGATGAACCTCACCAAGCGGCAGAGTCTGGGTGTTGAGATTATCGGCAAGAACAAGCTCTTCCATATCCTCGACCTCACCACGACGGTGAACGGCTATTATAACAAGCTCGACGGCTTCACGTATGTCATCGATGGTCAGACGGTCACTGGCGAGAGCGACAAGAGTTTCTCGTGGGATGCCCGCATGCTTGCCTCCCTCATCCTGCCTTATGATATCTCTTTGCAGTTGACCGGTAACTATCGCTCCCGTGGTGTCATCACCCAGGGTTATCGCAAGCCGAACGCCTCCCTCGACCTTGGTTTCCGCAAGAATTTCTTCAATAAGACAATCGCTGTCGCCATCAACTGGCGTGATGTCTTCAACACCCGTAAGTGGGAGAACTATACCGAGAGTGACACCTTCTGGCGCCATCAGAAGAACTGGCGTTCCCCGAATGTCAATATCCAGGTCACATGGAACTTCGGTAATATGAACAACCAGCGTAAGCGGGGTGAGCGGGAGGAACTGCAGCAGCCTGTGAACGAGCAGCCACAGCAGAACCAGGGCTACCAGCAGGGTGGAGGAGAAGAATAATTCGTAATTTTTCCGTCAAAGGACGGGGAAATTACTCTCGTTCGACAAAAAAAGAAAAATTTTCTTTGTTTTGTTCTCACTTATTCGTAATTTTGCACCCGAATTATCAAGGGGTGCCACCAGTTGGTGGCTGAGATGATACCCTCTTAACCTGATGCGGGTAATACCGACGTAGGGATGATAGAGCAGAAATCAATAAGTCCCCTTTATTTTTAGTTATTTAAAAATTAAAGGAAAAGAAATGAAAAGATTAATTCTGGTGCTGCTGATGGGTACGGCAATGACCGTGCAGGCAGAGGAGATGGACACACTGAAGAGTGTGGAGTTGCAGGACGTGCAAGTGGTGTCTGTGCGTGCCACGAAGAAAACACCTGTCGCATTTGTTAACATGGACAAAGAACAGTTGAAGGCAGTCAACTATGGTCAGGACGTGCCTTACTTGTTGTCGCTGACTCCTTCGGTGACGATGACGAGTGACGCAGGTAACGGTATCGGCTATACCTCAATCCGGGTACGTGGAACAGACCCTACCCGTATTAACATCACTGCCAATGGTGTCCCGATGAATGATGCAGAGAGTGCCGGACTCTATTGGGTGAATATGGGTGATTTCGCCAGCAGTGTGCAGTCGATGCAGATACAACGCGGTGTGGGTACCTCCACCAATGGTGCCGGTTCCTTCGGTGCTACTATCAATATGCTGACTGAGAATATCGGTATCGACCCGTTTATCGGCATCGACCTGAGTGCGGGCTCTTACTATAGTCATAAAGAGACAGTGCGCTTCGGCACAGGACTGCTGGGTGGTCACTGGGGCATCCAGGGTCGTCTCTCGAACATCGGTTCGAAGGGCTATATCGACCGTGCATCCACAAAGCTGAACAGTTATTTCCTGCAGGCAGGATGGTTTGGCGACAACACCGTGGTGAAGTTCATCACATGGAATGGTGTCGAGGAGACTTACCATGCGTGGAACTACACGTCAAAATACGAGCAGTCTCTCTATGGACGTACCTACAACTCATGCGGTGAGTACTACGACGAGCAGGGCAACCGCCACTATTATGACGACCAGACGGACAACTACCATCAGCAGAACTACCAACTCATCTGGAACCAGCGCCTCACGAATGAACTGAAGCTGAATGCGGCGCTGCACTACACCAAAGGGCACGGCTACTATAATGAGTACAAGACGAAACGTACCCTCTTCGAGTATGACCTGGATCATGCGATGACATGGGCGAAAAGCGACCTGGTGCGCAAGAAGACCATGGATAATGACTTCTATGGTGTCGTGGCATCGCTGACCTATGATAACAAGAAGAACCTGCAGGCTGTCTTAGGAGGTGGGTGGAACAAATACGACGGTGACCACTATGGACTCACTCCATGGGTGAAGAATCCTGTGGATGAGCTGTTGCCTGACCATCGCTATTATGACAATAACACGAAGAAGACTGATTTCAATATTTATGGTAAGGTAACCTACGACCTGCTGCCTGGTCTGAATGCCTTCATAGACATGCAGTACCGTCATATAGGTATCAAGATGAACGGTCCGACGGACGAGATAGACTGGACCGTCAACAAGCGTATTGTCTATGACATCCAAAAGTCGTACGACTTCTTCAACCCGAAGTTCGGACTGAACTACGACATCACACAGAACCATAAGGTGTAT